>Ga0307517_10008126_pt1 | contig 15099 bp, 15 predicted proteins | sample 23_EM_MG_FD_194515 | JGI IMG/M metagenome (GOLD analysis project Ga0307517, IMG submission 194515) | Populus trichocarpa ectomycorrhiza microbial communities from riparian zone in the Pacific Northwest, United States - 23_EM | ecosystem: Host-associated > Plants > Roots > Unclassified | place...
AAATGGGAACAATTTTATATTGCTTGCTTTGTTTAGTTTTGCGTTATTACCGAACTTTTCCCGCAGATGGGCAAGCGGTTCAAAAGCATACACTTGTCCGTTATCACCTACAGATTCGGACATGCGAATACTTTGTAAGCCGATATTGGCACCTATATCCAGCGCAACATCCCCCGGTCTAAGAGATATTTTTATCAGCTTATTTATCTCATCCTCATAGGTGCCCGTACTTAATATAGCCCATTCAATATAATTGTCGGCACTTGTATAAATAGCGATGTCTTCGTCGGCGAGCCACACTATACCATCTGATATATTTGCTTTAAGCTCATCGGATGGTTTAAGCCATCTCGATAGTCTTTCTCTTCCTGGTAATCTCCAGTTCCTCGTAAAGTTCAGCTTAATCCTGTCAGACCTTTTCATTCAGTTTATTTTCTATTGCTTCTGCAATTTTCAAAAAATCCCAGTTCATTATTATTGTTTTACTATTCTCCCCATAGTTAATCAGTGTACCTTTTGAAGATGTTAACTTATCCAGGTTAATTATCAGGTCATCTAAATTTTCACTTTGAAAGACTGCTCCATTATAATTTCCCTTCACCAGGTCAATAGCACAGCCCACTTTATCTGATACCAATACAGCTTTACCACATGCCATTGCCTCATTTACCGCCAGTCCCCAGGTCTCGCCCGGCCCTTTGGAAGGAAGGCAAAATAGGTCGGCAGCCTGGTAAGCAGCCGGCATAGCCAATTGATTTTGAAAATTCATAAAGTGAACATTTGTGGCATTTTTTGTTTTCAAATCATTTTCTAATGCACCGTTTCCAATAAATAATAAATGTACACCTTGTTTATCTAAGGCCAAAAAGGCATTCAGCAATAATAAGGGTGATTTTTTATCTTCTAACTTTCCGGCAAATAAAATAAGTATCTCACTCTCCGGGATTCCCAATTTTTGTCTTAATAAAATAGCTTCTTCACTCTTGTCTGCTGAAAATCTTTCATTATCGATGGCATGCGGTGCAAAGCTTAGCTGATCATCCTTTAGCCCATATTTCTTAAAATAGGCTTTATTGTTTGTACCCACGTAAAATGCATGGCCTATATGTTTATACAACCATTTTAAAAATATGGATTTTAGAGTGCCCTTTAAGCCACTCTTTTCATCCAGCAAAGTTGAATCTCCGCGGAACAATACGGGAATTTTATTTTTGAAATGGCGAATGGCCTTTAAATGCCCGTCATAGGCCCAACCATAAAATAATATTGCGTCGGGGTGCCACCTATTTAGCTGATCTGTCAAACCAGGATTTATGATACCTTTAAAATGATGCGTGCCAGGCGCGGCGGCGGTGTTCAATACCCACTCATAAGGGTAACCATCCAATACAGGAATATCCCATGTTATCTTTTTATCAAAACCTGGATCATATTTGTCCAGCGCCCTTTCACCCCAGGTATAAAATACCTTCACCGATATATTTTGTCTTTCATAAAGTAATTTAAAAACTGGTGCGTAGTATTGTATTGGATGGGTAGTTATTATGGCCAATTTTTTCATTTCTGACATTCAAAAGCGGCCGCAACATTGAACCGTCCTTCTTCTTCTACAAATGAAAAATTATTATCGGTGGAGTCGCCAAACCGGCAAGGACGGATATTTTTGAACCCTGCTTTTTGTAATTCATATTCCATTGATTTATAGTCCCACATCCACAGATGTTTGGAGTTGCCATATAGTTTTGTCATAATTGATCTTAGTCCCTTGCCCCTGTCCTCAATGCCAAGCATGGTATTTCGCATCAATTCACTGGCCGGCGAATCCAATTGATCATAATTTTCAATATAGGCATCTACTGCAGCTTTCAGGTCAGGAACGACACCTCTGAATATCCCGCCCGGTTTTAATATCAGGTGGGTGTTTTTCAAAGCTGTCTTAAAATCGTTATAAGCAAGGTGTTCAAGTATATGAGAACAATATACAGCATCGCAACTATCGGGGCCTTCCGGCAGGCCTTTTACAATATCACCATATTTAACATTTTCAGGAAACCGTTGCTTGTTTCGTGTATATAATTTCCCTAATAGCGGGAGCCTTTCATAACGAAGCGTGGGCGAGGCATCATAGTTTATCCAGTTAGGTGGTGCACTAAACCCACATCCGTATTGTATATATCTTTTCATATTTGTTCAATTGGGTTTTCGCAACGAACTACCTTCTCAAAAAGTCCACATTGTTGCTGTGTCATGTTTTTAGCCAGGTGAGGTTCAAATGCGTTCCATGCAATTTGCGGCTTTTGCTTTTGAAAACATTTGTCTAAAAAGCGTTTAAACTTTATATAAACCATATCTAACGCATCATCTAACCCTATTACATCTCCTGCATTGCAATCAGTTATGATGTTTACTGCACTGCTGTTTGAATGCAGGATGGCGAATAAAGGTTTTTGGGCCACTATGTATGGATATGTTTTAGATGCTGTGTAGTTTGGATCATCCGAACCTATTATTAGCAATCCGTCTGCTGATGTTATAGTTTTTAATGCCTCAAAGTAAGTTACTCTATCTGTTTGTTCACGTACTTTTTCACTCACCTCAAACTCTTTTGCAATTGGCATTACAGTTTCTTTTCCTGTTCCTTGCGGCGCATAGCTTGTTCCTACAAAAAACCATTCAAAAGCTTGATATAAACTAAAGTCGTCTGTTTTTAATTTATTAAGGCAGGTAAACAAAATTTTCAGCGAACGCTTCATTATTGGGCCGACAACGCCAACATATGCTATTGATATTTTGCCATCATTTTTTTCTGCATATGATTTTATATTGTTTTTGCCCGCGATTTGAAAATCTGGCAAAAACGCACCGAAAGTGATGGTATCCGAAGGGATATTTTTTATTTCAGTATATCTTTCTTTCAGATCGATAATGTATTTTTCTGTTACACTGATCAAACCATCCACATGCCTCATCGCAATAGGTTCCAGGTATTTATTTAAACGGTATGAAAACCAATATTTACGCGGCTGCTCATGTTTGGGTTTATCCTTATAATACTCAGAATGCCACGGATCCTGCATGTCGATGACATACGGTATATCAAATTTCTGTTTCCAATATTTACCCAGAACACAGATAGGAAATTGAGTAGTGGAGAAATAGATAAGATCAAATTTACGTTCTGATAATATCCGGTTCACTCGTCTTTTATAAAACAACATGGAGCGCAGGGCAATACTGCCTACCCCGAATTTTGACGTCCATTTTTTGCTGAATGCTTTAACCCGGTGGATCTTAATATCATCTGGTATGCTTTGCAACAACAGTTCATCTTTAGTTATATCTGAATATTCAGGGTCAACTGTAACCACTTCGGCATCCCATCCAAAATTCTTGAAATAAGGTAAACTCATGCGTACACGCTGCATATCTGCAGCATTAGATGGAGGGAAATATGGCGATATGATCAAAACTTTCTTGTTCAATTGCCGGATAAGGTTTGCTCAATGAGATTTAGAAATTTTTTGCTCTCGTTTTCCCAATTCAACTCATTATTTGCTGCTTCCAAAGCTGCTTCCCTGGCTTCAAAAAGTTTTTCCCGGTGTTGATGATAGTATAGCAGGATATTGGCCAATGCCTGTGCATTACCTTTTTGATAAAACTTACCGATGTGTGGGTACTCACTTAAGAGTTGATGCTGGGCTTTGGTGTCACTTGCTGCAATAGCTAATCCGCCTTGCATATAAGTAAATATTTTATTGCTTAGTGCCATGTCATTGTTCATGCTAAAGGCAGGCTCCAAAGCTAAGCCTATGTCAAATTGGGATGCAAAAACCGGTAGTTCATCAGAAGGTATGGGAGAATGAAAATAAACCCGAACTATATTCTTATTGATCAATTTATCAATGTAATTAGTTTTAGTTTCTTCAGAAAGATAGCCCAGCAGGTGTAATTCAAACGGGTAGTCTTTAAGTAGTTCCAGGGCTTTTATAATATCTTCCAGCCCCCGGTTCATCCCAATGGTTTGCGAAAACCAAAGCAGCCTGATCGGTCTGTCAGGGTTATAGACAGGTTCCGGGATATTTGAAACAGATGGAAATACATTCAATAAAACAACCGGATCAATACCCGGGAATATTTGCTTATATGCGGAAGCAATTGAAGGACTGCTTGTTGACAGGTAATCAAGCTGCGGGAAATAATGCTCTTCGAGCCTGCTCTTTAAAATAACATCTGGATGGCCGCTATCGTTGCTGAGTTCATTACGATGAAAATCCTCAGCATCAAATCCGCAAAGCTTTTTATTTGTTTTTGCGGCCTTTACGGTCGCAGGCAGCGCACCAGGATTATGCCCGATGTATAGATCGGCATTGTATTTTTTTGCAGCACGTTTCAAAAAAAAACTAGAACGGGTAATAGCAATGTCAGTTAAGACTTTAATGTTAAATTTCCGGTTGATAATAAGCGCTGCGTTATAGATAACCCTGCTCAGAAGAAAAAATGCCCGTTTTTGCTCCGGATCGCCACCTATGCATATTGCTGTCCATTTTTTCCGGATGACCAGCTCCTTATCAAATTCTGCACCCCACTTGTTCCAGTAAGCATGTAAGACGGTTACATCGTAACCAGCGCCGGATAAAGCATCAGCCTCTTTTACCAGGCGTGGGTTTAATGAAAGTTGGGTTGAAGTGATCAATACAATTTTCTTTAGCTGGCCCTGGTTTGGTAACATATTTAATTTATCGATGCAGCAACCCGCTGATAGATATCAAGGTATGCCTGGGCGCATTTTTCGAGTGTGAGATTTTCTAAAATATATGACCGTGGGTTAAAGTTGCCTGTCTTGCTGAGAAAGGTTTTAAGTTTATTTTCAAATTCTTCAATACCTGAAAACTTTATTCCGCAACGATCATCCCAATAGGGTACTGAACTTACTGATGCATATTTAATTTTAGGGTAATAATACGGGTCCTGCCAGTAACCACCCCGGTCCCAAGCCAGTATAGGGGTATTGGTAGCCAATATTTGCTGGTAAGCCAGACCCTGTGTTTCGTGCTCACATAAAAAGATTACATTTTTAGCATGTCTTAGTTTTTCCATAAGTTCGCCCGGTTCATAGCTTCCGTATTTGATAAACTGGTAGGATAATGAATGACTATCCAATATCCGGCAAACAGGATCTATCAATTCAGCCTGGTATTTGTCATGCTCCCAGCGCACTTTGTCATAGATCAAAAAATCGACTTTTGGCTGTGCCTTAATATCTGCAGACCATTTATCCGTATCGATCCCAACTGGCCATGCAACAGTTTTATCATGATAGTAAGGCTCAAACATGTTGTGCATCCATTCTCCGGCAACCAATATTTTTTTTATGTTGGGGTATTTTACTAACAAATCAGGGCATTCAACCGGATGCGAATAAACGCCTGCACCAAACAATATAGGATTCTTCCATTCCCGTTCAAATAATACATTCGGTTTGCCTATAATACAGGCTATCTCTTCGGGATGCTTATTGATGTATTTATAATCATTTAACCGATAACGGACTCCTAATTTATCCAGGCCCTTCATTAAATTAAATGCCACCATTGCAATACCGCCCGGGCGTTGCCTGCCTCTTACAACCCTGCGGATTATCCTTCGCAGGTAGCGGTCATACCTGACCCATCTATCCGGATCTGGTTCTTCGTAAAATAAATTCAGCGTGTTCACCCTGCTTTTTTAGCAACTACCCCGTATGACATTCCACAAGCGGATGGATCGCGGCTTTCAATGTACTTTTTAACAACCCTCGAGAAGAACCTTTTTATCATGTTACCTCCCGTTAAGTTTTTATCGAATATTTTGGTCTTGCCATCAAGTGTGACATATTCAACAATTTCCAGCCCGGAGTCGGTCAGGAGCTTTTCAACTATATGCACCCATGGTATAAATACATGATGATTCAGGTCAAGGTCCGATTGCGTAAAACAAGTAAGCCGTCCATTCACTAAAAGGTCAACCCTGCTTGTGCTCCATTTGGGATTTGGTGTGGTCAATATCAAATAACCACCCGGTCTTATCACGTTTGCGATATTCTTTAAACATATCCAGGGATTATTCAAATGCTCCAGAACTTCGAGGAACGTAACGACGTGGGGAGAGGGATATGGATAAGGGAAAGGGTCCTCGATATCCCATTTTTGGGCCGAGTCTGTTATCGGGTCCAGGTCAAATCCCTTATAAGTTACAGAATAACCGTTAAGGTATCCGCCTAAGACATTGTCCCTCGAGCCGATATCAAAAATGGATAGCGCCTGGTCCGTCTGTTCACCGCAAATGGTCTTGATTTTTTCACTTGCCCACTCATACCTGTTCAGGGGCGAGTTTTCTTTTAATATCATAGTATTATAGTATCCTTTAAAATAGACCGACAGCCCTATCTGAATATATTGATAAAACCACGTCTTATTTTTGATAGTTGTTCTGTTCGCTTAAAACCTATATTCCGGTATAACCAACCCTGCAATCCCTTTTCGGGTATTTTGAAATCAGGATCGAGCTGCTTTATCCATTCGGAAATCTTTGTAGCGTCTTTTATAAAATCTTTTGCTATCCAATGGGCCAGCGGCCACAATGCAGTACAAACAGCTTGTTTACGCCCTGTTGTTAACTGATTTGTAGATTCCAGTTGACCAATTATACGCTGGTATATATTTAAATGCTGCCAATTGGTAGCCTGTGACTTTAAGCCCTGGTAATTACCCTGCATTTGAGCCGGGTGTTGAACCCAATAACCGGCACAGCCACTTACTAACCCGATCCGGGGATTCAACAATCCATATTCCAGTAGAAACATACGATCTTCCCGGTATGCAAATTCGGGTCGGCGCGGAACTTTTTTTACCCACTCTGTTTTAAATAGCATTCCTAAAAAATGACTTCCATAGCGATTACTAAGCTGGACTTCTAAGAAATCATCCCAAGGCCCGATGTCAGGTAATTCGGTAATTTGGCCGGTTTGCTGATCATAATTGTTCACTTTCGAATAAACCAATTCAGCGGATATTTCTTCAGCTTTCGCGAATTGTTTATCGATGGTCCCTTCACATAAAAAATCATCACTGTCTAAAAAACGGATATACTTCCCTGTTGCATGCGCCACACCATTGTTTATGGCGTAGGTTTGCCCCTGGTTTTCCTGCTTTATGGCAATAATATCCGGCTGCGCATTCAACCATTCCCAGGTCCCATCAGTGCTTCCGTCGTCCACAACAATAATTTCTGCTTTGCATTGGGTATTGCGGCAACTGTCAACGGCCCGCGGCAGACACCAGAGCCGGTTGTAGGTCGGGATGATAACAGATACATCTGTGCTAACTTCTTCTTGCACCGGCCAGCTTTAATAGAAATAATGGTGTATGTGCTTTTATAAAACCTTTCAGCTCCCAACTATAGCCCGGCCTTTTGTTTGAAATGACCATTTTTGACCAGTAGAAAAATTGTTTTATCCTGCTTGTTATGTCTGTCTTATTTGCCCCCACTTTATCAAGCCAGCTTTGGATCCTTATGGCGTGGCTTGGGCCATGCATTACCTCTTCGCATATAGAGTACGATTTAAAATTCTCACTTCTAAATTTGTCCAATACCTCATGCTGACTATTTTCAAGACCTTTAACTTTCCTTACATCAAAATCAACCATCACATTTTTTATTTTGAAGATCTCTTTTGATTGGAGCAGATCAAGCAGAATATCCGCCTCAGCACCTTCGCAATTCAGTTTAACATATACTTCGTCGTCCTTATTAATGTTTTTGCTGAACCATTCGCTGGCATCAACAAAATTGCACATCTCAAAGAAATTTTGATCAACATCCTGGTGCGCCACGTGTACGCTGCCCGCCAGGGTGCCGGGAGAGTAAATTTTTTGCGTGGCATTTTTATTCCATAAGCCATATTGAAGCAAATGGACGTTTGGCCGCCCGCCCGCGACCTGATTTAATTTAGTATGTAAAGATTTAACGGGTTCAAAAACAAATATCTTATCAAAAGCATATTTTGGTTCGAGCACCCCCGACAAACTCTGGCCCTCATGACCCCCTACATCTAAAAAAATCTTCATACTAAATACGTTTTGATATTTTAACTTTTCTGTACCCCACAATCTTGTGATAAAGAGGGCGGAAAATATTTTTAACTGTTTCAATAATTTTAACCGGGTACTCAATGGTCAGTAATCCAATAAATTCGGTAGCCCAGTTTAATTTATTCGATAACGATTTTTCTAACCTGTAAGCTTCCCTGCTGTATGGATAGCCCGACGTATACGAACCAAGGAAATGGAATATAGCAGGTGATACCTTTATAAAAGGATACCAAGACTGGTGAAGGGGGTGAGGGGCTGGCGGATTGATCAACCAGCGTTTGCCGGTAATAACATCAATCTCGTATCCGCCGGGACATGCCTGTGGGTCACTCATTATTGCTCCGTCATCAATAACCGGCGTTTGTCCATTTAGTTGCATAGCCAGCGCCATCAATACCTCATCATTCGGCCTATCTCTCAGTCTTACAAAACCAATTTCGTCATACTTGTTTTCCAGTTCGCGGGCTGTGGAATACACTGCGGTGGCGGTTGCACCTTTTTCAAGATAATATAATCCGCCATTAAATTTGGGCATATGGGGAATGTTAAATTGCCTGCAAATGGCGTCTATATTGCCGAACCATTCCCCCTGGGCAATATAATTTCCAACCACTGATACACTATGCCCCTTAAATCTTTCAAATAAGCGATCAAGGCTTTCGAATATCAAACAGTCGCTATCAATAAAAAAAGTTTGGCCCTCGCTTACCAGCTTATCCAGGTGCAGCTTTGGTGTAAACCCTGTGCCTAACTCCCCGGGGTTTACCTGTATGATCTGTATCCTGCTACGCACATCAGGCGGAACAAGCTCCGGCAGATCTGTAACTAACTGAAATATAATACTACCATCCGGATGCCAATACAGGAAAGACCGGGCTAAATTTACCGCCAGGTTGATATAGTATTCTTTGCCTGTAGCAATGGTTAAAACAGACCTTTTTCTCATTTCAGCCATAATGCGTCGCGCCAAAAAAGATGTCTTACAGGGCCTATATAATGCCGTGCTATAACGCCTGGTAAAGCTTTTGGATATAATCCGTATTGATCGTCTGTTTTGATCATGAATTTATCTTTATCCAGGGTAATATTATTGCTTTCACGGTTTAAAAATGCAAATATCGTTTGCTCACTAAAGTGATTTGATTGTTCGGTTACTTTACTTACCAAGTACTCCAAAGTTTCGGTATTACGTTCGCTTAGGTTTTTAATAAGCATGATGCCCGCACAAAAATAAGGAGTATCATACAATTTATCCAAGCCAGCTTTATTAACCAGGTTCTCGTCATAAGCAGGCTGGAAATCCTCAGACATAGCCAGATCAAAGCCTGATTGAATAATATAATTGTTAACTATGCTGCAGGGGTCATCATACCATAGAACATCGGTATCGCAGTATAAAACAGGTTTGTTATTTTCAACTGCCTGTAATATCGCAGCCAGTTTTAGCCCCATGGGGTTTTTTTCGGCAAAAGATGAAAGAAGATATTTTTTCTTATCACGGTGATAACTGATACAATCATGCCCGCTGATGATTTGAATATTATTTGCCGGGAACCGGTTTAACGCTTTTTTAAATTGAGAAGCGTCTGAATCCAAATCAGTAAATAGTAAAATATTCGGTAACTCAGAAAAATACCTGTAAATACTGTCAAGACATATCTGCAGCATATCCAGCTGCTTTGATCCGCACATTATTACCAGGTTATATTGGGCTGTTGGTTTTGACGAACTGTACGAGTGACTATTTTTAAAACGGGTAAGTATTAATTTGTAAACAGTTGGCAACCTAAACGCAAGACTGTTTTTTATTTTATTTATGAGCATTTAACAAGCGCCATATCCTTGTATGGGAAAATATCATGTTGCGTAAAAAGGGGTGAATAAGCTTTAGCCTTAGTTTTTGAATAAAAGTTAACCGGATCAGGTTTTTATTGATCGCTAATATTGCCCGGTAATCGTAAGGCGAAAATCGGATTATCATGAAGTTATTTCGTCTTAGCTTTTTAATGGCTTCTTGCATAGCTATTTTATATTCCCGGTTATGGATCAGGAAATCGTGAAACTCGACAGGTATTTGCTTAATCTGGCTTAAAATCTGATCCGGCATGGTATTAATGACATCTGTTTCGGCGCCCTCTATATCAATTTTAAGGAGATCAACAGGGAGCCTTAGCTTTTGATCATTTATAAATTTTTCAAGGGTAATAGATGGTACAGTTACTGAGCCTGTAACGCCCCAGTTTGATGCTATAGCCTGGTGCAGGCTATTTGCCTCTGATTCATTGGATAAAAACAATTCCACAAAACCATTTTCTTTCCCAATAGCATAATTATAAGTGCGAATGCCATGACAGACCGGCAACAGATTAAAAAGCTGTGGTGCAGCTTCAATTGCATAGCCCGTACAGTTAAAATCCTCGGACATACAGCTATAAAACCCACCCTTATTAGCGCCAAGGTCGATAATACTGCTTTCCTGCTCAATAACACTAATTAATATATTGTGCCCTCCCCGGTCGTAAATGCCCGATTTATGAATATTAGAGTCTACCACAGTATGCAGCCATTTGAAAAAGCTCATTAGTTAATTTTTGAATTTCTTTAAGGAACCCAGATAAATTCTGAAAGCAAAATCATAAGCATCCCTAAAAGACCATAACCTGAAACTCAATAAAAACGTGGCCTTCCAAAGTTTAAGCAGCATACTGACCTTATTTCTAGCCCTGATTTTTTTATCAAATCCAAAACCCGAAATATATTGTTTGTTAATCAGGCTTTGTGCTTCATTCAGAGAGTTGATCATATGGTACTCCCGTGCAGTACTTTCCAGTTCCCCGCTGTGGTATACTGTAGCTTTATTATCCGAAATGTACTTTAAAGTAATTAATCCGTTTGCTTTGGCATACTCATTTAATGAGGTCTCAAATCCAACCAATTGTGTAGTTTGATCCTTTTTCGCCTCCTTGATACGTTCAAAACCAGCCTTGATCAGCGCCGTCTTACAAATACCCGGATTTGCAGAAAATCCATCGCGTTGGATGTAATAATTATCTTCGTATTCTGTAAAGCTGTTGTTTAGATCGAATTTTGACAGTACAACCTGCAAAACATCGGGGGAACCAAGGAGCCGTTGGAAATGATCAACAGGTATTTTTACGGGAAAATGCCAGTCGTCCTCAAGCCAAAAGAAATAATTGGTCTCAACTGCATTCAACGCCTGTAATATATTGTGGACATAGCCTTTCCGAACGGGTGATTGGACCACTAAATCCGGCTGGACGAAGTCGAGGATTGGTGTACTTATTGTTCCGTCTATGGCCAATATTGTTTGATGAAACGAATAGCTGCACGCTTCTTTAAATGTATTTAAAGTATCGTGTATTAAATGTTCCCTGCCTTCACATGTAAAAATAACCAGGGATATTTTTTCAGTTTGCATAGTTGTGCAAGGGGTTATCGACAGGTTGTAAAAAGGTCTTAAGCATTAAAATTGTTATTTTTAATATGTTGCAGGTAACGTACACCTTTCCACCCGATAAGCTTTGATAACAGGGCAGGGACACCTCTTTTAGATTCAAAAGGATCAAAGTCAAACCCTGGCGACAACGCTTTTGCTTTTTTTTCAGCTTCGTTTGCCAGGTCAGGGTATTTTGGATAAAACGCAAATGCATGGTCATAATATAGCCTTGTTAATGCCAACCTCGCTTGTGGACTATCTGTCCGGGAAAGCAGGTGCCCGGCCTTCAAATCAGTAGATAACAGAATACTTAACTGAGATGCGCGATTCTTCTGTGCGCTCAGACTATTGCTCCCGATAAATTTACGATAATAATTTACTGCATCTTTTGCATAGATTATTCCTGATGATGCCAATATCACCCGGCAAAAAAATTCGCCATCATCATCAGGGTTTCGCATCTCGTTCCAAGGTCCCGCCTTTGCTATCAAACTTCTTGGCGTCAACCAGGTATTAGGCTGTATCATGCCCCCGTATTCGCGGCCTATTAAAGCACCGCCATATAATTTGATAAGGAAATCTACAGGATCATTACTGCCCTGTGACACCCAATAGTGATTAAGGGGTTGTTGCAAAGGATCATCTCCATCATTAAAATAAACGGTACCGCACAAGCCCAAATGGTTAGGATGATCTTTTAACTGCATGATCTGCGCTTCTATTTTGTTTTCACTTAGCAGATCGTCTGCATCTAAAAACTGGATATAATCGCCTTTTGCTAATGATAACCCTTTGTTACGGGCCGCACTTGCACCTTTATTTTCCTGGCTCAGCACTTTTACATTTTCCGATTCAAAATTTTTGGCGATGGGTAGTGAACTGTCGGTTGATCCGTCATCCACAACAATGATCTCTTTATTTGGCCATGTTTGCGCCAATGCAGAGGTAATAGCCCCGGCAATGTATTTTTCTGAGTTATAAAGAGGGATTATGATGGAAACCAGTGGGTTATGCATGTTTACTAAGATTCAGTACCGCTAAATATCTCCACCCATCGGTTTTCAAGCGAAGCGTTTAATGGGGGAGTATTATTTACAAACCAGGGCTGTTTCAGTACTTCTACATATTTATCCTGGTCCTGATCAAGCTCGATGAGCCGCGCGATCAATGGCTCGAAATTCATTTTCTGGAATTGGTAGTTTAATTTCAATTGACGGCCCATGGATTTCAATTTTCGCTTCACACGATGGACCGGCTTATTATAAAAGGATGGCAGCAGATCCTTAAAGTCCTGCTGTGCGTATTTTTCCAGGAAATTAACTGTAGCCGAATTGCTTGTTGGAATATAGTCAGGTGCATTTATAAAGCTGTGGGTGTTAAATATCTCGCAGACAAGCGGATCGCCGCAATAGACCGGCAGACTATTCACCTGCATAGCATCAAAAAGTTTCTCAGTCTGATAGCCAGGGTAAACATAGTTTTCAAAAGCAATGGTAAATTTATATTCGCTCAGAAATTGCTTTTTACGCTCCCATTTATCGCCCTTGTACAACTCATCAATGCTGCTCATATTATTCATTGACTGGCCCGGTGCATCAACCTTTTTATATTTTGATAACTGCCTGAAAAATTCTTCGCGGTAGGGTACATGATTAGAATATAAAAAATTGCAGAACTTTTTTTTGCCTGCTGCTATTTCTTCTGCCTTGTAATTGGGTGCTTTTACAAGCTGCTGAGGGTCTACACCATGCCATTGTATCCTTTTGTAGCGGGTATTGTTTATTTCCTCCTCGCGGGGAATACCGAAAGCCCATTCGCAAATGGACATATCCGGTTTTATGTTTTCACAAAAATAGCCAACGCGTATATAACGCTCACTTTTCGCAGGGATGTCATTGCCATATGGCCCGAAGATGATAAAGTCCGGATCATCGCTTTCAATAAATTCAAAGCGGTCTGCAACGTAGGCTAATATCTCTTTTACTCCGTATTTGAACGTCAGGCCATTCTGGAACCTGATCTTAATTTTAGTTCTTATCAAAACAAAAGATATACATATCAGGACGATAGAAAGGTATAATTCCCCTCGTCGTTTATTTTTAACAGGTAATCGTATAAATAATTATACATGACATCCAGTTCAGTTATTTTCTGCTGGTCTATGGTTACATTTTTTGCCCTGGCTTTATTATAATTCAGCGTTTTGCCCGCAAATATTTTAATTTTCGACCAGTTGCTGATCTCCGCCCTATCGCCCGCGTATTCATAAAAAATTCCGGCCTTTTTTGACTGCTCCTCAATTAGTGGGATATTTCTTAAAGCTGTGACCGTTTGCGGGTGCCACATGCTTAATGCATTATAGCCCGTGTAATAAGCAATATTGGCTTTAAGATAGCTTATGCGCAGGGAGTACTCCCAATCCATCATGATAAATGAGGTGTTATACAAACCTATTTGGGCCAGCGAGCTTCGCCTGATCAGCATATGAACATCCCCAAAGGTAAACGAAGGTACAAGGCCCGTGCGCCACTTTTCAAATTGGGGCAGGCGTGTAAGGTTGCTTACGTGCTTGTGATCATTGACTGAACTGCTGAGGTCGTTAGATATCACTACATCCACCTGCGGATTTTGCAGCATATATTGTTTGCAGACTCTGATGGCGCTGTAGCAAAAAATGTCATCATCAATTATTTTTTTTATCAAAACACCCCTGGCCATCAGCATGGCTTTATTCCACCCATGGGCCTGGTTCTTATCGGGCTCCGAAATAAATTGATGGATATGCCCCTTTTCAAAAAGATCTTGCAGGTATGCTTTTGAACCATCGGTGCTGTCGCTGTCAATTACTACTATTTCTTCGTCGGGCTGTAGCTCTCTCAATAGCTTCCCCAAAGTGATTTTAAGGAAATTCAGACGATTCCGAGTAGTAATAATATAAGATAGATTAGGGGAATTCACTTATTATTGAGCCTGTGATTTGTTCTCACCGGGGATTAATAGAAAATTTTCGGTGTAATTACTTTGTAGTTCTAAATCACTCAAGCTGGTTAGTTTATTTAAACCAGGTAAGGTATATAGCATATAGTTCATAGATTGGACAAAACCAAACAGATCTTTATTTGCTAGTCCGAAAGCTTTAATATTAGTTGAATTCCATTCTATCAGCATAGATGGCTTACATTGTTTTATACATTCTATGCCTCCTTTTAGTGCAAGCAAATCCGCTCCTTCAATGTCTGATTTAATAAAGGAGATATTCGGTTTGTTTCTAGCGTGCCATATGCTATCGATGGTAGTACATTCTATTTCGACTGTATTTTTAAAAGAAATTCTTTTTGTATCACTGATACTATCATAAGCGCCGTCCTCACTCTTGGCCATATTGAAGTTGATTTTCCCTTCTTTTTCAGCAACAGCTTTATCAATAATAGACCATCGTTCTCTATCAGCACTTTCCATATTTGTTTTCTTTAAAAAAGGCAGACTATTTGGAGAAGCTTCTACTGATATCAC
>Ga0307517_10008127_pt1 | contig 15092 bp, 20 predicted proteins | sample 23_EM_MG_FD_194515 | JGI IMG/M metagenome (GOLD analysis project Ga0307517, IMG submission 194515) | Populus trichocarpa ectomycorrhiza microbial communities from riparian zone in the Pacific Northwest, United States - 23_EM | ecosystem: Host-associated > Plants > Roots > Unclassified | place...
CATCCTCTAGGACGTACACAGTGGACACTAGTACGACACAACCGGTCGACGTTTGTTACATATCTACCTTATGAAAAAGTTGAAAATTCATCTAGTACACCCCAGACACGTTAGGACGTGCATGCAGCCCCGCTTCCACGCCCCAGATATTTCATCTCCGCGGAGGGCAATCTACCGTATCCCTCTTACCATTGGTAGATATCACCTCGCCAGACAGGGTAAAGCAACCCTTTCTACTTACTGATCGTGAATGGGATTTGGATTAAAGTTTACCTCCGTGGTTATGTGGTTTCCAGTTTTATTTTTATTTTCCCATTTCACTCAAACGGTGTGTGAGTACGTTATCACATGGACCCTCGACCATGCCAGGTTTGTTATAGCCAATATCAGGAAACCTCCCATTCTCAACCTTCCCTCTTCCGAGCTATAAGTTACTCACACGTACGTACATAATATATATGAGATTTCAGGAGATTGAGTGGACTCAGATGATCGTGTGTGCATCCTGCTATACATAATCCATGCGTAAGCGAGGGCCTAAATGAAGATAGCAAATATGTGGAACACGAGCATTGTTATGACGAGCTGTCTGTAAGACACTACTTCAGTTCGATGCTCCATATCCGTCTTCTTGTTGGTCATACCGAGGACTTCGGGGTTAATCGAAATCCTCGGGGTTTTCGATTGGTTCCCCCTCAACCAACGCTTCCAACTTCTCCTTGATGGGACCTTGGTCCACCAGCCTTTCGCCCTGTGTATCGTCGAAACGATCACGATCACAATTCCAAGTCCGAGGAAGGATTAGGGCAAGGTGCGAGAGCGATCATCAGCATTATGTTCTAGATTAAAAACGCGCACTTGCGGCCAACACGGTGAATGGAAACGAGGTATGTACTTACATCACTCAGTCGAACGATTGTAGGAATGGTTTGGATGTCCCAAGGCTGCTGTCTCCATTCGTTCTCCGGGGTTTTCCATCTTGAAAAATAACCATAAAATGGAGCGAACGAAGAAAGGGTTGGTCAATATGATAGGCTCAAGGTCAAGCGAACAGTGGCAAGTAAGCGCAAACTCGTCCGGACGAACCATAAGGAAATAAAAGGTTCCGAAAATGAAATGGACGCCCGTTCCAGCTGAGGCCCCCTTAGAGGGATCTCGTGCTCAACCCAGATCCGGGTGGCAAAAGTCGCAGAACTGAGAAAGTTACCACTTACTCTGGTTTCTGTCCGACGTAGATGATCAATGCGGACGGACCATCATCCTTATCGAAAGTGTCCTCCACAATCTCTTTCACCGCACGGCAATCCTGGACCGCGGAAAAAAGCGGGCGAACTCTCTTCAGGCAAACTGAAACGGTCATTTGGGTCTGCTCCACGGCGAACGTACCGGGCACCACATAATCCCATCATCGCCCTTCGAGGCATAGAAGATGACAAATTGCTCCTGAATGTCTTTCCAAGACTGGGGTTTGATCTTGCTCTCGCGAAGAGGCATGGTCTCGCAGACGAATTCACCAGTGGTTCTGTCTGGATCAAGGTTGGGTGTGAATGTGGATGCTAATCACCCGCCCCGCCGCAACGATGACAAAGAAAATGTCGGCTTGTAGGGAACTGACCGGGATGGGACGACACTGACGCGATCCGAGATCACAGCTCTCCTGGATGATATGATCGCTCGGCGTAAGTGCAGAGTTGATCCTCGGCACTTTGTGACGGCGGGCCGGGAACTTCACACTCGGTAGCGGCCCTGACCAATCTCCGACCGGTATATGCATAGCTGGGGGAATCACATCGGGAGGTTTCTAAGCCGATCGCAACGGCGGGCGATGCCAGTACTCGTAGCTAACCAGAGTCTGACTCTCGTACCAGGAGCGCACGAGGATAAGTTCGGCTAGTATAAGAGATGTAACATACGCGAAGGGGAACCAGTAAGGCAGGGGGGCAAGGAATTAACGAACCGCAAAACAAACGAAGGAAATCTGAAGCCAGTTGGAAACCCGTGTGCAAGCGACCAAAAAATCAGGCGGTAGGGAGGGCGGAAAACTGGCTTCAAAAACGATGCACAAAAACTGTCCGCGTAGACAACAAGCGAGATAATTCACGAGAAAACGGAGAGGACGGAATATAATATTAATGTTAATCACCAACGTCACCAGGACCACCTCTAGTAGTTTCCTCCACCCTGGTGCTGATATTGGTAGGGCTGGTTGGTGGGGGCCGGGGTGTGAGCCGGGGGGGAAGCGTAAGTGTTCCACTGGTCGGTGTTTCCGGGTTTCAGGTTCTTGTACTGCTCGCATTGAGACAAGCATTGAGAGAGAGCGGTCTCCTGCAAGACCTGGGTGGTAGTGGAAGTAGCCACCGAGAGCTCTGTCGAGATGTCGGTTGTGGTAGAGGTGTAGAGGTAGGTGGTTGTGTCGGTCAACGTTTTCTCATCGACAACGGTCGAGGTGAGAGTGCGCTCGATGGTGTTGGTCTAGAAGCTCTCCGTCAGCACTGACTGTTGAGTCAACAAGCCTGGGAATGCTCACCTTGTCAATCACTTCCGTCTTAACCCAGACACTGGTGTAGGTGGTCGGGATAATTTTGATATCGGTGGTGGTGACGGTGTCTGTGCGGACCTCCTTGATCGTGTCGGTCTTGGTCAAAGTCTTAGACTCAACCAGAAGGCTGGTAGCGGTGATAGTAACAGGCAAAGTCTCAGTCTTAGTGACTTGGAGAGTCTCGGTCTTGACATCGGTGTTGGTCACGGTATTGTAAATCGTGGTTGGGATGGGCTAAAGTTTTCAAGATTAAAAAGACGGTAAATCTCACAAGCAACACTGAGAATACCTGTGTGTAAGTGACCGTTAGGATCTGAGTCTCGACAGACTTGTCAGTAACGGTGACAGTAGAGGGGGGCGGGCAATGTTGACTGGAACACAAAATCAGATATTGGCCAATAAGGGGTGATCCAGATGGGAGGGTAGACTTACTAAGGCTCGCCCTTGTTAATGATGATCGTAGTCTGGTAACAGCCCCAACCACCATTGGTGTTCCACTAAAAAAACAGACCCGATCAGTATGAATTCCATCACACCCGGTTAACTCGTTCTCCGGAAACGTAAGGACATAAGCGGTGGGGGGTGGACATACCCAACTCTCAGGAGCACATTTTCCATCAGCTCCCTTTTTGTACCCGTAGCCACAGTCCATCTGTGAATATCCGCCATCGACGAAAGAAGAATACGGCATCGGCTCGTAGCTGCTCGGCGACTCGGCAGGAGGGGGAGTATACTGAGAGGGCGGGGCACCATAGGCAGGCGATCCCGTCTCGACCGGCAAACTCGAGGACCAACTCGAATCGGAGGGACTTTGGTAAGGAGGAGCCGGGTCGGAGCTCGACATTTCAGGATTCGGGACCATCTGGACTCCCAGGGGGATCTGAGCCGTGGCATAACTCACAGCCGAGAGAACCACGACGAAAGAACGAATGAAGGAGGTGACGGGTGAAGACATTTTTCAGCTTATCGGTCTTAAAGTAATGCGGGACAGCGAATGAATGTTGCGGGTTCTTAAAAAACCTTGGCGTATGAAGTGGGCGGGATTGGAAGGAATGTCAAAAGAAACAAAGGATGGAGAGCGGTCGACGCAAAGGTGTATGCCTGGAAGTTTCCAGCAGGAGCAGGGGAGCGACAAGAGTGTGCTGATAACGCTGGCAAACGTCGGGAGTGCTAGAAATCTCAAGACACGAACGCAAGCGCTCTGGGTTGCTCTCTCGTCAGAATTCCATGTCTCCGCCTCAGGAAACCTCGAGCGTACTCACCGGTAAAAGAACGAAGAAAAAGTCGAAGAAAAAGAGGGAGGAGAACGAAACGAAAGAGGAGCGAAGAGGAGGCTTGATCGAGATCGATGCGTCCGTCCCTTATATCCCTGCTGGGATTGCCGTGGAAACATCAGCGCACCAATAAAGATGCCCTGTTGGCCGACAGCGAATGGGGGACCTCGGGCACATGGCCCGTCGTCAAGGCCACCAGGTAGGCTGACACCGTTTCTCACCATAACATAACCCCAATCGTTCCAAAGTCTTGTCCCGCCACCGACGGAGGGGTAAAGTTTCCGAACTGATGGGGAAGCAACAAGCCACATTGGCGGTGTATATTCTAAGACAAAACGGAAGCCAGTGTAAAATGCTGTAGGGTACCATCTACCATCGTGGCACCGCCAATCACCAACCAGGAAATTATGAAGGTTGTGACGAGATGTCCCCCTGCACGTCCAGCATGATCTTGAGCGCATTCCTCGCCCGTATCCGTGAGATGTCCTCCAATCGTGGCGTCGTGAGCGCGGTTTCCAACTTAGCTGACGCCTTCGGCTCGGCCCAGGGGTACTGCGATGTGAAAAAACCCATCAGCGAACAGATCGATCAAAATAGATTAGCTCTTACCGGTAAATACTGATGCGACGAAGGAAACATGTGCAATCGGAAGGACGGCAGTTGCGATGAGCACTGTGACACCCTTTAAAGCTGAAAACGAGACGCACTTTTTGGAGGTACTCGTACGCGACGAGGGTAAATCCGAATTGGGGGCTACTCCGGATGATACGAGCAGGACCGCCTTTCCATAAAGCCTTAAAGCCTTCTTCTCGGTCTGGACGGCGCGCGGAAATGGAACCATCAAGTTAGCGTAGGGCGGATGTGCAGATGAAAACAAGAGTGGATGAGCCGGATGTGATTGATTTCGCGGACTTACAAATTTTGCTAAATGCGTCCAAGGATCCCTTGTAATTGGATTGGCCCTTCCTGGCTTCAGTCTGGAGGCGGGTCTTCACGACGTCTTAAAGGGATCATCAGCTTTACCGCCCACTAACTTGTAGCGGCATTCGGTCGGTTGCGCTCACCAAAGGGGGTGGTTAGATAGGCTGCCGGCATTCCACTACGGAACATGAAACGTCCGTCAGGAACCAACTTCAACAAAGACAAGACAAAAAGAGGACAAAACGTACGCAATAGCAGCAGAGGCCAAGGTTTCCAAGAACGAGAGCTGCTTTCCGTTGTAATCTTGGTGGAACACGTCGGTCTTGAAATGCGAATAAACCGGGAAGTAGATCGCGGAGAATGGAATGTCCCTCATCAAACACGCCGACGCTCCTTTGTATAACCCCAAAATACCCAGTTGTCGGATGATGTGAACTGCGCCTTTTTTGACCTGATCAGGAGCGGCCTTAGCGGCTTCACCTTGCATCTGCAACCGAATCTTCACAATCTCGAGTGGGTTCGTGAACACTACTTGGCAACCACCAGCGGTACCACCGGCGATGAGCTCCCACCCGAGTTTGATCCTTCCAGTTTCTGGATCCGTCGCACGACCACGAACAAGATCATTGACGGTCAGCTTAATCGCTTTCTCGGGGGCAACACCCTACAAACGAGATGCATAAATACTCTATCGTACCGTCCCTTCGAAGACAGCGGGCAGCTCGGAGAGGATTTAATTTGAACTCACGATAAGCTGCGGCCCGAGACCACGATAGAAACCCAGGAAACCTTCGTGATGGAATACCTTGCGAGCACAGTCGATACTGTTCTTGTACAATAGCTGTCCCACGACGGTGCTCCGCTGATTTTGCATCCTGTTGAAACACGGTCATTGGTTACGATCAAACCAACTGAGTCGGCGCAATCACGAACCGGGTCTGAAATTTCAACGCACGCGGTCAGCAAAAGCGCCCTGCTATCGCTGTTACCCGATGACGCACCTTCACGAGATCAATGGGATACACCACTGTAGCACCGAACGCCCCAGCAGCGCCTTACGGTCATATGGTCAGCCACATAGATCGTGCAATCTACAAGTCACCCACATACCTCCAAGAGCGAAGTTGTAAGCCGAATGAAGGGTTTGGTTGAGCACGTTCTTCTTCTTGTCCACCTTCTCCTCCGGTGGAAAATGAGACTGTGGAGCCCTCCACTTAGGATTGAGCAACTGTGCAAAGTCAACAAGAGCGAGGCGGGAGCTTCCACTCCCCCTGCCAGCAAAGTGGAAGACGATAGCGGCCTCCATGGGGGTAAAAAGAGAATAGCGAGAGCTCGCAGCAGCGTAATTCGTAAAGTCGGACTGATCGATACGGCCATCGGATGACTTTGCAGTGGCTTCCCGTACGATCCTGGGGCAGAGTTGGGAATCATCGTGACTGTGGAGGAGCGCTGGAACCATACCTCTCAACCATGTCCATCTCTCTCACGACATTATGAAAAGCAACGACTTCAGAATAAGATATGCGACCACCGGGAGTGAGGGTTGAAAGACTGGGTAAACGTTCAATCACGGCGTCAGATAGCTTATGACCAGCAAGTTCCTATAAAGCAGTTCAAAACGTGACAAGCTGGCGCGGTGTGCAAAAATAAAGTAAGCGTACGAGGATTATACGTTTGAATTGGTCGGGTCTGATTAATCCGTCCTGGTCCTGATCGAAATACTTGAAGGCCTGTCTTAATCGCTCGCCCTGGAGTTCTTTCATTAACTGAGTGAACTCATTATCTATACGCGTCAAAGATCAGTTAAAGGGAAAGGTTATGCCTAAAAAGGGCGCATACATCCAAGGACGTGGGTTCCGTTCTTGGTTCCCAAGTAGAGTTTAACCCAATTGCTGTGTACGGTCGGAACATTGTCAGTGACGTGCAGAAGCGACCGCAAAAAGGTCCCACCAATCGAAATCGAAAGGAATGGCATCCGGTTTGATGTTTGCTCTGAAGACGTTCTTGAACTCGTCGAATGTGATCGTTCCCGAGTTGTCACTGTGGGGCACTTCCGGTTACACCTGGCCACTGTCGGAGGGAGAGCGGAGGAAAGCGCACGTACACGTCGAAATACTGGAAGGCGACGAAGTAATCCGCGTCAGGCCTCTTCAGCAATGTCTCGAACACCACGAAATCTTCCCAGGACACCAAACCACGCTTAGAGGTATCCGCGACACGGAACAAGATAGAGAACTGGCGTCGACCGATTTTCGTCAAATCCTCTGCGGGAGCAATGGCCTTGACGAATGATTCGGTGTCCAGATACCTTGAGGAGATTCAAACAGCATCAGTTTCCGTCGTGCAGCGTGAAACGGGGGTACCCAAAGCCAACGGATGTATTGAGGGAACATGTGTGATGACATACTTTTCACCGTCGTCGCCGAACTTGGCGTGCGTGTCAAATATCCGTTTCCACCTCTTCAGCTCGGACTCTTGTACGGAAATCGCGCCCTTGACAGCCGAGATTGCTGTGGAGAGTTTCTTGCTGTCCGGGGCCGGGGGTTCGGAGGCACCATCGTCGCAGTGCAACGTTGGGAATAGGCGGGGTAAATCGAGGGGGAACATTTGGGTATAGGTGGGGAGAGACCTCGAGAGACCAGGGGGTGCCGAGACGTCTATGAGGTCTAACGCGGATTCCTCTAACTTGTGGGGAAAGGTCGGGACGGAAGGGAGTGACAGAAGGTTGGCGGATCCTTTTTTGGTCTCTCCGCCAACGCCGGTTCCATTTTACAGTCGCGCTTGCATGATCTGACTTTGTCCATTACTTAAGTCTAACCCCTATGTCCCCGGATCTAAAACGACTAATAATTTACTGCCCGGCGAACGCGACGCCCTGGGGCAACCTGAAACTTATGCAGTACATGTCCTTGCCGGGCGCGACCGACCGAACAAGGTGGAACGCTGCGCCATCGGTCAGAGCGTGCCCCAGTTTCTCTTCCACGCGCTGTGCGACACATAGTCAGTCTTCTCGGAGGCTAACACTGCCCAACCAGGCGCCGTACTGACCTGTTTGATATCCATCTCGGCTCTTGTCTGATCCCCAACCTCCCTCGTAAAGCAGTGACAATGGACCATGGGCATCCTCCCCTCATATGCGTCCCTTAGTTCTGGCTCCGCCAGGATCCCCCGGAACGCATCCAGAAACTCGATCGCGCTGTCGGGGAGGTTCATTACAAAGTGCGAGATTTGCCTCCGTGATTTTGGCTGGGGAACTGGTGCCGAGGACACTGATGCTAGTTCCGACGCCGACGCCGGGATTGTGTCTCGGGATCCCCCGGACTCGAGTGTCCTGTTCGCTTTCTTCGCCTGTGATCTGCTGATTTTCGGGGCAAATTCGGGGAAAGGGTTCCCCCACACTCTGCGGGCAGCCGCTTTGATAAAATCCCGACCATCTTCCTCGAACGACCTCACGAGGTGTTGAACCTACGGGTGACATGAGATCCGCACAAGAGATGAGCTAGCCGCCATACCCTATTGCTTTCAATATTTCGCGATAGCCACTTGTAGCTTTCAGGGTTCAAATCATTCGCGAGTACTCCGCATCCTTTCTTCGCCGCCGGAAGGGCAAATGGTCCAACCCCAGCAAACGCGTCCACAATGATATCATCTGGGGTGAACATCTGAACGAGCCTATCGTGCTCGGTGTGCAGTCGAGAGTTCCAGTACACCTTCGTAAAGTCAAACGCAAATACACAGTTGGACTCGTGCTATGAGTTTAGTTTAGCGGAGCAAAGGCGTTAGGCATGACTGTGAAACCTACATGTTCTACGACGTAGTTTGGCTCCCCTGCAAGCAACTCCATCTTGAAAAATCTAAATTTTGCATCGATGGAGTTCAACTTGTTCACTACGGTTTTTACGCCTTTGTTTTTCTGTGCCGAGTGCGTCAGACCCTCGAACAAAGAAAGTGGCTATATGCGCATACATCCAGGATAACTTGACCGATAATATACTTGTACGGCAGGTACTCATCATTGAGGTTTAAGTGGGCTGACACAATCATAGAGGTCCTGCAGTGAATCTCCCGGTCCCAATGCAGTGCACAGCACATACCTATATGCCCTGTCGCAGCGAATCCTGAAGGCGCACCGTCCAACAACTCTTCAGGCAATACGGCACCAAAGATCTCGTCTGTGTCGTGCACAACCATTAGCATTCATCAATACAGGTTCCCTACGGGACAGGCAGACTTACCGGCGTTCCAGAAGCTATAGTCCAGGTCGATATCATAAGTCGTGGTGTTAACACCATACGATTCCAGAAACTTCTGCGCAGGTTCACTCAGATCGGCTTGCTTGAGACAGTTCATGAGTCCATATCCCACATCTACGGGACGCAAGGCCATGAGAACCCACCGAACTCTGGAACACGGAACAACACCAGTCTCTTATCCGGACTCGAGGGATCTTGGACGACACTCTTCGTTTTTGGTATATTAATAATTGAACTATGCGGTCACGGTGGTCAGCCAGTTACGAAGACGTACAACCCTCAGTACGAACCCTTTCAGTTCCTGGGACTTGAGGAAAAACGATGCATTCTCAGCGGGTGTAGAAACCGCCAACACAGGTATCCGCTTTTTGAAAGCGTCGCGGTCGAGAGTCTGTTGAGACATCTCGCGATGGATTGGAGGCCGGGTGTCGAGCGTGCTTTGATGTCTTTTCGACGAGGACATTCTGAAGGAGGTGCCGATTGTCGTATTCAAGAGTGGCCTGGATAAAGAAGATGGAGATACGGGCCGAGTCAGAAGTCTTGCTGTCGTGAGCCGCCACATCGATGTGACCGAGCAAGTCAAGACTCGGCAAAGCCGGGTTCACTGATCCACATACACTTTGGTCCCACTCTACCGCTGGATGGAGGTGTAGAGAGCCTTGTCTTACTACAAAACGTTATAGCCAAGGTCTGTTCCCTTGAGCGTGGCCGTAAACCCTCGATTTGTTCCTCCCGACAAGCGCAACCGGACACGACCGAGGCTTTTTACGATGTTTGGTCAGAGATGGCCGAAACTGTTTTCTGTTCCCAAGCTCAGGCGTCGACCCGTGGAGCAGTTCCTCTCACGCGAACTGTCGAGTACGCTGACTTACACCGCTCGAAGGGCGTAATAACGAACGCGTTTCTAGATGTTCCCACCGCGTACGTTGTACACCACTAGCTCTGCTCATTCTGGACGACTGTCCATAAGGCTACACTGTGTCCACGGGTCTAGACGAGTACCCAGGGACTGTTAAGGAAGGTGCGGGGACCCCGACTGCTCTGTTTTTGTTGTGGGTAGCGCGAATCTCGGCTACTGGCACGCTTCTATGACGTCGAGAGACACTCCCGGCCCCACAGACAGCCACCAACTATCCGTCTAGTTCGTTATCAGGTACTTATATGAATGTAATATCAATTGATCATCTGTGTTGACTCAGTTCGTCATCATACAGCACATCGTATCTGGGACTTGAGTGGGGCCAATCAGCACTCAGATGTCCGAGATTAATCCCCGAGCCCGGTGAAGAGGCAGCTCGGGCGTTGGGTGTGAGGAACGTGAAGGAGAACCAGAACCAGCTTGGCTGCGAGGGTTCTAGTGGTGCGTCGACAAAACTTTCTACGTGATTGGCTACAGGGACATGCGATCTGCAGGATCTGCGGGAGGAGCGTGATCGACGAGCTCCACTTTCACGCACAGACTGCATGAACGCGTTACATCGGACCCCGCAGCGGGGAAGCTCCTACTGTTAAAACACCGCAGACCAGCCGGGTGAAGACCTCTCCAAGACCCTTTGTTTCCCTTCTCTTCCCATCCCCCTCATTATGTCCACCACCGAGCGCAAAGAGCTGCCAGATACCGAGAAGTTGGAGTACTGCAGTGAGAAGAATCGGACTGTCTACAATCCCGATGTGGACGTGTCGGGTGTCGATGAGGCCAAGCTTGTCCGAAAGATCGACTGGCACCTCCTCCCTTGGTTGTCGTTCCTGTACCTTCTGAGTTTCCTGGATCGTACGAGCATCGGGAATGCCAAGGTACGTTGACCGGTCTCTCCCTTTTTGGTCGTCTTTGACGTGTACTACCAACAGCTCTACCATCTAATAGATGACCTACACCTCAGTGATGATCAATATCTATTATGCTTGACGGTCTTTTATTTCTCCTACGCGTTCTTTGAAGTAAGTCTCCTCTTTGCGGAAGTCCATCGGGATCTGAGCGCGTTTCGACAGGTCCCAAGTAACGTGCTCCTCAAGAGTCTGCGTCCTAGCATCTGGCTCTCCACTCTTATGCTATTGTGGGGTGTTGTCATGGTGGGTTTGGCCGCTTCTCCCTAACCTGAGCGTTGTTGATCTTTTCAGACTTGCCAAGGTCTCGTGACAAACTACGGACAACTCCTCGGTAATTTCCATCGCACCCATCATGTCTCGCGTTTGTGACCCTCCCTCCAGGTATGAGGTGGCTCTTGGGGGTGTTCGAGGCGGGGCTATTCCCCGGGGTGAACTACTACCTCTCGTGGTGCGTTCCAGTCATTTATCACACCCCAAACTCAGCTCCTGTTTAGTTGGTACAAACGTTCAGAATTTGGGATTCGCGCGGCGCTTTTCTTCACGGCGGCCTCGATGTCAGGTGCATTTGGTGGTTTGCTTGCCGTACGTGGAATCTGTCTTCTGGAGGATTTATCTTGACCCGTCGCCCCAAAAGGCTGCAATCTCGAATATGGATGGGGTCGGTGGGAAACCTGGCTGGGCATGGATTTTTATTTTGGAAGGTTTAGCGACGGTGATTCCAGGGTTCATGTCTTTCTGGATCATCCAGGACTTCCCCGACTGCGCAAAGTTCCTCACCGACACTGAGCGAACTGTTGTTATCCGCCGGTTGTTGGGCGATGACCAGTATAGCGCGGTAGGAGAAAAGCTCAGGATGAAGTATATCTGGGAGAGCTTGTCTGACTGGAAGACTTACCTCACGAGCAAGCAAATTTTTCTCTTTTCCAATCCCTTCGATTGATCGAATTCTTTCTGTCAGTGCTGATGTTCGCCGGATTTTATGCCCCTCTATACGCGTTTGCATTGTTCCTACCCACCATCATCAGCCAGGTACCATCTTTGGTTATAAATTCGGCGTCGGGGTCAGCACTCACACCTGAGTATAGCTTGGATACAGTGCTACTCCTGCCAATCTGCTCACTGTCCCCGTCTATGTTCTCGCTTGTATCGCGACTTGTGTCGTTGGATTCTACGGTGATCGCAAGGGGAGACGTGGTCTCCTTAACATGTATGTTTTCGTGCTCTCATCTGGAAGTCTAGTCGATTCAAGTTGCCTAGTATTCTCTTTTGTACAGGTAGGCACAACTCAAGATGATATGGACAACACGAATTGACAAAACGCAGCTGGTGCTGGGTATATCATCTTGATTTCTTCCAGAACACCTGCATTATCATACGTTGCCGTGTACCTTGCCGCATGGTAAGTACGATGCGTGTCCTAGAGAGACGTCAACTGACGAGCCCACCGTCCCCAGCGGAATTTACCCGGTTGTCCGTGAGTTTTCAACACCTCCACATTTTACACGTCTAACCACTGCCTGTAGCCAATAGCATGTGAGTTCTTGATGGCCCGAGGGATTCCCCCCATCTGACAGTTCGGAGTTCGTGGGTCTCAAACAACGTTGAAGGATCCTACAAACGTAGTGTATCTATTGCAATGACCATCGGTTTGTACGTCTATTTTTTTATCTGGTTATCCCTACCCAGAATAACGATTCTCCTGGTATACGGTGGTAACCTCAACGGGGCAGTCAGCTCGAACGTGGTATGCTGAAACCTTCCTGCACGGTTGCTCGTTTCCTCATGATTGGCTCTCCGTAGTACCGTGCTCGGGACAAACCGTGGTACACTTTGGGCCACGGAATCGTCCTCATCTACATCACGCTAGGTGTACTGACTTCCGCGGTGTACTACCTCACACTGAGGGCCGAAAACGCGCGACGTGATCGAGGAATGAGGGATGAAATCATCGATGGTGTCAATGACAATGGTACGTTCACCTACGATTACGTCTGGTCCTATATCAACCGAACTACTCCTATGATATAGGCGACCCCGAGACCGTTGAGAGGCTGGCGAGGCTCAACAAAAGGTTTGCTACCGTCGAGGACGCGAAGAGGGAAAAAGGAGACAAATGGAGTGGGTATCGATATATTTTGTAGAGACATCGGGGACTCAGCGTTGGAGCTGGCTAGCTTTGGGTGTAAGATAAAATATGTATTTGAACGGTCCCTCAGCCCCTGATCTTGAATATACATTATCTGAGTGACTCCCGACGTACTTCATTTATCTGTCTGGTGGGTTTTGTCGAAGTCTGCGGTTTCTAAAAGACAGGATATTCAATTGGGGGTATCAACGTCATCCCAGAATGTGTGGGTAGGTGAGCGCAGAACCCCAAAACCGCTTTCTGCCTGTAGTGGCCACCAGTGGTCGTTACGAGATTAGTCCGACGGTGCTGAGCTGCAGCACACCACCGCTGATATTCGATTCTGCCTCCATTTTTGCGAATGATCGACCGTTAGCGCTTAGCTTCTCCAACGGATACTGAGAACGTGCATGGGTGGAATTATCTCAGCTTCTCTCAAAGCTGCGGGCTTGTAGGGGTGGCGCGATCACGATGTCGGCTTTACTAGGAGGAGGGTGCGTGATGGAGAGACAAAGGAGAAAGGGGACGAGAGGAAGGGAAGGCGGGCGCGTGTCACCGTCAGATCACAAAGACGTAACCATGCTCCGGTCACTTCCTCCCTCTCACCGGTGTCTCCTCTCTCTCGACAATCCCAGCCTGCAGCCCGACGATGGGACGATACCCATGGGCAGAGGTCCTTCTCTTCGAGATTCTTCGCATCTGTCTTTTCTACCCAACACGTCACCGTGCCTACCGGGCGGTTGTCCTCGCCGCCGTGATCTACGTTGCAGTCCGAATCTACCAAACCTCGGAGATCACTGACCCGCTCGCGGTGACATACACCGTGGGCTGTATGGTTGCGTACCGCCTCATATTCACGGTGTACATTCTGTTTACAGAAGGCTCCTTCCCCGATCACTGGAGGCGCGTTCGTGACGAAGTCCATGCCAAGGCTGGTACAGATGGCTCGGATAACCCACCATCGAATTTCCCCTTGACAAAGAAGCTCTGGTGGATGGTTGATATTACATACAGTTTTCGTATGGTTGGTTGGGTCCAGGAACCACAACACTGTTTGCCGTTACATCCACCTCCTTCGCATCCACTGTTCCTCTGGAAGACTTTCTCGAAATTGGTCATCAATGCCATCATCATCGATTTCGCGAGTCTCGTGCTTGCACAGGATCCAGCATTCGACTCTCGTCTACACGATCCTACCGATGGCCCAGAAACCTACCTCGCCGCGGTCCCGCTGTTGCGTCGCGCACCTTACGCCTTGGCACACAGCACTATGCTGGCAGCTGGGATGGCCGCTCAGCACAACACCGTGGCTTTGGTGTGTGTTGGCCTCGGTCGTTCGAGTCCTACCCTATGGCCGGACATCTGGGGCCGCTGGGGGGACGCGTACACCGTGCGCAGACTTTGGGGGTGCGTACATTGGCGGATCTTTCACTCCTCTACCCAGTAACCAGACGCGTTTTAGACGAACGTGGCACCAATTGATGCGACCTGTATGAAAATCCGCTCCATTTTTCTCCCAATGTTGTTCTGAGGATCCCACGTTGATTAGATGTTCGCGGGGTTGGGAAGGTTCATCGCGAACAAGATTTTGGGGGTCCCTCGCGGTACCAATTGGTCATCTTACATCCAGCTCTACGTCGCCTTCCTCCTCTCGGGGCTTTTCCACTTTGCCGGCGACTTCATGTTCGAGAGACGGATGGTATATCGCTCGTTCAAATTCTTCCTCCTCCAAGCTGTCGCCATAACCTTCGAAGATTTCGCCATTTACATCGCGAAGCGCTTACTCCGCCAGAGGGGAGTCGAGCTCAAACCGGGAAAGGTTGATGAATCTTCGGTAGGAGCGGTTATGAGGGTTATTGGTTATTGTTGGGTGACTCTGTGGTTTTGTTTGACGTTGCCGGTATGGGTAGACGAACCCAGCGCTGCTGGGTTCAGTAGTATTGACAGAGGTCCCATCACTCGGTTTTTATTAGATACTTGGAAACAATGGGCTTAGGATTTTTCCGGAGCTGTGTGATGCTCATACAGCTGCTTGCAATTCGATAGCACGATTTTGAAAAAACACATTCACAATTTTTTGTTTACGTGCGGAGCTCGGCTCCACCGGGAAGCCCCACAACCCGTCGCCTTGGGAAACCTTTCGTGAACTGCGG
>Ga0307517_10008129_pt1 | contig 15091 bp, 15 predicted proteins | sample 23_EM_MG_FD_194515 | JGI IMG/M metagenome (GOLD analysis project Ga0307517, IMG submission 194515) | Populus trichocarpa ectomycorrhiza microbial communities from riparian zone in the Pacific Northwest, United States - 23_EM | ecosystem: Host-associated > Plants > Roots > Unclassified | place...
ACAAATAAATAAAAACATAAAAATAATTAAAGAAATTCTTTGCAAGGATCCATATCAGCACAAAGTATGTCAACAATAAAGTCCATTGTTCTTTCTATGCTTTGTGTTTCTTTCAATATTTGTTGGGTTCTTTATGTATACATAATTACCTATCATCTGTTTTAATAATGTGTAGAACAAAAAATTTACTTGCATAGCTTTAATAGCTGACTATGATCTTCATAGAGGTTGGCACAATCAAAGTTTCACCAATGTATAAAATCATTGTCTAAAAAAAGCATTATGTTTAGATGTATTGAGCACAATGAAATAACACTGATTCCATGGTTATAATATCTTTTTGATTGTTTTCCACATCTTACACTGAATTATACATTTTGTTTTTGCATTATTTCAACCATGCCTTTTGTTTATTCATCTCACATTTAAACATTTCCTCAAGTTTATTAGAGTTGACTATGTAGTAATTGATGGCAATGATTTGCCACCTTTATAATGGTTGGGAAAACTGCTAAAAATATTTTTAGCTCTGCTGCCCACTACCATCTGTATGAGAAAGAGTTTGTTAATTGCATTTCACCTCCTATGATTGACAAATTAAACAAGATTAAGATTTTTTAGCTTAGGTTTAGGATATTTTGGTTAGTTGTCAACCACTATGACATCATTATTACCAATCTTTTTATGACAATATGATTGATGAAGATCCACACCTACCTACTCAAGCGAACTTGTATATTGTTGCATTTACGCTTGTTGATACAACAACTCCATCATCCTCTAAAGCTACTTATTCATTGGACCAAACAATTCTTACGACCATTTCACCATCTAGAGCTAATGCTGCTTTTTCACAACAGTTGCATCTCTCACCAAACTAGCTGTCATTAATCCTTTGTCATTACAAGTAAAAAGACAATTACTCTTTTAAGAGGAGACACCTCTTTAAAGGTTTCAGCAATCTCATTTCTTTCATTTAAGAGATGTTGGCTTTCATTTTCAACAATGACAGTTCTTTCCTTTACTTTTATACGTGGCAAATACCTAACTAATGTCGTTCTTTTAATTAATAGCTCTCAATTGGTTGTTGCAACTAATCCTTTATGTGAATCTGAATAATTTGACATGATGCATCTTCCATCTTTGAAACAAATGATCCACCAAATAAACGACAATGTCCCTCTAAACTAGACCATGATTAAGTGATGTAGAATTGTCCCTTAAATTGCTAATTTGAGGTTTGAAGAAAAGTTTGAAACTTTACCCAATAAGAACCTTTCCTTGGAGAGCCGAGTTATATGCAATTGATCACCCCCACCGTACGTCTATAATGACACACGGACGAGAAATATAAATCATAACGAAGTTAATTAATCCTTTGAAGAGTTTACAAGTTCAATCAAGAACTTAGTATGGAAATCACTCAACCACTTAAAGAGAAATAGACACACATTATGCGGTAACTTGTAGATAAAAAATCATCAACTGAATAAAAATCCTTACATAAGAGTATTTATGTGTAAACTCTAAAACTAATGGGTCAGATGTACACTCAATTTAAATAAAGCCCAAACTAATTAAAATAAGGTTTAAAATAATAAAAATAAATATATCAATAGTCTAAGATTATTTCTCACCCTTTGCTGTAAATAATAGTAAAAAATATCCAAGAGAAATAATTATTAAAAAATCCTTATTAAACAAAAGTCTGATGCCTTGTAAATTAAGAATTAATTTCTGACCAATTAATTCTTCTTATTTGATATGAAATCCTTGTAAAATAAGTAAGTCAAATTTTATCACATAAGTTCTCAATACTATTAAGGACTCCTTGTAGTGAATAGAATCCATAACTCTTAAAGAAACATTGTCTTCTATGTTTTTGCACTTTGCTAATAGATTCTAGGCTCAACTTCAAACATGTCATTCTTTCTTGTCCAGATAAATTAGAAAACTTAACTTATATCGTTAAAAAGGTACAAATATTTAGTTTCTAACTCAAGTGGAATCACATCCAAAATTCTCATGTAGCTCTATTTATGACCCAAAAATTAGACAAAGGTCTAGAATGTCAGATTTGAACCTTTTTAACCCAAGTCTTTTGAATTAGTCAATTGAACTTCTCTTTGATCCACTTTGTTTTAGGTCTTAAAATAGACTTTAGACCTTAAAATAGGATCAATAAACACTACTAATAGATCATTTGATATCTAGTATCACATCATTAGGCAAGTATTCTCTTGCTTTACTTTACTAAACTTACTCTCATGTTTTGCTGAAATTGCTTTGTTAACACGTGCTAGGACTGTAGGACACCTACCTTCCCTAACTCTTCTATAAAAAGACAATTAATTGCTTTTCAATAAACACCTTCGTATATACATATGTTTATGGGATTTCAAGACTTCTTCCATTCCCTAAAGTCCACACAGCTAAAAACCCAAAATCTATATATGTGTGTGTGTGTGTCAGCTTGTGCGCATCTCGACTAATCTCACATACCTTGAAGTTAACGATTATGTAAGTCTCCAGTAACCCTGAGGTTTGTGAAACTTGAACTGGTGACCTCTAGGAAGTAAACCTAAAACCTGACCAGTTGAGCTATACCCCTCAGAGTTCTCAAAATCTATATTTTGAATTGTATTGAGAATGTCATTTTAATTGAAAAATTGAGTTTGATTTCTTCAAGCCAAACACCACCTGTCCCTAAACAATCCCGATATAATTTTGCAATTTTCTGACATTTAGACAGTAAAACCCCTTAGAAAGTCCCTCCATTTGAGGCTATTGTTAAGCTTAGAATCGGAGTGCTGATTTTAGTTTTTTAAGTGCATGGTGGCTTATGATAATAGGCATATGCATTTAGTTACGTTCCACAAGGTGTGAGAAAGAAAAGTAAGGGCACAAAGTTGCTGAATAAGTTAGAAAAAAAAGGATGTTTTTCCTTCAATAATATATGATTGTGGGTAGAGAAGAAGGGTGATTTCAGAATGCTTTGAAGGAACATGTTGGAAAGATTAACCCAGGTGGTGCTGTTACTGTAAAATCCAACAGAGTTAAACTGGAAAAACATGGAAAGTTGAAGAGTGGTTGGAGTCGGAAAAAGAGAAGTTAACGGGAGTAAATTATAATTGTCAAACCATGAGAATGCTTCCTTACTTAAGCCCATATGAAGGTAGCAAAGGATCGATGCTTGAGAGGGAGCAGAATTTAATGGTTATATATAGATGTAATGAATAATTAATTCCGCAACCATTAATTATTAGACAAATAAATAAATAAATAAATAAGCAGAACAGAAAAACAGTCTAGACAAGGGATATAATTAAGACGCAATTTTAATGAAGAAAGCCATTTTTATCCATGCAAGGTCACTTACATTTAATCCTTAGCACTACCGATTTTCCCTTCTCATTTGAATGGTTTCTCCATCAACAGGATCACACATGCTTTATGTGTATGCAACACCTGCACAGCCTGTTTTCTTGTCACTGTTGCATGCCCCTCTGGAGTACCCCATCAACATTTTGCTTGGCTCCCTTGCAATGCACTGCTGCTCTTTTTAGATTGTTGTGGCATCTTTTTGTTAATTAATAGCATACATACATTTTGTGATGATTTTTTTTTGTTGCTAAATAGAACATTGCGTATGTTTTTTTAACTTCTATAAAATTATCAATGAAACGATCGGTGCACTCCAAATATATTAGTTTTTGCTCTTGCAATTTCTCTACGATATGGATCTCTCTCACACAGCAGATTCCTCTTGGACTCCCTCAATTTTGCTTCACCCCCGCAATAGTTTTAGCTTCATGCAGGATAAGCTCTATCATGCATTGCTTTTGCTTATTCTGCATTGGTTCAAAATTATATCACCATCAAACACACACACACACACACACACACATATATATGAGCATAATTAACATTAATTACTTACTTAATTGCAATATTCAGATCGTACAAGATACAGTGATCATATTGAGTTTACCCCCAAGTAAAAGAAAAAAGAAATCAGGCTCGAATATTGAACAATGGGCATGATCTTCAATTTCTAGTGAGTTTTATATATTTCCATTCGAGCAGAGGTCCTGCGCGTGCATCTCTTAAAGCTTTATGCTGTGAAGATAAGGCTTTTCTTTTTCCATGATAATAATTTAAGAGTATAGGAAGAACAACCTATACATACTTTTCATATCTAATTAGATACTCTCTGTCTAGTTGGGCACTTTTAAGACAGAACATGTTCTCTTATCAATTCCTCATTAAATCACAAATAAATTAAATTAATAGCAATCGTAATCATCAATAATTATATTAATTGTGGGTCATATATAGATCAATTTTAGTTTTCCCTTAATGATTGCTTGCTTGCTGTAAGATTATATATATATATATATATATATATATATATATATATATATATATATAATGTACACAAGCCATATGTTCCATTTCCTCACATATATTTCTAGGTAATTTTCTTTTTTTGAAGTGAACTGAAACTAAAACCTATTAATGTATGAATCAAATGCCTTTTAATGTCATGAATATCATTTTTCCTACACGTCTAAAGACTTGATTTAGTTGTTGTCATGGATTTTTCATCAATTTATCATATTTCAAGATATAAAATCTTTAAAGGATTTGCAAGAAAATAATTTTTTATGCATGCACCAACAATTTGGTTGTGGACAATGGAAGGGACTCAAATTCAATGTATGAGAAAATATCTTTAATGCTGAAAAAAATATTTTCATTTTCCTTAATCATGCATATACAAGGTGTAATTAAAATCGACTTCTGGCATCTCGAACGGCATGGGGTTAAAATTCGAAGTAGGGAACCACTATATGTCTATTCTCTGCATTAAATTAAATTTTACAATCTCTGTTCAAATCCTAGCTAAATTTACAATTCCATGAAAACTGAAAGCTACTTTATACAGAAGTAAAGGCAATTACATGCTAGAAATTACATCACAGAAAATGATCAGTTTGTGTACTTGCACTAGGGGTCAGCATCAGCATCCATCTCTTAATCCACTTTGGAAAGTGTGCCACAGAGGAAGCAGCGTGAGACCAGCATCAGTAATTTGAGTCAGTGTACATACTACAGCCACTGACACACCGGAATTCTTCACCGGCTGCCGGGCGGTCATCCATCCCAAATGAAAGGGATGGTCTGGTTGGTTGATCTTCTGACATATGTCATGTGAATGGTGGGGTTTCACGGGTCATTATTAATCGCAAAAATGTAAAATTTCTAGGCAAAGCAAAGCAATGCACTTGCACAGCTCTCAATTAGATCAAAAGCACTTAAAAAGGGTCCTAAAAGAGAGTTTCAAATTAAGTGGTTCATGCACCAGATCCCTTTAATCCTAGCCCTCTACTTTGTGGGCCTCAATCCATGTAAGGTCTATTTACCATTGATCTTTTATAGTTGCAGTTGACATTTTTGTCACAAGTAAAGATGAGACAGCTGTGAGTATATTATCTTCTGGTTAGTCCTGCATCATGGGCGGTCTCTCTGTCAACTTTGCATGAATAAAATATACCATATATACAAGTTGCCATATAAAGCCTTCCACTTCCTGTAACCCTACTGAAATGGTGATGGGTTTCTGAAATAATCTTACACAATTGTTTTTATAATATTTTCTTTCTCCTTTATCTCTGCAATATTTATCAAGCAACAAAGCCCTTAAAATCTCCCTCTTAAGCCTCTCTTCTATCTGCTCCTCCATACCTCTGTTGCTCAGTTGTTCAGTCTGTGAATATATCCCAGTTATCAACCCATTCCCTCCCCCGTCCCTCCCTAGCTCTTCTACATACACTTAACACACACTTTCTGTTTTTTTTTCCTGATACCTTGGGGGGGCAGTTTCCAAGATTGTTAGAATCAATGGATGTGGACATGATGAAATCATCATCAGGAGAGGAACATATGGATATGATGACAATGATGATGCAGATGGAAAAGCTTCCTGATTTTTGCAGCGAGCCTTTTTACAACACTACTAACACTTCAACACTACTACAAGAAATCCAATTCTCCAACGGGAATCCTACAGCTAATACTGTAGCTTCGCCACCTATCTGGCATAATCCACATGCATCTTCACCACCACTGATAAATCCACCTTGCTCCATGCCATTTATGGGCACTCCTATCCAAGAACCAGTGACACCATCTCTTCAACACGACATGATGGCCAAAAAATTCGAATATGGTACTCCATTCTCAAATGCAAACTCTTTCTTATCTTCAATAGAGAAGAAAAACTCAACTACAACAATTAGAGAGATGATCTTTCGCATAGCAGCAATGCAACCAGCACATATAGACCCGGAATCGGTAAAGCCTCCAAAAAGAAAGAATGTCAAGATATCTAAGGATCCACAAAGTGTAGCTGCGAGGCATAGAAGGGAAAGAATAAGTGAGAGGATAAGGATTCTCCAGAGATTAGTTCCAGGAGGCACCAAAATGGACACAGCTTCTATGTTAGATGAGGCTATACATTATGTGAAATTCTTGAAGATGCAAGTGCAATCTTTAGAACAAACTGGTGCTAATAGGCCAATGGGTGGTTTTGTCATCACCGGAGTTACAATGCCTAGTGTTGGTTATTCTTCTTTGGTAAAGAATTTCGACCCTGCTGCTAATACGGAGGGCACAATGCAGATGCTTAGATGAGAGATAGGATTAGCTGGGCAATTGTCTTTTTTCTGTACAAGTCAATAGTACTTTTTTTGGGTTTTGTAATTAGTCATGATTTTCTTGTTATCTTGTTTGTGTGTTGTAATTGGGTTAAAGGATTCTAATGCATGGCTAGCTCCTTAATTCAAAATTTTTATCGAATATCCCGCTCTCTTAATTAAAGTCTGCAAATTATAATCACAAGTCCAAGTCTTATTAGAATACAATATCTTCATAAGCAGAAGCATACCTTTCATGCTCATATAAAATTTATCGGGATTGAAACTAAATTGTTCAAAAGAAAAACCTGCTATTTGTTTTAACTACACAAGTCAAAATAATATTCCACTCTTCCAGAAATATTCTTTAATATTAAGAATAAAAGTTTTTTTTAAAAAAAATTGTGTGAGGATATATCTCTTCTCACCTAAAACTCTCTAGTTTTTTTTTTTTTTTGTTATTACATTCACAGGAAAAGATATTGATGAAGCTGAGAAAACTTCACCGGACACTAAGCTTTGTTCATGGATAGTAATATTAGGCTTGATAAGTGAGTGTTACCAATAAAATAACCATCCGATAATGTTGGGATATCATGGTCACATATATTAATTACCCTAAATTAAACAAATAAGATAGTATAGAGCAAGTAAGGAGTTGATCCCACGATAAAAATCTAGTTCAGATCTTTATGCTAAATTAATGATTCAAGTTGGGGGTGGGTTGAGATTATCTAGGCTATGTTAGGGTAGTTGAGAATTGGGAGGCTTAACCTAATGGTTAGCCAACACTTTCTATATATATGTGTAGGGCAATATATAATAGCAATGGTGGAGATTACCACACAAGAGTATGACTACAATATTTTCTATATACAATATTTCCTATATAAGTACATTCTATAATATGTCCCCTCAAGCTGAGGGTAGAGGATCGACCTGAAGCTTGAATCGAAAAGTAGTAAACGGAGCAGTAGGAAGCGGTTTAGTAAGAACATCGGCAAGTTAATCATGAGAGAAGATAAAGTGAATTTGAATTTCTTTCTTCGCAACTCTGTCTCGTACAAAATGATAGTCAACATCAACGTGTATAGTACGAGCATGAAAGATAGAATTTGCAGATAAATAAATAGCGCAGAGATTATCACACCAAATAGTAGGAGCAGAAGCAGAACGAATCTGCAGATCACTCAATAGATACTGAAGCCAGATAACCTCAGCAGTGCCAAGGCTTTATACTTAGCCTTGGTGGAGGAGCGAGCAATGGTGCGTTGCTTGCTTGATTTGCATGAAATTGGTGTCTGACCAAAGAAGACAAGATAACCACCTGTGAATTTTTTATCATTAGTACTACCTGCCCAATTAGCATCTGTAAAGCCATGTAGATCAAATGAGGAACTGCGAATGCTATGTAAGCCATAAGTAGTCGTACCCCGTAGATAATACATAATGCTTTTAACAGCACCCCAATGAGAGTCTGTAGGAGCATATATAAACTGACAAACTTTGTTAACCATAAAGCAGATATCCGGTCTGGTAAGGTGATATATTGAAGAGCACCCACAATCTGATGAAACTGTGTAGGATTAGGAAACAAAGGATCTGACATTATGGTGACTTTGGAAGTAGAGATAGACGTATCAACCGGTTTGCAGGAAGTCATACCAGCCCGAGTGAGGATGTCAAGGATATACTTATGCTATCGTAACATCAGGCTCATAGCAGTGGAGTGAACCTCAATGCCCAAAAAATAGTGAACAACACTTAAGTCACGAAGCTTGAACTCTGAGCTGAGTAACTATATTAGGCAGTGAAGCATAGTAGAGTTGCTACCTGTAAGCAGAATGTCATCAACATAAACCAGAAGATAGAAGATATCAGCACCAACAGACAAGATAAATAAGGATGTGTCAACCTTGGAAGCATGAAACCCAACAGAAAGCAGAAAGTCACTCAGACTAGTGTACCATACCCGTGGAGCTTGTTTTAAACCATATAAAGATTTATGCAACCGACGCACATGAGAAGGAAGAGTAGAATCAACAAAACCTGGAGGTTGTTTCATGTAGATCTCTTTGGCAAGAACACCATTGAGGAATGCATTATGAATATCAAGTTGATGGATCTTCTAATTATGTGAGACCGCAATGGAGAAGACTAATCTGACGGTCTCTTGCTTAACAACTGGACTAAAAGTTTCAGAGTAGTCAATGCCTTCTTGCTGAGTAAAGCCTCTAGCAACCAAGTGTGCCTTATATCGCTCAATACTGCCATCCACACGGTGCTTTATCATGTACACCCACCGACTACCAACAACATTCATCGAAGGATGAAAGGGAACTAAGGACCAGGTGTTATTGGAGCGTAGGGCCTGGATTTCATCGCGCATAGCACCATGCCACGCCTCATACCTGTCAGCATCAGAGAAGGCAATAAGCTCAAAGGTAGGAGAGGACGTTACCCGAGAGATAGGGGCAGTAGAGGAGGCTGCAGACGCTGTGAGAAGTGCAGGTTTTGGCAGCCGTAGGCGAAGAACTATTGGATGCTGATGGGCTATAGACCGAGGGGGAGAGGACTTTGATCGGGGAAGCTGCTGAAGCGGATAGGAGGAGAGATCAATAAAGAGTTATAGACCTGTAGAGGAATCTGTCAAAGAACCTGTGTTCGCAGCAGCAGATGAAGAAGAGCCTGCTGCAGAATCTGTACTGGCAGTAGTAGTAAACTTGGAAAGATGCAACTCTAAAGGAGGAGAACCTGTGCCTGCATAATGATCATCATAAAAATATGCAGATGGTGATATAAGAGCAAGGTTGTGTGACGGTGGTATGGTGGCAGTTGAGGGTGGGGAATTGGGTGGTTGTTTCTGTGGGGCAAAAGGGGCGGCAGAGCCACTGGGAGGGTTGAGTGGCGAGGCTACTGGGTGGAAAATAGGGGAGGTAATCAAGGTGAGCAGGTTTATGGGCTAGGTAGTGGTGGATGTGGGCTGAGCTATTTGTTTAGATTTTGCAAGTGGAAACACATTTTCATGAAAACGAATATGACGGGAGATATATATATGTTGAGATGTTAAATCAAGACAACGATAACCAAAATGAGAGGAACTATATCCTAAGAACACACATAGAGAGGAACGGAAATCCAACTTATGAGCATGGTATGGACACAAAAAAGGAAAATAGAGACACCCAAAAGTACGTAGAAAATCATAATCAGGAGTACGATTAAACAAACATTCAAAAGGAGACTGATTTTGGAGGATAAGAGTAGGCATGCGATTGATGAGATATATTGATGATTCAAATGCATAATTCCAAAATCAAAATGGGCCACTAGATTGTCCTAGGAGGGTAAGACCTATTTCAACAATATGACGACGGCGACGCTCAACACTGCCATTTTGCTCATGTGTATGAGGACAAATTAACCGGTGATGAATACCAATAGTTTGAAAGAAACTGTTTAACTTGCAATATTCACCACCCCAATCAGTTTGAACAGATTTAATTTTACGGGAAAACTGACGCTCAACAAGCAATTGGAAATGTTGAAATATAGAAAACACATCTGATTTGACAACAAGAGGATAATACCAGATATATTTTGTATACACATCGATAAAGATAACAAAGTAATGAAAACCATCAGATGAAAACATAGGAGCAGGGCCCCAAACATCACTAAATATTAAATCAAGTGGAGCAGAAGTCTTATGACCCGTAGGTCGTAAAGACAAACGCGAAGACTTGCCAAGCGGATAAGCTTGACATTGAACAAGAGAGCGCCTAGAAGTACACATCATTTTATTTTTGAAAACTAACAAATTAAAAATACGAGAAGTAGGGTGACCTAATCAACGATGCCATATATCAGTAGTCACAGAGACGCAAGGAGACCAATATGCTTTAGGAATGGCAGTGGCAGAAGACTCGGAAAGAACGTAGAGACCATCATTGCTCTGACTAGAAAGGAGTATCGCTTTGGTGGTGAGATCCTTTACATAAAACACAGAGGCATGAAATTCAAAATAAACATTATTATCACGACAAAATTTTTGAACAGATAGCAATGGTTTGGTAATATGAAAAACATGAAGAACGTTAGATAAAGTAAAGGTGTGTTTAGGGGAATGTAACGTGGCATGCCCAATATGGAAAATAGGGAAGACCCTTACCGTCACCAACATGTAAGTGATCATTACCAAGAGAAGGATCAGAATCGGTCAAAGCTGCAAGATCAGGAGAAATATGCTGGTTCGCACCAGTATCCGGGGACCAATTTCCTGCAGAAACGGAACCAACAGTAAGATAAGCAGAAGGCTGGTGGCTGCTACTGTGAAACTAAGCACATTAAGAAGGCGGTGTGGCCAAAGGAGAAACAGAGCTGACACTTGACAGTCTGCTCAAAATGTCGGTGAAAAGGCCACTGCCCAGAACCAGCAAACTGTCTGGTCTGCTGCCAATTGCTCTGCTTCCAATCTGCAGGGGTAGGAGAATGAACATCACAAAAATCAGACTTGTGCTGGCTATTATACCGACTGTTGTTGGGGCGCCAGGAGCCGCGTGACCTGCCTCTGTTATGGTTGAAATCAGACCGGTGCTGATGCTGGGTAAGGTGAGCAGAGGGCAGCATAGAAGGTGTGGGTAGCAGAAGCGAATTTGCAATCATGGCTGGAAGAGAAGACTTGTGCAGAAACTCATGAGTAAGGAGGTGGTTGTGAAGATCAGCGTATGACAGTGGTTCTGCCTTAGTTACGAGACTAGTGACCAAGTATTTAAACTCACCGCAAAGACCATGAAATATGTAGAGGTTGAAGTCTTCAAGAGAAAGAGGTCGGCCAACAGCAGCCAATTCATCAAATAATGACTTGGCATGCTGCATGTATGTAGTAACTGAAGCATCTCATTGCCGAAGTTCTTGAAAGGATCCATAGAGTTGTATAATACAGGAATTTAATGGAGAAGCAAATGATTTCTCAAGAGTGCGCCAAACACAAGAAGAAGTCTGACAATCTACCACAAAATGCAGAACGTCCATGAAGAGAGAGGAGAGTAGCGCGTTTAAAATAAGTTGATCCTATTGCTTCCAATGAAGAAAAACGGGGTTGATTGCCAAATAAGAACCATCAGAACTGTTAGAAACCTGAGAGGGAGGACACGGTACTGAGCCATCGACAAAGTGGAAAACACCTTGTCCAAGAAGATATGGCTTCATCTGCATTCGCCAATAGAGAGTTGGTGGTCTTAAGCTTCAATGAGACCACTTGATGAGTATTGGACAACGCAATGATAGAATGAGGTGTTGTCCCCATAATGTGGAGAGGGACGGCAGAAGCTTGGGAGAAGAAACCGGGGTCTGCACTGCAGGTTGGGGCTGCTGCTGTTGGGAGAAGGAACCAGCAGCAGCAGCTTCTGAGTAGCTGGTCGACTGGGCTATATCACCGGTTTGGTGGGGGGAGAAGGCGGCAGCAGCTGCAGAGTCCATTTGGGAGTGGGAGATAGAAGGCCGACTGCAGGTGGGGAGAGGGGGAGAAGAGTTCTGACGGCAGAACACTCTAATACCAAGTTGAGAATAATTGGGAAGCTTAACTTAATAGTTAGCCAACACTTTCTATATTTATGTGTAGGGCAATATACAATAGCAATGGTCGAGATTACCACACAAGAGTATGACTACAATATTTCCTATATACAATATTTTCTATATAGGTACATTCTATAATAAGGGTAAAAGAAATAAAGTAATCAAACTAAATTAAATAAACCATAACTTATTAAGAGAAAAATCTTGGTATCAAATAAACATCCACCTTCAAAAATCAAAACTAATAATTGAAACCATACGTCATTTTATATTCTTAATATTTATCTTTTCTTAATATTAGTCAGTTAACCAATTTACAGTATAACTAACCCTAACCATTAAACAACTATAGCGTCTGCACTAGAAATTTAATTCAATGAAAGTCTTAAGAACTAGATAGGTTGATAATCTAGACAACATAATAAATTGGGATAAATCAAGACTTGTTAGGGGGCATATTGAAGAGATCCAACAGTCATTCTATATAATGTAGTATCAGCCATCGGTTCACCATCAGGGAGATTAAGGATGGTGTTGGAAGCCATTGGAGTGCCTACTGGTTTGTCCTTGTCTATTATAATCATGTGCAGCAAGTCAAAAAGATACTCCTGTTGTGAAAGAATCATTGAATTAACTGTTCTCTTGACTTTAAGACCAAGAAAATATTGAAGGTCTTGTAAGTCAACTAGTTCGAACTCCTTGGAAAGTTGCGTTATAAGATGATCAACAGCACTAGGATTGGTTTCCATCACAACTATGTCATCCACATACACCAAAATATAGAAAACATCACCACCAGCTTATGAATAAATGTAACCTCGAGGGGTGTACCTCAACTGATTAGACTCTGAGTTTGCTTCCTAAAAGTCACCAGTTCGAGTCCCACAAACTTCAGGGCCATTAAAGGCTTACATAGTCTTTAACTTTAGGGCCTGTGGGATTAGTCGAGGTGTGCGCAAGCTGGCTTTGACACCCACGTTAATAAAATAAATAAATAAAGAGTGTGAGAGCCACGAAATTGGATGCTGGTCGATTCTTCAAATTCACAATTTATTTAAGTTCCTTTTCCATGTTTTATGGTGAACAATTATTGTTCTCTATACTTCACACGTGTATGTTTATTTTATTTGTAAAAAATGCCCTTTGTATTGTTGAATTTCTTAAACAAAGAAATGTTAACCTCTTCATACTTCAATTAAAATCGATTGATCATATTAACTAAGTATGAGATGAAAAATAACATTTTTTTTCTAAAATCATTTGATCTTGTTTTAAAATATATCTAAAATTTCAAATGTTTTGACCCAATCAATTTAATTTAAAAACTACTTATTCTTTAGTTTTCAGACGTATTGTTTAGGTTTCTTAAATTGTACCTAGTTTTTAATCTTTTATATATATAAAAAGAGATTTTTCTAAAAATTTTCAATCAAGAATGCTAAACACTACCTTCTTAAGATGACAACTTTACATTCCACTACAAAATCAGTCTTTCTAGTTCGCTATTACAACTTCATTAAATGTTTTACTTTAAATGGTCTAATATGAATGCTACTTAAAAAAAAAAAAGGAATGACTTGGCCTATTTTATAAAAAGATACCTTAGGGTGAGAAGATTTTTACTTTTCCCTAGTTATTGAAAAAAAAAAGAATTTGTTTTCAAGACAATCAAAAATTTACTTTGCCCTGTTACAACTTCATTAAATTCATTAAATGATTTATTTTAAATGGTCTCATATGAATTCTACTTAAAGTAAAAAAAAAAATGAAATAGGAATGACTTGGCCCATTTTATAAAAGGATACCTTAGGGTGAGGAAGATTTTTACTTTGCCCTAGTTATTGAAAAAAAAACAAAAAAAAAAAACTTTGTTTTCAAGACAATCATGTAAATTTACTTTGCCCTATTACAACTTCATTAAATACTTTAATTTAAATGGTCTAATATGAATGATACTTAAAGTTTTTTTTTTTTTTAAAAAAAGGAATGACTTGGCCCATTTTATAAAAGGATACCTTAGGGTAAGGAAGATTTTTACTTTGCCTAGTTATTGAAAAAATAAATAAAAGAATTTGTTTTCAAGACAATCATGTAAATTTAAATGTTTGGAAAAAGAATATCCCATTATAGTCGAGTCTTGCTCTTGTAAATTACACACTACAACATTTAACAGTTTTACCAACGGAATTTTTCCGTCGGCGGAAGACACATATTCCTTCGGTAATTAATTTACCAACAAAATCACCGACAGAAATGCTCCGTTAGTGAATCTTTAATCGGTAATTTTTTGTCCATCAGTAAATCTGTTGGTAATAAAAAAATATTATTACCAACGGATTTACTAACGGAACAAATGCGTAAAAAAAATTTATCCGCTTCATTTCATTGGTATATCCCTCGAAAAATACTATTGGTAATTTCATTGGTAATTATTTAAAAAAAAATTTAAAAATCCATTTTATAAAATTATAAAATAATTAAATTAACATAAATCAACACTCTATAATATATACTCAAAATGATTGGAAAAAAAAGAAGAAGAAAATCAACTCAAACAAATTTGCAACAAATAAATAAAACGAAAAAAAAATTCAACTAAAAAAATTCATATGAAAAAAATGAAGTTGCGATTGCTAAAAATTTAAAAATCCTATAAATAAATCAACTAAAAATTGATCTCATATGAAAAACAAATCTCACAACAACATTCATACAATTATTAAGAACAAAAACAATTAAAAATAAAATAAAAAACAAATATAGTGAAAAAAATCATGAAAAAAAAAGAAAAATCTTACCTTAATGTAGTTGCA
>Ga0307517_10008130_pt1 | contig 15091 bp, 10 predicted proteins | sample 23_EM_MG_FD_194515 | JGI IMG/M metagenome (GOLD analysis project Ga0307517, IMG submission 194515) | Populus trichocarpa ectomycorrhiza microbial communities from riparian zone in the Pacific Northwest, United States - 23_EM | ecosystem: Host-associated > Plants > Roots > Unclassified | place...
AAGCAAATCTTGGCACCCTCCTGGCGGCTCTTTCCGCTTCTTATGGGCTCTAATCGCGCTCGTTTGTTATGCTTCTGCCTCAAAGATCCTGCGCCGAATTACTGAGTGTCGTTTATGACTGTACAGGATGTCTGGACCCCTGCCTCGCCTGTGGTATCCCTGATCATCCCTCAAGTCTTGGCGTTGCCCTATGCAGTTCTTGTTGCGGGGCTGGGTCGTTGAGCGGTCCTCGAGCCTTCCTACATTCATTTGGACGGATGCCACCGATTCAAGGAATCTTACCGGCGTTTCTGCTGCGTGGCCTCGTAGCAACGGCTTATCTATCTGGTGTTCTTTCAGTTTGGCTGGGCGATTAAGGCCCTGAAACCCATAAAGGTCCCACTCGCCCCCGATCAACCTTCTCCCATCCATCGGCAAAATCTGACTGGTTTTCACGCTCCAGCATCAACGTATAGCCGCTGGAAGCACAGCTTTGAACAAGCTGAAGGGTAATGGGTTGCCGAAAAGGTCAGACGTAACGAGAAGGGCGTTATATATGAGGTTCGGAGATTGTCTTGGGGGCTTGTCCCCCCTCCTTCACCCTCCACACCCCCCATCCAGCATACGACTCCGTGATGACAGCGACCGTGTCAGAAAAACGACGCTCGGGCAGTCTCGATAACACCTCAGGCTCAGACAAAGATGAGAAGGTCCTCAAGCAGACCGTGAGCATGAGCTTCTCGCCTTCTCTGCTCCCGCTTACACCCTTCGCAGGATTCTCTTGCCGACGAGATACAAGCCCCCAAGCCAGAACTCGAGGAAGCCGCCGCCCATGCCAGGACGATGAGCCCAGAGGAGGTCGAGCAGATGATTGACCACCTCCTCAACGAGGTACGTTTACTTCCGCCGCATTTGCGAAATTTTCGCTCACGTTTGAAATTGGGCGCAGCATGCGAGGGATCCCGTACGTCGAAACCGTCACTTGCCGGGTCTCTGAGATCGAAGCTCATTCGTCTTCCATTCAGCTGTTCACTCCAAACGTCATAGAAGCGGCCGAGCGCTACCGCTTCGACGAGGAGTTGAAGAATGACCCCGTCGAGTATCAGAGAGTCTACGAAGAGCTCAAGATCGAGGCCGCCCTTCTCGTGATCGTGCGTACCGTCTCTCCATTACTTCGCGGCCTCGGTCCCGATCCCGATCGAAATTTTGTTAGAACTCCCCCTACTCTGAGGTCCGCGCCGTCGTCGATAACCACGATGACCCGACACTGCCAGCGAACACCTTCCGTGTTTGGCTGATCGGAACGATCTTCGCTGCGGCTGGGTATGTCAACCGTCGCTCCATCCTCGATCCTTGGCACGCATGTTTAATGCTTGGCTGCCTTACAGAGCGCTCATCAACCAGTTTTTCACTGTTCGCCAGCCCGGTATAACGTTTTCAGCTAATGTGGCTCAGATGCTTGCCTTTCCTGCTGGAAAACTCTTGGAAGTGGCCCTCCCCTCCAGGCGGTTCACCACCTTTGGTTACACCTGGAGTCTCAACCCCGGGAGGTTCAACCTCAAGGAGCATACGATGATTACCGTTATGGCAAACGCCGGACTGTCCGCTCCATTGTATTCATTTGTGAGTGTCCTCGTAATCTCTCCGGTGTGCTCTAGAGCGTGACAAGAGATTCGTAGATTATCCCAGTTCAGTTCCTACCAATCTACTTCAACCAGGCGTTCGCTTCCAAATTTGGATACCAGAGTATGTAACCCCGTTATTATCGGAGCGCATGGCTTAACGCTATTTCAGTGCTCGTTGCCCTCTCCTCCAACTATCTGGGCTATGGTCTCGCCGGTCTAACGCGACGGTTCCTTGTTTACCCGTCCCAGGCCGTCTGGCCCGCCAGCCTGGCGACTGTCGCCCTCAACCGCGCCTTCCACACCGAGACTAACAATGTGGTCAATGGCTGGGCGATCTCCAGGATGAGGTGGTTCGCCTATTGTTTCATCGCCATGTTCATTTATTTCTGGTTTCCAAATTACATCGTCCAAGCGATGTCGTATTTCAATTGGATGACTTGGATCGCTCCAGAGAATGCCAAGCTTGGTGCAATTACTGGCAGCGTGTCCGGTCTAGGATTGAACCCGCTCCCTACATTCGATTGGAATCAAATTGTTGTCATTACCGATCCCCTTATCAGCCCATTCTTTGTAAGTGCCATTCTTCCTCGCGTGGTTACACATATACTTACACCACTTACCCGGCTCCTCACAGACTATGATAAACGTAAGGCCCCGCTTCTCGAGACTTAATGGGACAGCCGTCACTGATCAGTAACTCTTGTGTCCTGTTTCAGATTTTCCTTGGCGCTGCCCTCACTTTACCTATCATTATTGCGATCTGGTTTTCCAACACCTGGTACACTAGCCACCTCCCTGTAAACTCTAACCGTGTATTCGACAACACCGGCAAGATCTACGAAATTTCAAGGATCGTTAATGACAAGACCTTATTCGACGAGGCCGCCTACAAGGCCTACTCCCCCGCATAGTACGTCCCCTTCCTTTTTCGATCGGACTTCCAAGTTGATGCCGTGTTCCCAGTTTTTCTCCTGGTAGCATGGTCATCTATGGTGCAAACTTTGGGGCCTGCACCTCCATCATTACCCACGCCGCTTTGCACCACCGTCGTGAAATCGTTTCCGGCTTCAAGAATTTGATCAGCCGTAAACCAGCTTTCTCCAACTCCAAAGACATCCACACTCGCTTGATGAAGCCGTACAGGGAAGTTCCCGAGTGGGTCTACCTCGCCGTGCTGTGTGCCGCCGTTGGTATCGGCGCCGCTGGTATCGCTGCTTACCCCACACATACCTCCCCCATTGCCGTGTTGTATGGTTTAATCCTCGCCGCCATTTTCTGCGTTCCCTGCGGCATCATTAAGGCCACCACCAACGTAGAAGTACCCCTCAACATTCTTTCCGAGTTGTTCGGTGGTCTCTTGTTCCCCGGCAACGCCAACGGTATGAACTTCTTTAAAGTATACGGATTCGTCACCACTACGCAAACCCTCCGCTTCGCCCAGGATCTTAAACTCGCTCATTACTCCCACATCTCGCCTTGGATCACGTTCAATTGCCAGATGTTCGCCATCCTCGTTTCCAGCTTCGTTTGCACGGCTATCCTCAACTACCAGATGACGGATATCCCCGACGTTTGCATATCATATCAGAACGATCACTTCAAGTTCACCTGCCCGAATATCAACACCGCCTTCACCACTTCCGTCCTCTGGGGAACCCTCGGGCCCGAGAGGATGTTCGGCGCTGGCGCTCTGTACAACGGTCTCCTGTGGTTTTTCCTCGTTGGCGCGATCCTTCCAATTGCGTTCCATTTCCTTAGCAAGAAGTGGAAGGTTTTCCAACACTTGCATGCCCCCGTCTTCTTGTTCGGTGGGTTCAGCTGGGCTCCTTACGATTTTGCCAACGTTTGGCCCGCCGTTCCTGTCGCTTGGTTGTTCAACTACTACCTCAAGAGGCGATTCCTTGGTTGGTGGTCGAAGTACAACTAGTACGCGTTCACTCATTCTCTCACTTGACATGACTTTTCTAACCGCTCGCTTCTTTTCAGCGTTACTTCATCCGCGTTCTCCTGTGCCATCGCCCTCTCCGCTCTCGTGACGTACTTCGCTTTACAACAACAGGGCATCGAGATTCTCTGGAGCGGAAACACTCGACCGTACAGCGGTTGCGACGGAACTGGGTGTGCGCTCCACCCCATCCCGACGGGTAGTCACTTTGGTCCAGGGCCTGGAGAGTTCTAAGGACTCGGTGGTTGTTGGTGTGGGAGATGTATCGCGATTGGGTAAAATTACAGGCAGGAGCACACCTAATCTTCTAGATGGACACCGAAGCACACGAACCCTTAATTCCCTACAAAATACTTATAGAGAGACAGTAGACTGAGGTTTTGATAACCGTCAAAGGGAAAGGGAATGATGTTTATATAGATGCGATTGTTGTAGTAAATTATGGTTGAATCACGAGCAACGACGATACTGCGGGGATAGGCAGTAAATGAGGTGCCCAGTAGCGATAAAGGACGGACTTGAAGGGATCATTCTTAGGAAGATCGAAGTACTTGATCTGCTTGTCTGTGAGGACGGTCAACTTGGCGTTGACCGCGGGGGGCGCTCGGACAAGGCGTAGACACCGAGAGGAAAATTTCGGGAGTCGTCCAAAGGGCAATCCGAGCGATAACCTGGTCGGTGAAGGAATAGGATATGACGAAGTGCCGGAAGGCATTAGGTGTTTGTCAGCCCGGGGTTCGACGTTCGCGGTGGACTCGGCGTTCTGGTTCGGCTAAGCGACATCGATATTGATGTTGGAGATAATAGCGTCTCCGGGCGTGACTTCGAAGTTCTTGCAGGTGATGTCCCTGTTACCGGTGGTGGGGAAGATGTTGGAGCGAGGAGCGGCATCTTTAATGGTCGTGACTTCAAAGCTGGCCATAGCAGCCTGAAGAGTGTTGATTGGGTCGGTCTCAATGACGAGAACGCGGGCACCGTAAGACCTCAAACTTTCGGTGCACTGGGATGTATCCGTCAGAATGTGTATACATGCGGGAGGTAATAAACAATTACTTGCTCTTGGTGACGGCGCATACGGTAGCGGTTGTAGACGCTAGTGGTGGTCTCTTCGATGAGACCCCACGGGATGCAGCCCCAAAGGTGCGCCCGAGTTCTGGATGAATGCGTACTGTTGCGTTGCATATCAGAATCAGCCGCGCGAAGCTGGGAATGTCGGCCAGGTAGAGGGTGGTGGGAGGGACTGAAGATTGGAATGGGTTACAGTTTGCGTAACCGGAAGTCGTTTCTGTGACCCGAAGGCAGCCTGTAAGACGAACAGCCCAGGGCGCCTGGGTTGGGGGAGTGGGGAGTGGAGTTGGCTATCATCCCAGGTGAGCAGGGCGCTGATTGGAGCGGATGAGATTCCAACGACGCAGAGCGGAAGAGTGTCGGAAGGGCGGTTTTCGGAGTGGAGATGAGTTGCATGATGGCTTCAGACGTTGTTGCTTGGAGGTGGCATCTGCAGACCAATTACAGATTCCGGGTGAGACTGTGGGAGCAGGAGGCGTCAGTACACGGTGGCTGGTCTCCTCCAACGGTTCTTATTACCTTTCTCGGTCCCGGAGGTGTCAGTAGAGTCGGCTGTAGGCATTTTTCCACATCGAAAGGTGTCATGGCGGAGGGGCGGACGCGATCGTGCGCCAAAGTTCCAGTGATCCGGTTCTTAACCGTGATCTGTGCATAGGCGGGGCCCCGCCCGCCGCTGCAGTTCCATTATTCCGCTACGTTGCCTTCTTATCCCCCCTCCTCAGCTGTAATGGCGTGAAGATGGAATCGCACCAAGGAGATCCCACCCTTCTGGCGTATCCTTCCACTTCAGACCGAGCTTGCATTCGTCCCAGCACAATTTCGCTCATTCGTCATGCTTTTGCCACAAAGATCCTGCGGCCGCAATCCTGGGGGTCGTTTATGACTACGTAATATCTGGATCTCCATCCTGCCTGTGATATTCCTGATCGCCCTAAAGACCCGGCGTTCTCCCCCGGAGCGCTTTTATTATAGGATGTGGTGATTGAGCAGACCTCGACTGCCCACGTTCTTTTGAACAGGGTACCGCCAGTTCGAGAGACCTTACGGGTGCTCCCGCTGTGTGGCCGCGTAGCAACGATCCATCAGGCGTTTCTCTGCTCCACACCGAGTTGCTGGCAACGGGTTTGGCACACCGGTCTGAAATCTGATGTGGTATTGCCTGAAAGTGGGTGAGTTATAATTACTTGTCCCCCTCCCACTCTTCAGAACCTTATAAATGCTCTACTCCTCCCACATCAACCTTCTCCCATTCACCGGCGAAATGGCCTTCAACTTGTTTTCCCGCTACCGGATCAACCTATAACCGTCGAAAGTACGGCTTTGGTAAGTTGAAGGATAAGTAATGGGTTGCCCGAAAGGTTAGAAGAAGCGAGGGTGGCATGATATGCGGAATTTGGGTATTTTCTCGGAGCTTCCTCCTTTCCACCACCCTCCGTCCAGCGCACGACTCCGTGGTGTCAGCAACCATGTCAGAGAAACGTCGTTCGGCCGGTCTCGATGAAACCTCAAGTTCTGACGATCATGGGAGGGGCCTACACAAGGGCACCGTGAGCGTGATCTCCTTGCCTTCTCCACTCCCTCTTACACCCTTCGTAGGATTCGCTCGCTGGAGAGATGCAGGCCCTCGAGCCAGACCTCTTGGAGGCCACCGCCCATGCTGAGACGATGAGTCCAGAGGAGATCGAGGAGATGATTGACCATATCCTCAACGAGGTGCTTCCTCCTTCAGTCGAAATTGCGGACTTTTCACTCACGTTGTGGATTGAACGCAGCATGCGAGAGATCCCGTCCGTAGAACCTGACATTGTCGAGACTCTGAGATAGAACCTCATCGCTTTCCTTTTCAGCTCTTCCCCCCTCACATCATCGAAGCAGCCAAGCGCTACCGTTTTGATGGGGAGTTGAAGAACGACCCTGTCGAGTACCAGAGAATCTACGAAGAGCTCAAGATCGAGGCCGCCCTCCTCATGATCGTGTGTATTTCCATTTCTCTATCTCGGCTCCAAACCCGATCAGGATTCCACTAGAACTCCCCGTACGCTGAGGTCCGTGCTGTGGTCGATAACCACGATGACCCGACAGTGCCTGCGGGTACTTTCCGCGCTTGGTTCATCGGGACGATTTTCGTTGCAGCCGGGTATGTCAACCGTCGCTGCATCCTTTGAACCTTAGCGTACACGATTAATGATCGGCTGTCTTACAGAGCGTTTATCAACCAGTTCTTCAGCATCCGTCAGCCCGGTATCACGGTCTCAGCCAATGTGGCTCAGCTACTCGCCTTCCCTGTAGGAAAGCTCTTGGAAGCGGTCCTCCCCTCCAGGCAGTTCACCACCTTTGGCCACGCCTGGAGTCTCAACCCCGGGAAGTTCAATCTCAAGGAGCACATGGTGATTACCATTATGGCAAACGTTGGATTGTCTGCCCCGTTCACTCCATTCGTGGGTGCCCCTGTAATTTATTTGGTGTACTCAAGGGCATGACAAGAGGTTTGTAGATTGTTTGGGTTCAGTACCTGCCACTCTACTTCAACCAGGCGTTTGCTTCCAACTTCGGATACCAGTGTATGTAACCCCATTTCTATCGGAGTCTGTGACTTAACGCCACTTCCACCATTTCAGTACTCGTGACCCTTTCTACCAATTATATTGGGTACGGCCTCGCCGGCCTGACGCGTCGATTCCTCGTGTACCCGTCCCAGGCTGTCTGGCCCACCAACTTGGCAATCATTGCCCTCAACCGTGCCTTCCACACCCAGACCAACAATGTAGCCAACGGCTGGGTGGTCTCCAGGATGAGATGGTTCATGTATTGCTTCACCGCCATGTTCATCTATTTCTGGTTCCCCAATTACATCGCCCAAGCGATGTCGTACTTCAATTGGATTACTTGGATCGCTCCGGAGAACGTCAAACTCGCCGCGATTGCTGGCAGCGTGACCGGTCTAGGATTGAACCCGCTCCCCACCTTCGATTGGAACCAGCTCGTCGTGATTGCTGATCCCCTTATCACCCCATTCTTTGCAAGTGTCATTCATTCTCGCGTGATCGCAAATATGCTCACATGGTTCCTCACAGACTATGATAAACGTAAAGCTTCGCTTCTCGAGACTTAGTGGGTTAGTCATCACTAATCGGCCACTCTCCTGTCGTGTTTATAGATCTTCCTTGGCGCTATCCTCACTCTCCCCATCATTGCTGTTGTCTGGTTCACCGACACCTGGTACACTGGCCACATACCTATCAACTCTAATCATGTGTTCGACAACACCGGAAAGCTCTACGAAGTTTCGAGGATTGTCAACGACAAGACCTTATTTGACGAGGCCGCCTACAAGGCCTACTCCCCCGCCTAGTACGTCCTGCTCTGTTTTCAATCGGATTTTATTGAAGTTGTGTTTCCAGTTTGGCTGCTGGTAACACCTTCATCTATGGTGCATACTTTGGAGCCTACACATCCACTATCACCCACGCTACTTTGTATCATCGTCGTGAAATCGTTTCCGGCTTCAAGAATTTGATCGGCCGTAAATCAGCCTTCGCTAACTCCAAGGATGTCCACACCCACTTGATGGTGTCGTACAAGGAGGTTCCTGAGTGGGTCTACTTCATCGTTCTGTGCGCCTCCATCGCCGTTGGCGCCATCAGTATCGCTGTCTACCCCACGAACGCCTCCCCCGCTGCTGCGCTGTATGGTGTATTACTTGCCGTCATCTTTTGTGTTCCGTGCGGCATCATCAAGGCCGTCACCAACGTGGAGATAACCCTCAACGTCGTTGCCGAGTTGTTTGGTGGTCTCTGGTTCCCCGGTAACGCCAACGGCATGAACTTCTTCAAGGCCTACGGATATATCACCACTACGCACACCCTCCGCTTCGCCCAGGACCTCAAGCTTGCCCATTACTCCCACATACCGCCTTGGATCACTTTCAGTTGCCAGATGGTCGCCACGCTCGTTTCTAGTTTTGTTTGCACGGCTATCCTCAACTACCAGATGACGAAGATTCCCGATGTTTGTGTGCCCGGTCAGAAGGACCATTTCACCTGCCCTGGTATCAACACTGCCTTTACCGCTACCGTCCTCTGGGGAACCCTCGGACCCAAGAGGATGTTCGGCGTTGGTGCAATTTACAATGGCCTCTTGTGGTTTTTCCTCGCTGGTGCCCTCCTCCCGATTCCATTCTACTTCCTCAGCAAGAAGTGGAAGGTTTTCCAGTACTTCCATGCCCCCGTCTTCTTGTTCGGTGGGTTCAGTTGGGCTCCTTATAACTTGGCGAACGTTTGGCCCGCCATTCCTATCGCTTGGTTGTTCAACTACTACATCAAGAGACGATACCTTGGGTGGTGGTCAAAGTACAACTAGTACGCGCTCCCTGTTCTCTCATTTGACCTGATTTTTCTAATTGCTCGCTTCTTTTCAGCATCACCTCCTCCGCGTTCTCTTGTGCCATTGCCCTATCTGCTCTCGTGATATTCTTTGCCTTGCAACGACAAGGTATCGATATTAACTGGAGCGGAAACACACGATCGTTCAGCGGTTGCGACGGAACCGGGTGTGCACTCCACCCCATCCCCACAGGGGGTCACTTTGGCCCGGGGCCTGGAGAATTCTGAGACCTTGTCGGTCGTCGGTGCGTGAGACGTGCCGCTTCACTCCTAACCATTCTTATGTTTCGTTGGTTTTCGTGGTCCAGTGGGTCCAGTCGAGTACCACTGGTCAGTGCCACTTGCTGATTATAACATTTACTTGGAATGTTGTGTCTCGCTCGCGCTTCGTGCATGCCCATAGTGATCAAGCGTCTGTTTAGATGAGAGCTCAAGAGATCGAAAAAGTTGCGTCCTTTCCTTGTACGTGAGAGGTTTATCCACCCAAGTTATTGAAATATATTTATCATATTATTACATTGAACGACTGGAAAGCAATAAGTGGTGGCGAGAGATTCCGGGTGAGACTCCAGATACTCCTGGTGCCTCTCATCCTGAGGTCTTATACTCCGGAGAGAGCTGGTAACCGTGTTAGAAATCTAATACACCATCTATTGGGCATATCAACACATCGAAGGTGGCGAGGGAAGAGAGGAAAGTCAATCAGTCAGAGTATCCTGACGCCTCAGCGCAGTAACCGTGGCACTCCCCCTTTGTACGATGGTCCGTGTCTGGTCCTCCTCCCCTCCATCTGAATCGTTCACCCATGTTCCTTCTGGGCCCAAGCGTTTCGGCTGACGGTCCACCTTCTTCTTTGCAGGTTTTAACTTGCGTGTCACCAGTTTGGGCCCCCTCCCGGGCTCGCTCGGGCCCGCCTCCACGCCTGAGTCAGGGATTTTGTCGAGGATGCTTTGGGCCCGCTGCAGGATCACAGAAAAACTTGGATCCTGCACCAGCTTGGAAAATATGGAAGGGTTTTGCTGTACCTCTGGTCAGAGAGGGAGTTTGTGATACAAGGTGACCGGATCCGCTTACCGTCAAGTGGTGTAGGAACGCGCTTTTGGAGTGGGAACCCGATGCGTGGTCGTCAAGAATTTCCGAGGTAGTGTGTGCCGCGATATTGGGGATGGTATCCTCTGGGAATAAGATGGGGCTGAGCCCCGTCTTCAGACCGGCGTACAGTTCGGGCTCGAATGCCCAATCGTCCCCCCTCATCAACGCGTCAACAAAGTTGAGGGGGTGTATGGGATTCCCTTTATACGCAGGGTTGTCCAAGTTATTGTACATCTCGCCCAGAATTGCATCTATCTTTGGGTCAATCGGGCCCTACATAAAACCGTGAGGTTGGGATGACGAGCGCGGTAGAAAGGCAAAAATGGTGACTGACCATCCTAGAATATCCCCTCTCGGGGAAGTTGGTAACCGGAGGCATGGCAGCAGATGCAATGGAGGACAGAAGTGAGAGTTTGGAGGCAAGGGGTGGGATTATTACGGTTTATATGCCGCTATCGTTGTACTTTAGAAAGACACGGCGTGTCGGGAGAGCCACTGGGACCATCCCCCATGCTGAGACATCATATTGTCTTCTGAGTCCGATACGCCAAGGTGACCATGTTTGCCAGATGACATGGGGAGACGGAGGAGCCGGGGGTAGCCCCGATGTGCGAACGGATATCTCGTAGGGAAATTTTAGAAGTGTGTGGGCCAGAATGGCCTGCGGCCCCAGTCCCCAGTGAAGGCCAGTGAATTAATGACAAGCGGAAGCCGTGCACGGTTCCCAGCGGATCGCGAGCACCTTTTGGTGGACAAACGACGGTAAGTACTTCACTTTGGGCCACAATGGTGGGTAGACCGTGGGTCGGGCTGCGCATGTTGGTGAATGTCTGGAAAGCCGTGCTGACAGCTCTAAGCGCCCGAGAGTATACGTGGACGATGCGGGCCCCAAGGGAGCCGGGCCCTGTGGAGCCAGCCGTTTCCGGAGACATCACCTCAGCCACGAAATAAGCCCGAAGGTAACCGACGGAGGCCGTGTCCTGGCCTCGCTTTGTGTGTGTGGCTCAAACCAAACGGCGGCGGCAAGACTCCCTGATGTAAGAGATCAATGACACTTGAGCTGGGCCAAGGGCAAGCTGGAAACTTTGTAAAATCAGAAACTTAGTCGAGGCTGTCTGACTTGCAATTGCGGGGGGATGTATTGTGAGAGGTCATGAGATCCGGAGAGATAACGACAGAAAATTTATAACTTCGGCACGTGGCGGAGCGGCGCGCCCATCGGTAAGTCACACGACAAGACACCGTACAGCACACGACGGCCATCTACCAGCCGGGATGACCGCCAAATACCTCCGTTTTCGTTCGCACCAACAACTACGGTTTGCTTCAAACGGCCTGGATCCGTAGAACCGATCCTGGGCATTTTCGAAAACGCCGACTGAAGAACCGGCTGACGCGCGGTCAACATTTCTTGGGAACGCGCTTTGTTCCGCGCCACCGCCGCCATTTCACAAGGCAACCTGGCCATGATATGACCAACGACTGACGCTTTTACTCCTGTCTGTTCGCCTGCTTCTGCTCTTTCGTCTTTCTATGCGGTCCAATGAATGTTGTAAACGCTGATGCCACCCGTCCGCCACGTTGCTGATCAATCAATGTCCTGCAGCGCACCCTCGTCGGTGAGCATGTCACGAGCCCACGCCCGGTCTTTCCTAACTTCATTTGTAACCGAAAGGACTTGACGAAACTTTCTATCTAGCTCGATTAATGGGCGTCAGTTGGTCGCCTCGAGGTCTAGGGCCAGATAACAGATATGGGAGAAGAAAAGACGGCATTCACGTACCGCAGTTGCCACGCTCCATCCACGAGTTGTTATACCTCATTCAATCGGACCAAGTGCGATTGATTTTTGTTTGACTGTTATTCACCAATCATGTTCATTTCCCGACCTCGTTTTCGCCATCCCCGCTTTTCAGTTAACCGTAATTCCTGCCCGGTCCCTCATTTCACCCACGTTTTCGAGTATTTCTTTGAGCCCCTTGGCGCACACCTCTGACGTGTACCACCATCTCCTATACCATGGTCAGCGCAGTCCTGTCCGTTGAAGTTCGCGCTGGCGGATCTTGGGGTGTTTCTCAGACGAGGTATTCGCACAGAGAGTGGAGTGGGCGATCACCGGTGAGTGGATACCTTCCAATAGAGTGTCTCCGGGTTCTCATTTGCGATTTTTCGCGTTTGTGAACAGAGGGTCCGCAAGTATCACTCTGTCCCCGTGCTACGGCTGGTCCCATCTGATCGACCGCTGTTCTTCTGCGACAACTGCTGCTCAGCCAACTTTTATGTTCCCATTTGTCTCTGGTGCAAGTGGACGAGCACTGCGGCGATAAAGAGCTTCGAGGAAAAAACCCCACGTGGTAGAACGATGAGCACACCTAAGTTATGTTCGGCTGGACTCGAACGCGTGACGAAGAAGGATAGATCGAGAGGCGGAGTAGTCCTGGAAAACCTCGAGCCTAGAGGATCCCTGGACACCGACAGGTCTACCGAGCCGCCGGAGACCCCTCGTTCGGTGTCTCGTGACAATAATTCTCCAGCGATTGCGGATTCGGATGAATGGGTCAAACTCTCTGTGGATGAGGCTACTTTGGTATGTCACAGTTTTCCCTCCAAACGGTGATAAGATCTTAATCCCACTTCCTGTCTTTTACTACCCCTTCATGCCAGCCTTCTGCGTGGTCCACACAATCACTCCCTGATCCGTATCAGCGGGGGCGAATGCGCAACAGGAAACATCGCCTATCAGTTGTTAACAATCGAGGCTCTGGCATCTCTTTCAACCGATCTATCCATGCCCCATGGAGTGATGATGGTCACAGATATGTGTCTCAGCCCTTCTCCTTTGACAATGAATCGCAACGGTTTCGTCGGTCTACCGATTCTCGGTACAGTGGAACGAAAAGCGAAGGTTACACTCCCCGACCCGCGCGTAACCCTACCAGAACGAGAATTGCCACCGCCCAGTCATCATCACCACCACCCTCCTTCAACCGCCGCCCACTATACCATTACATCCGAGGCAAGGAAGCCACTTCCCAATCAACGTTTGACTGCGGAGTGGTACCCGAAATCATGCCCAAGCGACACATCCCTCCCCAACAAGGTGCAAGCCACCTTGCCCGGCGATCTATCGAAGCGTCTCCTGCATTCGTTGACGAGCTAAGCCTTCCGACGCCGATCCCACCCATCATGACATTCTCGAAAAAGGGCTTCTCATTGAGTGGGGAGACAGAACAGAGAATGAATTTGGCGAGGATCGTTCACGATGAACGATTTGTTTTTCACGAGAGTAAACCTCCTAGGAAGCGTGATAGGATCATGCGGGGTTTACGACGAAGTTTCAAGAGTTTTTTCAATTCCAAGATTTGCGGGTAGCTGTTGTTCTTCGGACCCCCTTTTCAATGGTAACGGACACCACGTTGTATCATTTTTAGACGACCACCCATGATCTACATGTCTGTATTTGCTACTATCTGTACAGCGCCCATCACAAGTTGTTGCATGATCGATGTCATCCTCGGGAGCGGACGGTCATAAAGCTATACATTTCAGGTCCAAGAGGGTGCGCTGTTCGGCTAGGCCAGCGAACAAGCTGCAATAAAAATAAAAACAGCCCGAAGCCGTCCTACATAAACCGCTGCCGTGCACATTGTCGCGAGGCGTTGCTCGGGAAACGACCGCGTCACCCACGTCCCGGGTGCTATTGTTGAACTGACTGAACAGGGAAGAACTCGGGTCATCAGTTTGCTTCTCTGCCCTGTACATCGCTCTTTTCTCTCCAGGTTGCGTCCGGCCAACCCATTTCTAACCTGCAGGCTCAGGAATAGCTGAACACGGCCGCACGTTGGCGGTCGGCTATTTCATCGCTCCACGCTCGGCAAGATTACATCGGGTTCTCCTCAAGACATCCGCACGCGCTTTGTATCTGTGATATAGAAATGTTTCGCTCTGCAGCCCTTCTGGAATACCCAGAGGAGGAGCCGGATCTGGTATTCGCAAGTCTGCCTGCTGGACCAAGGACACGGCGTGGTGTGGGAATTCGGAAGTCGGGGTTGAGAATCTTTACTGTGGCCGAGGCTAGTGTTGACACTTCTACCGCTTTGACGTCTGCCTCCGGTGTGGGTACCGTTTCTTTCTCCCAGCTCATCCAACACCGCATGCTGAACGCGTTGTAGAAGCGCAAGCCGAACCTAAACAGCCTTAGCCTCCCAATATCCGCAGTCGTCGGGTCAGAACAGTTTCCAAGATTTCGCACTCCCGGAGACAAATCCCTAACTTGGCTTTCTTTACAGGACCCCGTTACCAGGCCACGGTTTTCGCCCCCAGTCACCTCCAACACGACCGCGTCGAGTGCGAGCACCGATCATGCCCCACAGGAAATCGTCGCGTTATGAGGCCGCCCACCGTGTTCTCCTCAACCGATCGCGAAGCCTCCCGCCAGAAACCTCACCTGAGGACCTCAAGGTCCGAACGCTCAAGCGTGCAACTGCATTCCTCCATGCTCAAATCCAAGAAACACAAGAGTATACGGAACAACTTTGTCTGCGTCTCGCTGACCGGAACACTCAGCTCGGGGAGCATCAGTATTACCAGAGGGAGAAATGGAGAACGGATCGGAAGCTTGCTACCTTAAGGCTCCTCACGGAGTCTGTTCAGCCGACGATCCCCCCAAAAGCGCAACATGAAACGACCTCGCCCGCGAGGAAATGGGCGAATCTGTCCTCGTTTTTCCAGCATGGGTCTCGCAAAGCTCCCCTGCGGTTCAACTGCGCTGTTACAGGCAGGGCTCTGGAAAGGAGGGTACTTAAACAAGTCTCCCCTCTCGTACTCAAGCCTTCAGTTCCTTCCACTCGGACCCAGTCCCTCCCGGCGCCCGACAATTTGCCGCCGTTGTATGTACGCCGGAGGCGGCCTGAAAAGATGATCATTACGGCTTCTTCCCAAAAAAGACTCAGGTCATCCACTTCTGCCTCCTACTCTGTCACCGAGGGTACCCCCACCTC
>Ga0307517_10008132_pt1 | contig 15087 bp, 23 predicted proteins | sample 23_EM_MG_FD_194515 | JGI IMG/M metagenome (GOLD analysis project Ga0307517, IMG submission 194515) | Populus trichocarpa ectomycorrhiza microbial communities from riparian zone in the Pacific Northwest, United States - 23_EM | ecosystem: Host-associated > Plants > Roots > Unclassified | place...
TAGCCTTGACCATGTTCTGCACAAAGCCGCGACCATGGAGACGACTGAGACTGGGAGTGACACCCTTTGGTGGTGTCCCGCTAGAAAATTCGGGTGACCTATTAATGGAGATAACCTTTGGTCCGTGCAGGGAGGGGTTTGGTTTTGGTTCTACGGGTCGAGCGAATTTCGATGTGCCGGCGGTCATAGCAGGTCGTGAAGGGGAGGTAGATGTCATAGAAGGTGAAGGACTTCGCCGAAGATTCGGAATAGCAACAGGTAGGGTCGGGGACTCGGACCTAGATGACCGTTCGGTTTCTGTGCGTCCTGGCTGTGAGATGGACGGGAATGGCTTCCGAGGGAGATCAGGCCTGGCTTCACTGCCAATAGGCTTGGGAGTGTATGAGTGTCGATGTAAATTAGCGGGAGAGGATGTCAAGAGGCTGTTGTGGACTTGAGGAAGCGGGGACGATTGCTTGCTCGTGAAACTTGGCCCCACACCGGAAGGTGATGGTTTGGGCGGGTTGATAAATCTTTGCAAGCTAGGTCCAGGACTGGAGGGTGTGCTCATCGTGCGTTCACGGATATGTTCTCGTGTATCACGAAGCCTCGGCGATGGCGAAGTTTTGGGAGAACTTTCGATCTTCTCTACATAGCGTCGAGCAACGGAGGGAGTGCTAATCTTGCGCTCGCGCAGGTTCAAATGTGGTGTAGACTGTATCGGAGATGCCACTTCCGCATCTGCCAGCCTGGTTGAGGTGCGCGACTGAGGACCAGGGGACTTTGGTACTAGCCCCGGCATAGCAATCCCGTTCTTCCCGAACACGGGATGCGGTGAAGTGATACTCCTCCTCTGTTCAAACTGTGTGGGATCGTGGGCATCCTGCTGTGGGGCGTGTTTGTTCATCCTGGGTCCGGTTTCCCGCGAGCCCATAAAAGCGGCTAACGAAATGGGCTCCTGCTGTGGTTTGCCGGTGGAACTTGACGGTTTGGGTGGGGTGGGTGACAGGTTGTCTGGTCGGGTTTTCGGACGGGGAAAATCAGGCGCAACAGGACTCCGTTGACCCATAAGTTTGCGCATTGTGGCCTCGCGATCCCGCTGTCTGTCTTCGGCAGACTGAGGGCGGTCAATCTCGGATGCGGGCGATGCAACCCTTGGGGATTTGTTGGCGGCTTCAGTGGTGAGGTGTGAGGTAAATCTTGGGGTGATCATTGCGTTTAGTGAAAGTCTCACATGAGTCGTGACTCAAAGGGCGGGGCTGGAGTGTGCTCCGTCTCATCCTAGATATCCTGGAGGCCATGATCTCCTCCTCGAGCCTTCGGGTCTCAGCCTCTTCGTCCTCATCGACTTGGCGCTGTAGAGCCTTGATCTTGGTTGTCCATTCAGCAAGGCCAGCAGAGGCAGACTTGGGTATATCGTATGTCCTTCGGCGAGCAGCAGCGTCCATGAGGAGGAGGAACAAAGAATGGTCAAACGGTGGCGGATGGCGGGCGGACGTCAGATTTCCCACATGCCCCGAACGAAGCAACTCAGTGGCGTCGGACCATCAGCCGACGCAGCGTTTTCTATAGGTCTCTACGGCTCTACTACGCTGTGCATCGTGCCACCTACGCTCACTGTTGCTCTCTCGCTAAGATTGTCCTGCGGCCTACCGCGATCAGCTAGTATGCCAGGATTGGCCCCGCTCTGCTGATCAGGTTCCTCATGATATGAGAACTGCGTGCCCCTGCCGTGATGCATAGGATACCCAACCTAGAAGAAGGCGAAAGCTAAGCACGCCACTACGCTAAGGGTCCGAGTCGTTCGTCAGGTTCGGCGCCTACTTGGTATGAGAGGCAAGATGTGCCAATTGATCTTCCTCCTCCGGCATGAGAGTTATGGCCCCGGCAGCAACAAGGATTGTGGTGGTATCGAACGTATACGCGACGACATAAGGTTTTGATTCCTCCTTCCGTCGCCGGAGATGGTCCGTTCCTTTTCGATACTGCCTGGGGCCATTGCGGAAGAGGATAAGCGACGGCTGGGGAGCGGTCGAAAGGATACTGGGTGGATGGGGGTCAACCCGGGCTGATATATCTGCTCAGGGCAGGAGAGCAAACGAGATGGAGCACGAAACGGTGGGGGGTACCTCGTGTAAAAACGAGTTCACTGATTCGTAACTGCATGGATCGGCGAGCTAACCGCTCTCTCCATGGCCAGTCGCAAGCGCACAGGATCACTGGCACCGGTCACCGATACCCGACGTACGCCCATGTTCACCGCAAGGTGCGCATGACCAACTCTGGGAACCATTCCTCTATTGGGTTCAGTTCATGATCAAAAACCACTCTTGGGTATTCTGCTGTCCTGGGAATCTGGAAGGACGCCGAACTCACGGCCAACGAGTAGGTAGAGGGTTACCAATAGCATCTGTGTATTCTGAAACTTTCTTAGGTGTAAATACAAATCATGAACTTTGAAGGGTCCGTCTTTGGAAAGCTAGGCGGCCAAAGCCAAAAGTCCGAGGTTTCCAGTGGTTTAGTTGCTGGCGGTCTGGACGATGTTGGAATCAGAAGCACCATCTGTTGAACATTGAATCAGTCAGCCCAAAACGATCATCTTCACTGGGTCATAGGCTGGGGAACGGTGGACTTACCAACGAAGGGAGCGCCACAGCTGGTCTCCACGTGGGTGGCGATAGGACTACCAGGACCGAACTCCGTGGGGAAGTCGGTCTTCACCACATTATACATCTGCTTAACGCAAGGAGTGCAAAGGTTGACGCCGCTGAGCTCGGGGGTGTTCTGGCCGCTGGCAACGGCGGTGACGATCTGGTGGAATTTGGCGAGAGTCAAGGTACCGGTGGCCGTCTCAACGGTGGAAAGGGTCTGGGTGACGCAGAGCTGGTTGCTCTTCGATGCACTACAAATCCGGTTAAGCGTTCGGCTGTCTACCGAGGAATGGTAACTCACTCGGCAAGGCAAGCGGCCTTCCTTGCAGTGGGATAAATCTTTTGAACGATGGGGACAACGGTATCGGGTGAGATGTTGCCGAAGTCTTGGGCGCAACCAGTGGTGACGTTGGTGGCAATAAAGGCAAGATCGTCATTAGAGCAAGGTCCGCGCGAGCAGAGGCCCTTCAACCAGGTATCGACGGGGGCAACGATGGATCCGTCGGATCCCGTCACGAAAACCTTGAGAAGATCGCCGGGATTGAGACACTGGGACCTCGGGTCAGCAGCGACGGCAACGACGGTGTTCTGGCATTGAGTGGAAACGCCACTGTAGGTGACAGAATGGTCAGATCTCTGCTGGAAACTACGCTGCGCACGGCGGGTGGGCAAACCTGGTCTGAGCGAGTGCGCCGCCGATAACAGAAGCAACGAGTAAGGGGAGGGCGAAGAGCATAGCTGGAGGTGACAGTGTATGGAGGGGATTAAGCAGGAGCTGGTCGAGTAAGGGGGTGGTCGATTGGATAACATGGGCTCCATGTTAACTTACTTATAAACGATGTAGTTTGACACAATATGATGCCGTCTTGACTGCGCCGGCCCCTCATGAGGTTCCACGGGTTCTTCCGATGGAGGGGAGGGACAGCCTCAGCTCCAACGTGCCAAACCACTGCGGTCACCTGCAGGATGGGGCCCTTGACCCTGCGCGGCGCTGAGTGCGTGCGCCCAAACAGGCTATGCAACTAAGTTCCGGATATGCTCATGGGCTACTTCCCTCCCAAGGAAGCATTCCGACCCTCCAAAGGCCACCAAATCACCGAAGCCGCCTTCCAAACCAGGGGACCCCGTCCCTGGTACAACATCACAAGTCGATTTGGAAGCGAAATCCGCAACCCCAGACCAACCGGCTCGGGACTAGACAAGGAAAGGGTGGAACATAGCCGTGATCGATTCTACAAGACAACCCCACCGATCAAAAAGCGCCTGACGTTGGCCTGGGCCGCAGTAGAAATCACACAGCCCTCAGAACGCAAGAAACTTCGGCAACCTCGAGATCTGCGTGCGATACATGTAAAACCGGGTCGCTCGCAGGGAACACAGGGGCTTCGAATAATACACCCAACCCATAGTCGATACTTGTGTTCGGCTTGTTTTCGCCGAGAGGGATCCCGCCAACATCCCGTCGGTGCTGATTACATCGTCGAGTCCACCGGTGTCTTCACCACATCCTTTCCTACCCGGATACCACCTAAAAATGGGTTGTATGAGGGTGCCCCTCATGGCAGAGTTGAGCTCGCCGATTCCGAACGTCTTGTCTTAGCCCACGGCCAGAATTTTCGTGTGGATAGAATTTTTGCCAACGCGCGCGAACCGACTCGCGGAAATTAGATAAGCAAAGTTTATTACCAAAAAAGGAACTACGTTTGGTGACCAATCTACGACTTTTACCCCCTCCTCCCCCTATAGTCTCGCAAGCTCGACTAATGATCACTCCATAGGGTCTCTGCCCACTTGAAGGGTGGCGCCAAGAATGTCATAATCTCCGCTCCTTCCGCTGATGCCCCAATGGTCGTTTGCGGTGTCAACTTGGATTGCATACGACTCCAAGTACACTGGTTGATCATTGGAAATTTCTTCAGCAGACATCGGAAAAATAAATGATAGATTTCGGACACCATGAGCGTATTTTGGTGTCATCCTGGCTGCGACGATCTGTCATGACGGCCTCATGAGGTTCGACGGGTTTTTCCGGTGGAGGAATCGCATGAGGGATGGGCCAATTGACGGTTTCCCATGCTTTTTCCCCTCTTTCCGGAGCAGCCAAGTACACGCTTTGTACCACTTGTAACCATTAGGACACCCAGACGCGGAATGAAAGAAAAATATCCGTTTCCTGGAGTTACTGCCCCTCTCCGTCCGGTGGCGGGCCGACCATCGGTTCGAGATGCCTCCTGTCACGAGGGGTGTCTTGGTGCTCGATCTCAAGCTCCTGGTCTCTGTACCATTTGACACGAATTATGTACAAAACCCAATAATTATTCACGAGTGCGTTTCATCCTGCCATGGACTATGCCCTAACATCTAACCTTGAGCCAGATATGTATTCCATGAATCTAATTACAGTTCTTGGGCGGCGGACCCCCGTGGGAACGTCACACGTCGGAAATAAATTTGGCAGAGCGTTGCCAGTCCCCACAAGAAACTACGACTAATCGTTGTGGAACCTCTTCTCGATAACTTCGCCATTGAGCTTATATCCATTCCTCTCAAACAGCTTCGAGCGCAGGAACGGCGCCATGTCGTAAATGTCCCTCTCCCGAGCCTGTTCCAAATCAAGTTCAGGCACCGACCCGTCATGTACACGTCAGACATGACTCACTCTTTCCTCGAGGTCAGCGACCTTTACCGCAACAAGGTCGGGTTGTGAGTACCTCTGGTACTGATATAGCCTCGCCTTTTCCTTGACCATCTGTCCGAGCAAATACGCTAACAGCTCCTCGTGATCGCGAGCTTGAATCAGGTACTTGCGGAACCCCTATTTTGTGAAACATGAGTAGTGCGCCCATGTAGATTGAGTCTTGGCCTATTCAAGAACTCACCCTCTCCAGGGTCTTCTTGATGGACATCTTCTGCGCATTCACAAAGCTCCCCACGGTGACCTGGATTGCCAAGTCTATGTCGTCCCCTCGGACGTACTCCCGCAGTGCCATTTTGGCGCTGGCCTCGGACATCCGAATCATGCTCTCCAAATGCCTGACCGTGATAGGGAACGATCCGGTCGCCAAAGACTCTCTGCGAAGATCCGCGAACAGCTTGGCCATTTTGTCTTGGTCGAGCTCGTACAGTTTAGGCCGAAGTTTCTCCCGAGCGTACATGATATATTTCCGGAGAAGATCCTGCGGGATGAGCTGTGGATGATATAAGCCACCCTCAACCAGAGTGAAAAGGAGACCAAGCTTACGTCTGCATCTAGTGAGGTGCCCACATCCATTTCCTCCTGCTCCGGATCGAACTCCGGGTGACTCCTCAAATGGCTGCCGACGACAAACCTCGCAAGCATCTCATCCTTGACGGGATCAACAGTGTCCTTCACCACGCATAACACGTCGAAACGCGACAAAATAGGTTCCGTCAGTTCGACATTTTGCTGGAACGGTATTGTCGGGTTATATCTTCCTCGGATCGGGTTAGCAGCCGCTATGACCGCGCATCGAGCCCTCAAGGTTGTCACGATACCAGCCTTGGAGATTGAGATCGACTGCTGTTCCATTGCTTCGTGGATAGACGTCCGATCCGCGTCATTCATCTTGTCAAATTCGTCAATGAGACAGACTCCTTTATCTGCCAGCACCAAAGCGCCGCCTTCCAGGGTCCACTCGCGGGTGACAGGATCCTTCCGCACGCTGGCGGTGAGACCGACGGCAGAGGCACCCTGACCAGTAGCAAAGACAGATCTATGAGCTGTCTTCTCCACGTACTTGAGGAACTGCGACTTGGCAGTCCCTGGGTCACCAAGCATAAGGAGATTGATGTCACCCCTCACTCTGTGTTTGTGGTTGATGTCCTTAGAAACACCACCAAATAACGACAAAGCGATAGCGGTCTTAATATCCTCATGTCCGTAGATCGAAGGAGCCATGGATTTGACGATCCGCTTACGAACACGGTCGTCCCGAGCCAGAGCCCGAATCTGCCTTTCGTCCTCTTCCGTGAGCCTGAAAGCAGCGAACTGGTCTTCTTTCTTGTTGATGTGATTGGCCTCAATGACCGTTGAAAATACTGGGAACCCGTTCTTGACGTTCAAAGACGCGTCGAAGTTGTTACGGTAGATTCCGGTTACTTCCTGAAAAGAAGGATCAATTCACGAACCAATGGATGTCGGGGCGTTCTATTACAATTTCTTCCCCTGGTTTTGCGGTGTCAATCAGGTCCCATAGTAAGATCACCTCCCGGTGTCTGGGAAGGCGACCGGGTGGAACTGATCCCGGTGATTCCTGTAGCGTCAATCGCTGGTAGTTCCTGTACACAGTCTGGATCCAAGTTAGTGCCTTCACCTATGAGATACCGGGAAACCAAGTACCTGCTCCGAATTGACCGTGAAAGGACCTCGTTTTTCACAATTCGGGCAAAAACTTATCTTGACCTCGTTTGTGTGGTCTTGATAAAAAGGTCCCAAAACACTCCCGCACTTTTTGCAATCGAATTTGACGTATTTCAACTGTGGGAATACGCCTGTCCGTCTGGTGACCACACCAGTTACTCGCACGAGGTTATTTAAATCCGCTCGTCGCAGGTCGCGCAGAGAAGCGTTCACGGGGAAATCCGATATACGGACGTGTACCTCGGAGTGAATCCGTTCATAAGCAGGATAGTAGATCAAGATGACACTGAGGGCCACTTCGTCAAAGATCTCGAGCATATGTGCTGGCGTGTTTGTGAGGAAGTAGGCCAAGATTGGCTTCGTATCCGCCAGGTGCACATACGAGACCTCCAGTGATTCAGAGTTGTCTGGAGGAATGCGGTTAAAGCACTTGTAAGCGCAGGAGGGTCGTGCTGCTCACTTTCACCCAGGTTTCGTATCCTCTCTCCATAGACAGAATCACCGTGTTGGTCCACATACGAGACGAGGAAGTTACGGAAATGTCTGACGATCGACCGGCGGACGCGTTCCGTGACAATCCACTCAACGATGGATTTGGCTTTGATGTCACCAAGTTGCTCCATTGGTAGTTCCTGTGGCGGAGGGAAAGTCAGATGCCCTATAGATACAAGCCGCGAGACTCACATCCTCGATCCCATCCATATCATCCATATCCCTTCGTTCATCATACTGCCTCCGCGTTCTTCGTTTCATTCCGGACAACAAGCCACCATCCATGTCGTCTTCCTCTTCGAGTCCGTCACTCAACAAGAAGTCGGGACCACGGGAACGCGCAGCCGCACGTGCCCCTCGCCTACTGCCGCGGTCTCGCAAATCTCGTTGGGCCATCGCGCGTTCAGCGGCCCTTCTCTGACCACCAGTCATCCCTTCGAATTCTTGCGCATCATCGATACCAGTGTCGGAATATCTGTCAAGGCCTTCGTTTGTGGCGTAATCGCTACAGAGTGGATTAAAATCTTCCGTTGATGAGACGGTGGGTGCGGACACACTCGCTCAAGTTTTCGCCAAAGAGATCTTCGCCTTCACCATCATCGTCCCCGCCCGGTGTTAGTGCAGCGTCAATGTCGCTGATACCGCCCTCAACGTCCGAGAAGGGGGCCGGGGGAGAAGATGGTGGCAAGGATGACTCTGAGTCACGTCTTGTTCGAGGAGGTGGAGAGGACCCTGGCAACGACGGGCTGGAGCGTCTGCGTTTTCCCCTAGCACCTGACTGGAAGGATGTGAGCGAAGTGCGTGAACGTATGTGGGATGGGTACCATATTCTCTTGTGGATGAATGCGATCAAGCGAGATGCCAGGGAGGAGAACGCGCCCGACTCAGACTTGGACGCGTTTAATTACCACGTGACGTGTTTTAACCCCCTGAGGCGGGACGCGTCTGATGACACGCTCAATCGCTCAAGAGGAGAATGGGCACTGGGAAGGTACGGGCGGCGTCCGTGGTCGTCTCTCCTGGAATTCGTGGCCAACTATTCCACCGACTGTCCACAAGTTCAGTCATTCGGACCCCAGATTCAAATCAGAGGACGACCACGATAGGCATTGCCCCCTGCAATTGCGTTTTGCCTACCGCTTGGTCAGGGCCCTTCCGGCTCTGTTCGTGGCTTGGTACTCGCATGGGGATCACACATCGAGACTTTTGCGATATGATTCAATTCTATTTAACCGCCAGCTGCAGCGATCACCACTCTGAGGGACGAGTGTCAGATAGAGACATTCGCTCTCCGATGACTGAGGCTTGACGGGGACCGAAGCCGAACGGTTCGATATATGCACACCACACAACAACATCCTAAGGACCTGCCGGACGGCGTGTCCGAGGATTGATCATGACGCCGCTGTTCCGCCTCGACCTTGATGTGGAATCGCATTGCAGATCACAAATGGTATGCTATGGATGTATTCACTCGGTGGCTTGTCCGGCGTGTGCCAAACAGGGCTGGAGAGAGAAACTTATGAGATACGTTCATGCTACCTAACGAAACCTTTTGATCCCCAAATCCTTGTGGAGAAATTGCAGAAACTTACCAATCCTGGGATTTGTGTATGGGAGTGCGATGCCAACGTCATTGATCTCAGCAGTGACAAGGGTATCGCGTCGTGGCCAGCCTATCGGAGGCAATTACATGAGAGGAACTAACCCCTGCAGAGGTGCACGACCCTGCCTGAATTAAATCAGCAATGAGCTGAGACATGCGTCTAGTCATGAGACGAATGCTGCAGGAACCCTGATACGTGTCATTTTTCGCGAGTAGAACCCTCACGGGCATCCACACACGCAAACCCGCTGATGTGGTGGTCAGATGGTGTCGGTGAGCTGTCAACATCGATCACCGGTCACCGTTTGAGACTTTCGCTCACACCATTCCGCACCCACTCTGGCCTCGAGGGACCCGACGCCGACGGACTAATACTTCCAGATGGAATATCTGAAGAGCTTAGGATCGGCTGCCGTCTCCACAATCGTACAGAAATCCGGGCTTAACTTACCTTTCTCCCTCGGCGCGAAGAACAATGCCTTCGAAGGAAAAACGATATGGTCACTTTATGACGCCACGAAGCGCGTGAGTCTGGGGATTTTGACGAGTGACTTATGCCGGTTCTAGCAATTCTATAGGATGATGCATCTCCGGTGTCCGTGTTTGAGTTCGATGCTGCCTCGAATCCGCATAAGAAAAAACACCTTCCTCTCGCAAATAACGCATTGAAGAAATTGCGAACGATTCGGCATCCGGATGTTCTCAAATTCATCGATGCTATCACGACTGACACAACCGTATACATCATAACCGAGAGAGTTCGACCGCTATCCTCAGCACTTGACGGGTGGTCATCGAAGACCGCCAAAGACAGGGAGACGTGGCTGTTGTGGGGTCTTCATAGAATTTCCGTACGTGAATTCATGTCTTCGTGGGCTCGGCTGATGACTTTCAAAACAAGGTGGCATTGTCGTTTGTAAACGATCAGGCAGCATCCACACACGGAAACATTCACGTCGATTCCATCTTTTTGTCGCCATCCGGCGAATGGAGATTGGGAGGTTTCGAGGTCCTGAGCAATCCCAAAGACGAGAGTGCCGTGCTTTACGTATGTCCGCCCGGGCACGCTACCCGCCACCTTGGTCTGTTCTAACGTGCAATAGACACTCGGCACGTTGCTACCAGACCCGAATACCTACGCCGCGCCGGAAGTCAAGTCAGGTGGATGGTCTGTCTTGAAGAAGTATACAGCCTGCACTTGATATGCGACTCATCTGATCCTACTTCCAGCGATAACCCATCCCCAGCCGACTCGTATGGCTTTGGCCTCGTAATTCACTTTGTGTTTAATCCTTCGCAACCTGCTCCCCCGACATCACACCCACCTCATCCTCCTCCCCAGCCTTCTAGTCGTGGCGCCATTCCTGGGGGGATATTCCCTCTGTTTAAGAAGCTCCTCACCCCAGATCCCCGAAACCGAATGGCTGTCAAAACTTTCCTCGACATCGGCATGTCGGAGGCATCGGGAGAAGGGTCCGGATTTTTCTCGCACAACAGGCTCGTGAATGTATGTCAAGGTCTGGATAATTTCGCCCTGAGTAGCGATTCTGAGAAATCGAACATGATACGGTTCGTGGCCGGTTCAGTCCCTCGTCAGCGGACCTTGAGAAACCCACTCCAGTTTCGTGTGTTACCAGGATGCTGAAAGATTCGGCGAACTCGCTCCCTCCAGAGTTCGCAACGCATCGTGTCTTACCGGCACTTGTCTCTGCTCTCGAACGGGGTGGTGCTTCGACATCGGCCGCTTCGATCGTCCCTTTACTCCTCCAGTTAGGCAAGAATGTCCCGACAGACGAAGAATACGTGGCCGTTGTTATTGGACCTGTGGTATCTTTATTCACCAGTCCGGATAGAGGTGTGCGGATGGCCCTTTTGGACAATCTTGACGACTTCAAAGACAAAATGGACAAAAAAATGGTGGTTGACAAGGTTTGGCCACACCTTGTAGGTATCACACTCTTAACCCATCCGAGTGGCCACTCAAGGCTCCACAGCAAACAGGGTTCACGGATACTGTTGTGATACTCAGAGAGGCGACCATTCGCGCAATCAGCCAGTTATCGGATAAGGTGAAGTCATGGTATCAAGATACAGGAGTTGATCTGACATCCAGCTAGTTAAGCGACCGTATCCTGAATAACGACCTACTGCGACATTTGGCGAGACTTCAATCTGACCAGGAGTCCTCCATACGAACGAATGCCTGTATTCTTGTGGGAAGGCTAGGGCCATCGCTGGGATACAACACCAAACGCAAGGTCCTTGTCCCTGCCTTTACAAAGGCACTGAAGGACCCGTTTGTTCATGCTCGGGTTGCGGGGTTGATGGGTTTCATGGCCACCATTGACTGCTTCGATGTCGGCGAACTCGCTTCCAAAGTTATTCCTAGCATGTCATTTACACTGGTTGACTCAGAGAAGTTGGTAACATCGGGCATAACCAAAATGGTGTTTATTGTTGCTGAACGGTTCCATCTCTTAGATTGGTTCGCGATCAAGGTTTCAAGGCGATTGCACTCTTCATGAAGAAACTGGAAGAGCACGCTGCTGCGATGGTGCGTTATCATTGCGTACCTTCGGACTTGGACAGACGATCGCGACACTGATTCGCGCGGCAGCCAGAAACGGCGGGGGAACCGAGCCAGTTGTTGGCATCACTCGGTTCTCCAGGGCAGAATGCACCCGGCCAGGCCAATCTGGTGAACACTGCTGCGGGGGCAGCAGGAGCGTTGGCAGGGTGGGCTTTTTCTTCTCTGGGAATGAAGGTCCGTCCGTCTCTGATTTAATTGCATCCCGCTAAACTTGTCGAACAGATGGCTGCATCTGACCTTCAGAGCACAATTACGACCCAATCGGACGTGACCCTCCCGAGCATCACACGTTCTACTCCGGGAACACCGGTTCCGCCTTTTGACCACTCAAACCCCTTAACCTCTCGTGTTGGCGGCTCGAAACCAAAGGGGATGCAGTTAGGAGGAGGCCATACTTCATCGACTCTATCTCATGCCGCAGAATGGGCCGCAGAAGCAGAGGTCGAAACGTCTAACCCATGGGGCAACGATGATCTCATGGACGTGAATGCTGATCAGGGCGACTGGAGTGAGATGGTCTTCTGTCCTCGCACGAACCTACAGATACTGACCTCTGACCCAGGTGCATTCGAAACCGCACCTGTCCTGGGACACGAGACCTATGGCGAACAACCTACAAGTGCACCGCCGCCGGTGCGAGCCGAGAGTGAGCACTTCCGCAACTATCAGTGAGCCAATGAGTCGGAATGAAACCTTTGACAGCCGCCCCACGGCGTGCGATCACACCTCTCAAACAAACTGTGCCAAGTCGATCATCGACAGTAACTCCGCCAACACCACACCAAGCGACGGCACAGGTGATGCAACCCAGCATTGTTGGCATGACCAAAGAAGAGAAAGCCGCCGAAATGAATCGGCGTAAGGAGGAAAGGAAGCAGGTGAGTGGAGCCGAGCCCACTTTCGTCCCTTCCTGTGGCTGACAACACCGTCAAAGCGTATTGCCCAGCTAAAGGCACAAAAGGCTTCCGGTGGAAAGGCATAAAACAGGTTTCGCGCGCCGTGCGTGGAGGGTCCTTTCATTGGACTGGGGCGTGGATCTCACCATGGCTCCGACGTAATTGTCCTTTTCTTGATTGGCTCGAGTTACAATAATTGATGACATCGCATTTGTGGGCGGGTCTCTTTCGGGAGCCTGGAGCCCCGGATTGGTGGGAAGTCGGGGCGGTCAACCTCGTGTGAGACAGTCGCAGGGCGGGTGAACGTATCCCTGCCTATATCCCTGCCTATTGAGAGAAGGTGCTGGCCATCTCCAGCAAGGACCCTTTTCTCACGTCGGATAAGGGTCAGGGTGGCTGTCATGGTGAGCCAAAATATTTACCATCAAAAAGTGAATAACAGATTGGGATTACATCCTCTGGAAAACGGTCTATCGAAATGAAACCTGCTGGAAACTAATCCCCAACCGCGAGGCGTTTATGGGGGTGAAGGTGGGTGACCTGACGCTCGAGGTGTGGGTATAGTGAATTGAGAGAGGAAAATAAGTGCTTACACATTATTGCTTCACTCCGCCGGCTCCCGGCCTTTGTGCCAACCCGCCAATATGCAAAAGGCGGGTACACCTTCCTTATATGGATAGTTTCACAGCGGCATCGCAATCATTCTCTCTCCGCGATCTGTGATCCCCATGAGGTGGAAGAAAAAAGAGAGTCGGGAAGAAAGCGACAGATCTGGCAGATTGCTCAAGCCGGGGCTGTCGATCTTTTGATCCTGATTGCCCCCCCCCCGCAATCAGTTTCCGGTCCTCCGACACAAATGTACATTGTACAGCCGCCTCGAAACTCTAGTCTTCGCCTTTTCTTCACCTACCACTTGCTGTGTTGACATCTGGCGCGGTCCACAAGAATGCAGACTACGCGGCGTCCCCTTCCGAGGATCCCTCCTCCTCATCTGACTCCTGTACGCTCAGCGGACATTCGCTCGTATCGTCCACTTCCAACACCACCACCGCGGTCCACCGACTCTAGTTGCGCCTCTTCCATCGGAAGCGCTTACATACAGACTCCTCCATCACCACATGTTACTCGCGACTCGAGCTCCTCCCTCTCCTCAATCACCTCCTCCTCGTCAGAGCTTCTCTCCAAACCCCGACCAGGGTTGCGCATCTCTGTGGCGCCGCCAACACTTGGGGAGAGAAACTCTTTCGATCCGCTGACCGTGCGAACCCCTGCCCTTTGTGATCCTTGTTCCAGGCGATTCAGTCGAGTGTCAGCTACCAGCTCGGATGGTTCACCACTGGTGTTTGAGTTTCCGGCGGTTGTGAACGGGCCTGATGTGTTTGAATTAGAGAAAGATGGTATGTCTGCGCTGGCCCATACATTTTCGGCACCCCCGTTGACCCACTTAACTAGAACCTGTTTCAGTCCCCCGCATCCCGCGGCCGAAGAACGATGTCTTCGACCGTACTGTTACTCCACGACCCCCCCGATCACAACCAACCACAATGCGTACGAGTCGTATCGGAATCGACCACCCAGTTACTGCAGTCAGGGTCGTGACTGATATGATCGGCAGCTTCGAGATAGAGGGTCTGAACCCACGTACCGCCGGCTCTATCAGCTTGACCAACGGCCGTGAATCCAGCGGTAGCAACGGGAGGAACTGGAAGTCATTCTCAAACATTGTCAAGGTTGCTACGAAATCTCAGCTCTTCCACCGAAAACCCGATCTGCCAAGTCGCTGATGCGAAGCGGGTCTCCCAATTGGCCGCCCCGCTGATCCAGGCTTGTTACAAAGAGGGATGGGTGGGTGCGGGTCGAAAGGGATGTTGGTGGGGTATTGACCGAGCTCAGGAAGCTGCGGTGGTATCCCTGAGCGAAGCGTTTTTTCATATATCATCCATGTTTTTATACTTGCGTATGCTTTAGCCCACTAGCACTACTGCCAATCTGTGTCATTTACCGTGTAACTTGGTATCGATGTTGTACCTTGGTTTCGTTCGGATAACGTCATTTTTCTGAGTCCCCACTCGACAAAACTCGGTGCGTCCACGAATATGAGCCGATGTCAATGCACACTTATGTACCTGGCTGCCGACGCCACCTTGATTCCGTATGATATTACCCCTTTTTTTCCTGAGAGAGTTTGAACAGGCGGTCATGTTTCTGGTGATGAGTACCTTCTATGTGCCCCTGTCGGACCCGTGGTCACAATGCGATCGGCGATTTCTGCGTCCTTCATTCCACTACGACACCGCCACCCAGCGTGTCCGAGCTTGAGTGAATAATCGCCGGTCTCCTTCCTCAACGTAAACATCCCTATCCCGCACGGTCACTCTCTGCTGGACGATAGTCTTGTCTCTTTTGTAATGCTGCCCCGGAGATGTCATATAAAACGCCACGACCAGACCTCATGTGTAGGCCGAACGAACCTGTACCTCGGAACCCCTTTG
>Ga0307517_10008134_pt1 | contig 15085 bp, 13 predicted proteins | sample 23_EM_MG_FD_194515 | JGI IMG/M metagenome (GOLD analysis project Ga0307517, IMG submission 194515) | Populus trichocarpa ectomycorrhiza microbial communities from riparian zone in the Pacific Northwest, United States - 23_EM | ecosystem: Host-associated > Plants > Roots > Unclassified | place...
ATTATGTTTCTCTTCACCATCTCACATCATTACTTGTTCTCAATTTGTCGCAGGATTCCCGGCGGGTTGCCGTCGTTATGAAACTCACCAGCGCCTTGGGGCCCCCACGATTCGTTGCAAAATTCGACCTCTAAGGTTTGCTTCGATCTCCTGTTAATTCTTACTGATCTTCATCACACTCTAATGATAATAAGTAATTTACCTATCTTGCCTTTTCCATTTTATTTTGCAGGCATCACCTCCTCTGAGTCTTGGTATGTTGTCTTGTCAAAGAGACTAATCTGTAACTTAGTTTGGATATCGCTATTATCCTTTACTGTTGATAGCTATAATGTGAGAAAACTGGCTTCATGTCTTGTCAATTTCTTGGATGTCCTAAACAGTTTCAAGGGTTTCAATACGATTCTTGATGCGAAGGTTCAAGGTTAATGGAGGATTTGAGTAAAACTATTTTATTTTTATTTTTTTATATATGCCTAACAAGGGATAGACTCATGCAATTTTCATTATATTCTTGATTTTTTTTTGTTAAATGAGAGCAATCTTTATATATTTTATAAAGTATAATTAATAAATTTACTCTACTTATTATTAAAGGATTTTTTTTTTCTGTTAAACAAGAAACCATTAAAAAATTCACTTTTAGTTTAAGTTGGCTCTGTGTTAAGGATTTGTTTGGAAACGTGGAGCAAACTGCGTTCCTTCAAATTTTGATTTTTTTTGTTTAAAATTATTTTTTTATGTTTTTAGAATGTTTTGATGTACTGATATCAAAAATAATTTTAAAAAAATATTTTTTTATTTTGATATATTTCTAAAAAAAACACTTTAAATCACAACTACTATCACTATCACCATCTTAAAAACACTCTAAATTAATAAAAAAAAGATATTGGTAAATATATAGCCCACATATAAAGAATTAATAGGTGGATACACTATCTGATTTTGTGTCTTTTTATCTATCATAACCCTTACTTTTACACTCATTTTTAAACACTATAGATCCAATCATGCTGGCTTAATGTCTACGTTAAGCATGTTCTCAATTCATAATCCAAAAACTTACTGAATTCTTCTTCTCTTGCACGCCCAGCATGAAAACCCTACAAGGCCCCAATCATCATAAAGAAGTCGATCGATCCTCTTGTATATGGTATCCTGTCGCCTACACTCAAACGTTTCGGGACCGGATTAGGTAGTTTTACAATTAATTATCAATAAATTAAACAATTAGGGTTAGGTTTTTTTTTTTTTTATAAGGTACGTAGTCACATGCCATCAAGAAATCCAGAGCACATAAATTAGGGTTTGCAACTTTGCATGTGACTATTGTGATAGTAAAAGATACCGTTGCCCCTGCATGCAAATCATAGTAAAGTGAAGAAAAATCAAATTCTGATTTGTAATCGCTCTAATACTGAATGAGTCTGTTAATTAAGATGGTCGTAAATGGTTTGTATAAGATCTAAAAAGGATTAATTAATTTAGTGTCGATATATACTTAAAAACTAGCTATTTTTATTGTATTTTTGAAGTGATTTTTTTTATACTTATAACATATCATGTAACAGTAATTAATTTTCATTACCCATACCATATATATCACAAGTGAATAACAGTAATTTTCTCTCCGCTCCCCTCATAATCAACTCTACACATTTATACTGTATTTTTATTATATACGAGCACCCCCTTTCTCTCTCTTTTATTTTTATTCTGAAGTAATAATTAAATCATTATTTATATACATGTAATAGTAGTAGTAGTTGTAATAATAATAATAGTAATAATAATAATAATAATAAGAAGAAGAAGAAGAAGAAGAAGAAGTTTTTCTATAGTTGAGGAAGTTTGTTTGTTTTTTTTTAATTTTTTTTTTTAAATTTTGTAAATGTAGTAGTAGATGTGAAAATTATAGATTTAAAATTATATTTGGTTGTGACAAAAAAAACAAATATATAGTATTTGATTAACATATTGAAACATAAAAACCAAAAAACAATAATAACAAAAAATAGTTTAGGTAAAGTTGAATAATTTTGAAGTGATTTTTTTATACTTATAACATATAATATATAGACATGTTATTTCTATTTTTTTTAAAAACATAAAATAAATATAATTTTGGAATAATTTTAATTAAAATATTTATTTATATATATTTTTTAAATAAAAAAATATTCTTTATCCTTATTATCTCTATCTTTTCTCTCAATATAGTTACCAAAAATTATATATATATAAAAATAGATTTAATTTAGTTAACGTGTGATTGATATAAAGAATGTAATTTACTTTTTTTTTTTTAAAAAAAAAAATCTGCTTTCCACTTTCGTTCTCCATTAAAAAACAAAAACAATACAGTTATCCTCCGGCTACTGGAAAAAGGAAAAACAACTAACTAACCGCACTCACTCACTCTCTTTCTCTCTCTCTAAAACTCCTCTTCCTCTTCAAAAGACTCAGATCTGAAGCTTACGCCATTGCTCACTAACAAATTCCACTGCCAAATTTTCAACCTCCACAGCTCCATTTCTGTACGCTCTCTCTCTCTCTTTTCGGCTTTGCTAAAGATGTTAACTGTGGTTTGCATTTTGAGAGTTACTGATTTTTGCTTGATTTCTAGTTTAAATGGCTGCATTCTTTGTGTGCTCTGTTTGGTGGCTTCGATTATTTACAGTAAGAGAAAATGCATTAATTTGTGTTTCTTGAATGTCATTAGGATTTCTTAGATACCAAACTCACCTTTTTTTTTGTTAAGATATTTGCTGTTGTCACTAATTTTTGATAGGTCAGCTCAGGTTTGGTTTCTAGTGATATAGGAGTTACAATTTTTATATTTATTTGCCCTCTACTTGATTTCTGTTTAAAAAAGAGTGAAGAATACCTCTAAAGATTTTATTTTTTGAACTGGGAATTAAATGATGAATGGATTAATATACAAAATTTTGTAAAAAAGGGTGATTGCTTAATTTGGAAGCTAAAAATTGTTAGGAAAAATAATTCAGAATTCAGTACTCGTTTAGATGGTAAGGTAATGGGTTTTTAATCCTAACTTGCAGGATTGTGAGGTGGAGTTGAAGTTGATATAATTAATTAATGGCAAACTCGTGGCAACATTATTCGACCTACGATCCATCTCTATCGCCTGCTGGTGTAAGATCGAGGGAATGGGAGGGTCCGTCGAGTTGGACTGAGTATTTGGGTCCTGATATGAGTTCGCCAATGACATCGAGGGTGTCTAGGAAAAAGGGTGGTTCAGATGGACAGGTTCAGAGTTCATGTGGTGGGTATCATAAGGGTTTGAATTTGGGGTGGGTAGTTCAACTTACTGAAGTAGCTGAAGGTCTTATGGCGAAAATGTATAGATTGAATCAAATATTGGATTGTCCGGATCCAGTTGGTCAAGTGTTTTCTGAAGCATTTTGGAAAGCGGGTGTGCTCCCAAATTATCCGAGGATTTGCTTATTGCTCTCGAAAAACTTTCCTGAGCATTTCAGTAAATTGCAGCTTGAACGAGTAAGAATTTTCAGTATTCTGTTAGAAGAAATCTTGTTTTGTCTTGTTGGCTGATAGATGAGTTATTTAACATACGGAAAAGTGGTTCAGGTTGATAAGGTTGCTTTGGATGCTTTGAATGATGGCACTGAAGTTCATTTGCAGAGTTTGGAGCCTTGGTTCCAGGTACGGAGTTTGTTTTCTACCACACCCTTTTCTATAATGTGCATGTCCAATGCTCAAGATCCCTGATGATCATTACTTTTAGTGAATACTGTTGGAGATTTAGGACTAGGCCTTTGTGGCTGATTAAGCCTCTGTCATAATTAAATATGTGTTGGTTAATGTATGAAAGCATTCAACTCTATAAAGATTTGTGTTTGTCTCAATGGCTGAGTATTCAAGTGCTTTTTTTTAATCTTGATTGGTTAAGGATGAACATGTCAGAGGCAACATGTTTATGTTTTGATGTCTGAAAGTCAATTTCAATAGGTGTTGACAACCATATTTACAATCTGGTTCATAAATTCATCAGGTTGTAGTATCATATATGAAGTCTTATAAGATTCAAACTCAAGGTAATTAAGAAATATGGTTTCTGGCAATTACTTGCTCAGGCCTGCCTCGGTACAGATTACCAGGAAGTTAAGCCCAGTTTGAAGTTTGGCTGGAGCCTAAATATTACTGTAGCTTGACTTCTTGAATCTTGTCCTAGCATCCTGACTGAGCTTGAGTTCATAAAGTCTCTACAGACTGGGCAACCAAGTGCTGTGAGATATATCAGCTGGCATGGCTCAGCTGTTGCAGATTTATCATGCTTGCCACCTAAAAGTGAGAACCTTGCTGAGTTGCTATTATATGGAAATAATTTGATGGTGCTCATTCAGCTAAATTCTGTATTAGGCCCAAGAATCCTTGATATGCTTTAGAATAATGATACTTGCTTTCATAATGAATTGCTGTTCTATTGAGGTAAAACTTTAGTGATACAGAAACAAAACAATTGGAATTAATGTATCTTTATGTGATTTTTGTAGAATTCCAGTGGCCAACGCCAGGGTCAGTTCTGTAATTTGCCTTTGTCAGGGTAATTTCGTATTTTTTGAAAGTTGATCATTTAACTTTTCAGCATCAAGGAAGTGACTTGCCAACTAGCACCAGCTATGGTGCTCCTCCTTAGTACAAATCCTTAGTGCACCTCCTTACTCGCTCTCCCTCTATGTGCGCGCACGCGCGTATGTGTGTTTGAGATTGTGTGATGCAATCTATCATAGGTGTGACTCCTAAGATCTCTAGGTGTGATGGTTTTCTATCTTCTAGGTGTGATTCTTAGAAACCCTACTAGCGTGACTAGTAGCTTTTGTATTTAGTTTAATTCAGTTTATAACTCACATATCCTTCATCCTTTTATCTAGTCTGGTCAACTTATCTTAAAAACCTCTCAACCCTCACCTCAATCCATCAAATCTGCTCTAACTTGTAAACCTTAGTATTTAGTTGCTGTAGTTGGAAAGATCCTGCATCACTTAGAACTATCTCCATGATCATATCATGCCTCTCGTAGGAAATTTGATGCCCTTTTGTTTTCATTTGTGGACAATGAGACACAGTTGATGCGTTTTAAAGACTGTTTTACCCTCAATATTTTTCTTAGTTTACTATATAACTGACCATTCAAGGAAAAAAATGTAATGATACTGTTGGGATTATTTACTATTCAAGTCATCTAACATCGCATTCTAACCAATATGAAGTAATGAAGAAGCTAACTTGATATATATTTTTTTTGGTTCTAAATCAGGAAAATAGTCTTTAGGAAGGGGAAGAAGAAATGATAATGGAAATTGAATTATTGATATATAATTTATATTTCAAATTACTTGTGCAAATGCTAGCCGAAACAGTGGTCAGGCTTAAAACTGAAAATATAACTTTCCATCTCTGCATGCTTGCTCAAGCCTTAATATCCTAAAAGGCTGATAAGGGAGGCAGCTTTAGCATGCTCGTAATTGCTCAGCTACAGCTTTGTTTTGTTTTAATTTCTAATTACCATGGCCTAAATATAAACATTATGAAAAATTGAATTTGTTAACTTAGTCTAGTGTTCATCAGTTTATTTTAATCCTCTTTACTTCTCAAGAAAAAGAAGATAGTACTTTTTTCCAGAGAAGGTTTAAGAAAAAATAAACTTGGAACTATCTACCTTTTGTCACTTAAAAATTAATAAGCTTAAGGTCACCTATTTCTATTATACCAGAACTCATCCACGCTTCTAGTTTCCAAAACACTCCTTGAGAAGCAGACAATTAAGAAAGTAGCCATCAATAAAGATGTTTGTGGTAGACAAATGGTGGTCATCTATTACACTTAAGGTGGTACAAATCTCTTTGCAAGTATAATTTCACTACTGATCATTGGATTGGTCACTGGTGACTTTGGCAAGTTAAAAGGTTAAATTGCATGTGGATTCGCATAAACAGCATCATGTATCCAAAGGTTTGATAGATGTATATTCTATAACTAATCATTATCCTAAGTATGAGCAGATGATAGCATGATGGAAAAGAGTATGGTGACTGGAACAAAATGAGGATCGAAAGTCTTCCAATTACATGCAGTGGCATGGGATAGGCAGGGTATGGGTGTGATTGACAATCAACGACAAAAGGGGGATTTGTTTTTTCTGTGGTTGCCTGGCAAAATGTTTGCCCACTTCAGTACTTCTGCGGTAACATAAAGACAGAAAATGAGAGAACACCAGTCATAAAACTAGAATGAATGTAATAGGACATGAAACTCAAATATCCTATCACTTCACACCCAAAAGGGAGATGAAAGTTACACACTTATTTAGTTTATCTTAGAATTTAAATGATCAGTATTGCTATTTCTCTTAGTAACCATATTATAGGATGTGTGGGGCTTGTTTGCATCATCTTTTATTATTCTTTCTATACTGTTGCTAGTTTCAATGGTACTTGTTATGAATGACTTTCAGTAGTTATTAGGTTTGTAACCCAAGTTTTTGATTAAAAAAAGTATGTATAACAAGTTACATGAAATTGCGTACTTTCTTATCATTAGAGATTGTAAATCAAGATTTATGGCTACTTAATGGCTTGCTTTTGTGTGGCCAGCTACTTCTTGACCTGATGGCATTCCGAGAACAAGCTCTGCGACTCATATTGGATCTAAGTAGTACTGTTATTACCTTGTTGGTGAGTATCAAAATCTTCTCGTTTATCTTGTGTTTTTAGTTTGATATGAAGTGCAATCTATCAACCTCAATAGCTGAAAGATTCATAGAACTTTGGTCTATCAATATGTATCATGCACTGCTTGATTTGAAGATGTTGAACTGACCCTTTTCGTTTTCTTTTCCTCTTCATTTAGAAAATAAGAAACATAGTGGCTTGATTTGTTTATGGAATCTCTGATAACTTGGTGCAGTATTTTGCAGCCCCATCAGAACTCGCTTATTCTGCATGCATTTATGGATCTCTTTTGTTCCTTTATCCGTGTCAATCTTTTTTCTGAGAAGGTGGGTGGACTTTGTATTTTGTGCTCTTCTATATCTTCCTTCTCTTTTGTACATTCCTTTTATTTAAGAACTTATGTGCATTTATGCATTCTTCTTATCTGGCTGACAACATTGAACTTTAATGCCTTGTACAGATACCGAGGAAAATGATGCTGCAAATGTATAACCTTCTGCATGCCATGTCAAGAAAAGATAGTGACTGTGATTTCTATCATCGGTATAGAATACATTGACTAGTGCAATTATCTTTGCCTGTCCTGCTATTAGGCCAATTATAATGAAAACGGGGGCTGATGCTTCTCTTTTATATTCTCAGTATCCTTGGGTAGCAACACAATTTAGGCAGTTAGTGATAGAAGATAATGACCATAAGGGATGAGACCTTTTTTTCTGTTTCTCAACATGCAATTTGTAAATTAGGATCTCACATAATAAAACTTGACTTTTGTATGAGCATGCTATGCTTGGATGGGAATGGAAATGGGGATATCTTCTCTGTTTATGCTAGAACTGCAAAGGAAATTTGATAATCTTGATCAGTGAATGAGTTTTAACAACTTCTCCAGTTTCTTGAAAGTTGAAAGTACATTGATCATGCATATTTGCGATTTTCTATCTGCTGAAGAAACTTTATGACATCCAAATTTAGATACTAACGTTTTGTAATATGTTCTGTTTGCTTCTAGTGGATTTAGAGTTTCTATGTCAATAATTGTGAAGGTTATCCGTGTTGAACTCAAAATGTCTAGTTTGATTGAGTAGGGATTCTGCAAGTAATAAGGAATATAATTTATAAGTTTGGCCGGTATAATCACTCCTGGATTTGCTTAAGATGTTGGAGGTCAATAAGACAACCTGGATATTCTAATAAAAGAAAGGAACTCATGACTAGCAATATTTACTTTGAATCTTGAATTCAAAAGCTACCTGTGATATTGAAAATGATGAGTTCAATAAACCTACTAAGTCAATTGCAATACTAACAAGGCTACAATATGATTGGTCAAAGTGGTTCAAAATTGATTTTGAGTTTCATTTCTAGAGTTTTGCGCCCTACTTACTCCTTTTAGAGTAGACTTGCTGTAATTGCATTACTCACTCTTTGTTTTAGACTTTGTTTGCAGAGCCACCATGAGCACATTAAAAAGTAATGCCAAATGGTTTACCACCTCTTATTTATAGTGCTTTGCCTTTACATGTTAAAATTCAAATGCTTGATTGTCCAGTAATGATCAGTACACTAAGAGGTGGAACTAGAATTTTACACCCCCGGGAGGGCTATATATATATATTTCACATATTTTAGAAATTCTTTAAGCTTGGTGCTCTCCATTAACCAGAAAGGGTAGTTCTGCTCTACATATTACTGCCTAAATATCTAGTTTGACAGGCTTATGCAACATAATTCTTGAGCAGTAATGCTCAGTTTAGCATGATACTTCAGTTTATGTTAAAGGCGCTTTTTTTTTTTTAATCTTATAGACTTTACTTGTTTGAGATCTCTCTCCTTTTGAATTGCAGGTTGGTTCAATTTATAGATTCTTATGATCCACCATTGAAAGGGTTACAAGAAGATCTAAAATTTGTCAGTCCACGTATTGGAGAGGTCATCTACGTTCCTTCTCTATCCAAAAAAGTGATAGTGATAATGCTGATCATATTTCTATTTCTCTGTGTGTGCATGTGTCCTTTTTATTTTGTAATTTTATGTTATAAGACATTGGTATCTAGCCTTCATCGCTCATTTTTCTCTCTAAATCTTCATAGTGTGATGATTCTTCCGTAATAGTAGGGGGTTGGACCGTAAACTTAAAAAATGTATTGTGTAGCTTTCTAGTATTAGTATGGCGAGGGGATCTTCTCCTCCGTGTTCTTTTCTTCTCCTATCAATAATACTTCCACAAATTCTGTCTTTGAATAAAATAAAAAGAAGAGGAAATTGAATAATAGAATTTAAGACATCTTTAATGGTCATATTTGTCAAGCTCCCATCCGAAGGAAAGGAAGTTTGTTGGATGATATCTTATGAAAAATGAGAAGAGTTTTTTCTTTTCCTCAGAATTTGGTTAGTGTGGTGCTCACTTGGAAGTGTGTTTATAACGGTTATGTTGTTGTAAAATGATCATTAAATGGAGCTACAGCAAGTAGTCCTTTTTACATATATCGGAAAGGAGTTTGAATTTTAACAAATTCCAAAATCATACTTATGTTTGTTTTTAGATGGATTGCTTAAATAATGTCGAACTTAAGTTTCAATATTTATCTCCAGGTTTTAGAGGCTGTGGGCCCTGTCATTTTCCTATCTACAGATACAAGGAAGCTTAGAAATGAGGGATTCCTAAGTCCATATCACCCTCGGTATCCAGATATACTGACGAATTCTGCTCACCCTGTGGTACATGCTGTTTTGAAAGATCTTGATATTTGGGTTAAATTGACTTTTAAGTTCTGAAAGACATAGTTACTGCTAAACTTCGTTGTTGCGTCATTTTCACATTTCAGAGAGCCCAAGATCTAGCAAATGTTACTTCTTACAGGGAATGGGTTCTACTTGGATATCTTGTTTGTCCAGATGAGCTGCTTCGTGTCACTAGCATTGATATCGCTCTGGTATGCCTCACATCATTCATTCATGTTATTCAATAGGGTTTTCATTAAAAATCAGATACGCACTGCAAGGAAGAAGCTTGTTGTTGAAATTAGATACTCAATTGAATACATACCGTGTGAATGACACTTTCAATTAAATAAGTTAAACTACATCTTACAAAATGTTGCTCATGAAATTCTACAGTTCCGAAGAACATACTAATGTTGGATTTTACTGTCATGAAAAGCCAGGCTGAATTAAATGTCATTATTAGCATTGTTGGTTTCTGACTAGCATGTATGAAACCAGCCCAACTTCTTCCAAGCCCATATTTCTCAAGTGCAGGTGACCAAATATTATAACTCATAAGTGTATCAATATTACCATCCCGTGAATGAGATCAATCTTTCTCTTAAAATTCCACTTTTTGTGTGGATAGTGGCTTTCTCCCTCATTTATGACATGAGAACCTGGTTTAGAAGTAAAACAGTTTCTGATGACTTTGTATCAAAGCATATGAAAGTCAATAATGGATTAACTGAATCCTTGCGCTTTCAAAACTTGTGAAATCTAGCTCTCATCTATTGAGGATTGTTGGAGAAAAGAGTCAATACTGAATTCATTCTACATAGTTGGTAAATATTAATATAGAGTGCCTTTCTGGCTTGGTTTATGTGGCAAAGCTTACCTCATGGGGTTTGGAGCAACTGGTGGAAAGTTGTATTGTTTTAAATTCTCTTTGATTCAGTTTGCTGATTTCACTGCACCTTTATCATTTCCTTATCAGATTTCTGGTAATATTTATGTACTTAGCTGATAACATGAGCAGTGTTTTTTTGGACCAGATGCTTTTCTCTCTATTTCTGGTATCTTTTCTCTGGCACATTCAAAGACAAAAATTCTCTCTCTTTAACTACTGCGAGGGTTTAGCAAGAATTATCTGGATGCTTCATACATTTGTTCACTGATACTTCTTTTTCACTATGATTTCCTGTTTTTTAAAATTTTCAAAATGGTTCTCAGGTCGTACTGAAGGAAAATTTGATACTTACTGTATTCCGGGATGAGGTTAGTAGCACTGTCAATTGTCCAGACCATGCTCTCTGTTTACAATGGCTGATTTTTTGTTGAAATCTTGAACATGCAGTATGCACTTTTGCATGAGGATTATCAGCTATACGTTTTGCCTCGGATATTAGAATCGAAGAAGATGGCCAAGTCTGGGCGTACTAAGCAAAAAGAAGCAGATCTCGAGTATAGTGTGGCAAAGCACGTTGAGAAAATGATAAGGTAAAACTTAGTTTTGATTCTTGGTATTGATGGAAGGAATGAAACCATCACTGCCCTCTGGTTTTTTTCTTTAGACTTATAAACATTAACCTTAAAAATAATCAATATGCTCAATATTTTATGTACTTTACTGGTGAAATTGTCAAGGATTAATCTAGGGATGTCAACTTGTCACATTCTGAAGTAGCTACCAAAGTTTGTAGATATACAGAAAGGAGGGAAAATGTTTCAGCCACAGTTCTATCATCAGAAAGCAAGTGGCGTGTAACAGCCATTATTGGCCTGGTTATAAAAATGATTGAGCTGTGATTCTAGCAAAATAGAAATGTTGAAGAATCCTGACAATGTGGTGAAAAATGATAGACTTTGTACTTGGAAATCTTGTCATTTATGTTAATGATACCACATGTTCAGATGCTGGGATTTTGCTTGGTGCATGGACAATGACAAAAAGTGCACGGTCTCTTGTTTGCTTGTGTCAATGTTAAAATTTCTTCTAATATTCCACTAATATTTGATAGTTAGCTTTAATTTCTTGTGGTTCTATTATTCTAATAAGAACAAAAAGAAAAATCAATATACCCAATGTTTCAGCATCTAATGTGATTTGGATATGTTGTGAATGTTGCAGCGAAGTGCACGAGCAATCTCTTCTATCTTGTGATGCCATTCACCATGAGAGGAGAGTGTTATTAAAACAAGAAATAGGAAGAATGGTACTGTTTTTCACTGATCAGCCAAGTTTATTGGCTCCAAACATTCAGGTAAATTTGAAGTGATGGTACATCTCCTTTTGTCATCCCATCATTCTGCTTCTTTTCAAAGCTCTAAATTTAAGCATATGGTTGACCAACTCTGGCTATGTTAGGAATCCTTTTGTTCAGTCTCAATATGTATGCAGTATTTTAAATAGATAATTGATGTTAATTGAAATTTGATTTCTGGGCTGATGGGAAAAGAAAACAATGAAGTGGGGTAGGGGTGGGGGTGGGGGAGCAATTGACTTCTCTTTGAATCTATTTTACTTGCCATGGTACCAAGTATGCTTATTTACCCGCAAATTATTCCCGGAACAATCATTCTCTAATGTTATGGTGTTTCTTACAGATGGTATTCTCTGCCCTGGCATTGGCACAGTCTGAGGTTATCTGGTATTTCCAACATGTAGGAATTGCATCATCAAAATCTAAAGCTGCTCGAGCAATACCTGTTGACATAGTACGTCAAGTTCTTTGCTTAAATCCGATGTTGTCATTATAATTCTGTAAAAAGGTGACTCTGGTTTTTAACTTAATTTGGTGTTATTTTTGGTGGTAGGATCCAAATGATCCAACTATTGGCTTTTTACTAGATGGAATGGATCATCTATGCTGTCTTGTGCGCAAGTATATTGCAGGTTAGGGTTTGATGTAAATTTTCCCCCCTCACAAATCATACAATTTATGTTGATATTGCACTTAAAACTGGTTAGTGTTTTGATTCTTTCTCATTAGTGGAGTAAAGAAGCAAACCATCCCAACCCCAGAGTGATATAAATGATCTTACAAGCTACTTTGTTGTGACTAAGATGGTAAAAATGTCTTACAAAGCTAGTATGCGAAAAAAATGTTTAAAATTGAATGAGTGTGAAGTTTGATAATTATTTAAAATAGCAGATGGACCTTTTAACCTTTTAAAACTGAAAGGTTAGGTTTTCAGAGGTTCTATCATGACTTTAGAGCCTGGTGTTGTTGTCTTATGTTTTCTTATTGTTGTTAATCCATCTGCATTTATTATACAGATTGTTTTTTGGTGGCTATTATATAAATTAGCAGAGAAGTCACTCAGTTTGTAGTTCCAATGTGAGAAACCATGAAATGCTGAACAGTTATTGTAGTGCTAGGCAAGGGTCAATTTTATGAAAACAGGTTCTTATTCAACCATGAGGCATTGTGATCATTCATATTACCTGAAATGCCTATATACCTCAGTGTGGAGCAACTAGTTTTATGGCATGCAGTTATCTTACTCCACAGGTCTCAAGTATGGACAAACAAGTCTTTAAACACTCTCATATTTAATGCAGCTATCCGAGGCTATGCATTATCATACCTGTCTTCATGTGCTGGTAGAATCCGGTTTTTGCTGGGAACTCCAGGAATGGTGGCTCTTGATCTTGATGCTAGTTTAAAAGGGCTTTTCCAACAGATTGTTCAGCATTTGGAAAGCATACCAAAACTGCAGGGTGAAAATATTTCCGCCATCATGTGTGATTTATCTGTAAGAAATCTGTGTAAATCAAGTTCAATTTGTTATGGTGAAGTTTTCTGAATTTAATTGACACTGCTTTGAAGTATCACTGGGTATGATAAGATTTTATGCACTTGTGATTTTTCAAGTGCTTATCGCTATAATGTCAAGAATTAGACACCTCCATCACACAAGGATTTCTCATTTGTATTTAAAAGACATATGATTGGGATAGTTGAAAGAAGGTATTGTTTGAAGGAAACCAACAAAATGATTATCTCTGTTGGTCCTCTTAACTTTGACTTGAAAGAAACCATGGTGAAGTCAGCGGTATTGCATTCAGAGTAATGCTATGTTTAAGGAAAAACTTTTAACAAATATATAAAGAATGGACACAATGGCAGTAGTGGTAATTTAGCAAACTTTATGGTTGTTTATTTTATGTTTCTATTCGTTACATATTCATTTTACAAATCATTACTCTTGCATTTATGCTTGGCTTTGAAGTATGTTTCCTTCTTATCATGGATTCTGTTAATTCCTTTAACAATTTTTTTTGTTGTTGCCATTTTTTCTACCATTGTTTTCCAGAATTGGCTTCTTCATAAGAGCACCAATAACAATATCATGGTATGTCTTTTCTAAGCAGGAGTTTCGCAAGGATTGGTTGTCAATATTGATGATTGTCACATCGGCTAGGTCATCTATAAACATAAGACACTTGGAGAAAGCTACTGTCTCTACTGGAAAGGAAGGCTTACTGTCAGAAGGAAATGCTGCATACAATTGGTCCAGGTATTCCCCGACTCTTGTTCGCCTTATAACTAGTGCTACTGCTAGGTTGCTGAAAAGTTAGCCCATTACTGGACTGACTTCACGAAGCCGATCCACATAGTCTAACCCCTCTAGTTTGAGATTGACACTATGATTTGAGTGATACAATTATCTAACACAATATATAAACTATAATTATCAACATTATATCTGTATAAAAGTTAAAAACTGACTGAATTATTTGTTGGTGAATTGATCTCACTCAGAATCAAACCACTGCCCAGAAAGTCAAGATGAAAAGCTTATTTATTTTATTGAAATTATTTGGAAAAAATTTAATGTACTATGGACAATTACTGTTGTGCCCTTGGGCAATGTTTCAAAAAACTTAAACAACAATTAGTCTCACTAGAAATTCATACCACAACATTTGAAGTGGCCTTGTACCGAGTAGCTTAAACTTTGAGCTAAATGGCAAATGCTCTACCATGTTATGGGAGTTAGGCACGTTATACCACTTATTAATGTTGTCTAGTTTTCCTTTGAGACTTTGAACCATGTGCTAGACCAATAGTTAATGTTAGATGACTGTTTCATGATCTGAGTAAAAAATGAAGCCTATGGGCATAGGTTCCCTCTTTTCTCCAAACAGCATCTCAATTTCATTATCTGCTGTACTGTATTCAGGAGGTTACCTTGTTCACATGGAAAATCCAAATTATTTTGTTCAAATTGAATGTTGTTGAAATCTACAGACAGGAATCTCTTTCAATTGCAGATGCGTTGATGACTTAGAGTCGCAATTATCAAAGCATGGAACTCTAAAAAAGCTGTATTTTTACCATCAGCACCTTACAGTAGTGAGTTCCTGGCTTATTCAGTTTATAATTTCAAGTCATGAAGGCTGGGCTCCTCAAAATACTCAATTGGGTATTGTTGGACTTTCTAGGCAGCAGCTCTGTTGCTTTTCGTTTCCACAATTATTTTGCTTGGGGTTACTCTTTTCCTTACGGGCTCCTTGTTATAACTAACTATGCATCTTTTTCCATGGTAGGTCTTTCGGAACACCATGTTTGGACCAGAAGGACGTCCTCAGCATTGCTGTGCATGGCTTGGTGTTGCTAGTAGCTTTCCAGAGTGTGCTTCTCCAATTGTTCCAG
>Ga0307517_10008136_pt1 | contig 15082 bp, 13 predicted proteins | sample 23_EM_MG_FD_194515 | JGI IMG/M metagenome (GOLD analysis project Ga0307517, IMG submission 194515) | Populus trichocarpa ectomycorrhiza microbial communities from riparian zone in the Pacific Northwest, United States - 23_EM | ecosystem: Host-associated > Plants > Roots > Unclassified | place...
GAGGGGGTCTTTTCTTTTGCGGCCTTCTTTTCTGAGGGAAGAACCATCTTTTCCGTCACAGCACTCTTCTTTTCATGGGGAAGAAAAATGTGATTGAAGCAAATAAGAGAAACTATGAATTTGATGGAGGATAATGCGGCCATGGCAGCCATCCAAATTGGACTTTCTGGTCCATGTACGGCATAGTTTGAGCATTCGGTGCTAAAGTTAACTGTTCTTACTAGAGATAAGTCATTCAGTAATCCTCTCACTGTTGCATTAGACCTCTCTTCTTGAGTTACATATACTTTTAGCTTTAGAGACAATTGTGTGGATGACTGGTTCAGAAGTAGAGAAGAAACTGAGTTTAAAAGGCAAATATCTTGTGATTTCTTCACGACATAGATAAGCTGAACTTGCGTGGGGAATCTATATCTGCTGCTGTTTACAGAAGCAATTTCTTTTAAAATGCTGAGAAATGGGGTTATCCCAGCTCCACCAGCAATCATTAGTAGGCTGTCATGCCTGCAAAAAAATTCTTAACTAGTGACAATCTCTAAAATCATCTTACTAGCGCAAAAAATTTCTAAATTTCTTAACTAGTTCATTATCATCTTTAGTTCAATTAAAATCTTGTCCTGCAATACCAAGTTCTTTTATGCAAACCTTAGGAAGTCCAGGGAAGCAGGTCCATAAGGGCCTTCAATCGACACAGGCATACAGCTCATAGAACCAGTATCTGAATCTAACTCTGCTTGTATCACGTCATAGAAAGTACTTGTCCAGCCCCCATTGCATTTTACCACAACAGACATCGTGTGATCATCTAGGTTAGAGCTAGAAGTTATACTGAAGGGATGCCACTGAAACTTGGAAATACTTGGTATCTTCATGTATATAACACTTGTTGGGGTATACTTCAATCCTACAATTAGTACGAGAGCCATTCTGATGAGAGAATTCACTGTCACAACACTAATAGATATGATTGTAACTGGTAAGATTGAGAAGTTTACTTGGGTCCTTTGGCAGCGTAAGTTCTATGGCTTTGTCGGGGAATAGGAATATTCGTGCTGAGAGAACGCAAGTTTCTGGTCTTGATTGTACAATTCGAAGTAGCTTGTCAAGACCGAAGAGAAATATCCCAGCAAATACTGAGTAGAAGTGCCGATCTCCAGCATGGAACAAGAAGAATATTAGAAAGACTATGTACAGATGGTGTGTGTAGTAGAATATTTCAAATCTTCTCCTCCTTATTTGAGGAAGAGACGAGATCCAGATTACTAGTCCTGTAACAAGAGCTATCTCCCCTGCCAGGTATATCCGTCCTGTTTTCTGCCATCTCCACATCTGTTATTGAAGACTCATAGCAAAGCAATAAATCAATGAAAAAACTAGCTAAATGTTAATAACAAAAGATACCAAATTGAATCACAAAAAATGCAAGTTGAACCAGTAAAACAGACAAACTTTAGTTTCAAGAGGGAAAGCAGAAAGGGCATAGAATACCTCATCTTGAATATGGTGGCTGACACCCCAGATAAACAAAGTGCTTGCGCCATGAATGGTGGCAAAAAGTATCATTGAAGTCCCTAGCCATATATGGTATCTTACTGAAGCTTCAAACTGGATGCCAAGTATCTGAAATAAAGCCAATCCCCTTAAAATAGGAAGAAGAAGCAAAGCTAGGCAGGCTTCTGCTAGCAATCCGAATCGGGTTGCCACTCTTAGATACTTGAGTTGCCATCTGAAATACAAGTGAACATCAGTAATGGTGTTACTCTTGATTTTTACTCTCCACCATTTGTTATTTAGGATTGTTAGAACTCACAAATCCAAGTTCAGTGACTTGATTGGCATCAACTTTTTGAAGTCATTGCTGATGCGGGCATAATAAGTCCAAGCTAGAAAGAGGACAAAGAGGAACACTGCTAGAATCTCTATGCTAGATAAAATTCCCAGAAAGCTGTTTACCAACACAGGATTTGAAAAACCAATAGTTGCACTCCTTGCTGGTCTGCCATCCATATTAATCATAAAAAAAAGTAAGCCATTGATTTCCAGTGAGCACAATCCGATTTCACAATTATATTACCTGCTTCGAGGAGGCTCCCTCGAAACCAAATTCAAGTAAACTAGTCCAATTATGGTCAGGGAAATAAGAGGAAATGTGTATACAGCAAAGTTGAGACCTGCAGCGCATTCAGTATAGGATAAGCATGCATACCAACATCTGTAATTGCAATCATGAATGTTTTATGTTTTGCAGTAAGAATGAGCATGAGAACGACAAATCTTGCTTGATTCTACAAATTAATAACCGATGCAATCATGCTATGAATAAGTGATTATATGTGAAAAAGATGTTCTAGGAATAAGCAAAAACCTTTTCAGGTGATATCTTTTTATACATACCATAATAGCCAAACACTGTATACCTAGAACTATCTTCTGCTCCTTTCCATTTTCTTGTCCACATGTTAGTAGGCTTTTGAATCCAGACAGCAATCCAACCAGCAAATATGATGATCATCAGTACTTTAAGAGCAGCAAGCTGAATGGCCTTTGCCATGTCTGCTTTCTAAGATTATTTCAAGAAGATGCTTTATTTTCTCTTTGATTCATTAGCTTGAAAGTTACGGCTTATATACAGAACATTGAACTAGAATTGACCCTTCAAAATTGTACATAGTCCCGCCACCTCTCACAACAGCCAGTCACTTACATGGCGATTTCGTTATGGTTGTTAGTGCACTCCCGATTCCATAGCAGTATGATCTGCAGTATCTGAAATGGATATGCATGTGTTCATACGATCTTCAAATTTCAGCAATCTAATAATATTTTCCACTACACAAACACTACAAGAAGTCTATATCAAGATTTAGTTGGATGAGTGGTAATGGCCGAAAAGGATGAGCTAGAGGAGGTATTAATTCATGCATATGATGTTCATGGTTTCTATTCATCTGCTGTTTGACATAAATTATCACTTTTTGTAGCTAGATGACAGGTTTATCTTTCTGTTATAATCATCTTTTAACTCTAGAAATGGTCCCATGCATCATGTAGTGGGCAAATGGTCCACCAACACTAAGGAATAATATTCTTCTCCTCCTCTCCTCGCATAATATTTCCTTGGTCCTGGTCCATTTTGGAATCTATCATCACTTGCAAATACAAGAATTGTGTGGATAGATGATAAAATTTGTCCTGCAGATTCATGCGGATTAAGCTTACAGCTTAGAGGATTCTACTCGAGGATGTGTCCCTTCAATGGCTAACCATGTTACCATGCGAACAAGTAGACCATATAACTTTGAAAATAAGCTACGTGGGCCAACTTGAAATAGAATTCACACGAAGTGGGTGGTAGAGTCTTCTATCGATGGCTTGATGGGATGCTCTAAAATAGGGCTTCTCAAGCTTATCAATTTAAAGCTTTTGGTATTTACTCTTTTATTAATCTCAACTTCTCATGATATTGTGTGCTATTTTAAACTTCAAACTTTAAAGGAGGAGGAAAAGAGCATATAGGTAAAGAGGCATGCTTATTAAGAGCATCTCCCCTGTTGTTCCTAGAAAGAGGGTGTGGAGTCATGCCCTTATTCATATTTTTTTTTTCCAACAATGATAGTTTTCACTAGTCATACGAGTGTAAGCTAGCATTGGGCACAGATAACTTATCTTGCATCAATAGGATTATCAGTTTGGAGGTTTCCTCTCTGCCTTGTGGACTAGAGATGTTTAACTTTCAGGTCTAATCGTGGGATAGGCCTGTTTATCGTGTTTCTAAGGTCTTTGTTCTTTGCTTACGGGAATACTGAAGCACTGTCATTAGGGGGATATTACGTGCTGTGGAGGCTTTCATTGACCAGCTCTTAAAATACTAAACTTTCTTCTTCGAATCCTGCCAAGATCTTTGTTCTTTGCATACGGGAATACTGAAGCACTGCCTCATGCCAATATTCAAATTGAATGAATGTTCCATTACCATAGCAGCAGATGCAATTTACTTTCTGCATGTCAAGTGAGCCTGTGTGCGTGCACGTTTAAAGCGTAAGGCACTACATGGCGCAGGCTTGCAAGGATTGCACAGAATAAGAAGGTGTCATTGACTGGGAAAACTACAACACGGTTTGAATTGTTGCTGCTAGGAGAAAGATTTGGGGGAAGCATGATGGAACACACCTCACTTGTATATTATATTACTATTATACTGGAGAAATTTAAATGGATTTCTACTTAGATGACAAATCATTACTTTATTCATATATTTACACTAGTCTAAGGATAATTATAAACACTTGGAATAAGATAATCACATTATTATGCATCTAGAAGAACTATAAAAAGAACTTCTAATTTATACTTCAAAATTTAATTTTGAAAAATCTCAAATCTCTTAAAGTGAAAATATGATTGGGAAGCTTGCAAATTGCAAAATAGTTTCTTCTTTTTGTGACCATTTTCCTTGGCTAGCTTTTATCTTGTGAATTTCTTGGATTGCTATTTTAGTTATTTTAAATTATCATGACTAGCTAATGACATTTCATTGTTATCTCTTACAATTTTTTTTTTCTTAACAAATATATTTGCTTGAACATGCCTCTCTTAATCATTTTTCTTGTTTGGTGGCTATTGTCATATTCTTCATCATGATTCTTTGGCCACATATATAAAGATAAAAGAGGCTAGGTGCAAGTTTACAAGTAATGCAAGATTTGAATTCTCTTGTTGAGCTTTATTATCTAGCATTTCTATTTATTTTTGTTTTTATTTTTGTGGATGTCATTGGTTTATACATTTACTTTTATGATTTTTTTCTTACTTCTACACATATGTCTCTTAAATACCCTATTAGATCAAAATAATATGATATTGCATTAGAAAATTTTCTTGTTAGACCAAATTGATAAAAATAATAAAAGTTTTTGTTTTTTCTCTTATCTTAGAAAGACAAATTATCTAGGTACATCTAGACACATAAGAGCTATTTTTGGATGTGTAAGATTGAAGGCTATAACTATGGTTGTCCCTTAGAGTAAGGGATTTTACAAAACTTTCTATAAATTAATTAATTTGGTTCTTGTATGACAGCTCACGCCGACATTCCCTCTCAAGTAGATGCATAGATATCTCTAATACCTAACTTGTTGAGTAAGATGTAGAAATTTTTGTTAGATACTGCCTTCGTGAGTATATTTGCTAACTAGTTTTCTGACTTGACAAATACAAACTGAGTAATTTTCTCTTCAAGATTTTGTTTGATGAAGTGCTGATGAACTTCAATATGTTTAGTTTGATCATGTTGGATCGGATTATGAAAAATGTCAATGGTTGCTTTGTTGTCGCAAAACAAGTTTATTTATGAGTTAGGAAAAAACTTGTTAGTAGCCTTCTTAGCCAAAGAAGTTCACACACACCTTTGGCCATGCCTCTAAAATCAGCTTATCATTTTTTATTGAAATCTGTTAATAAATGAGTGAACATTTACTGCTAAGGAAATATCATTACTTGGATCTATCATGCCTGCAGCATGGGAGCAAATTGACATCTCCTGATGTTTTTTGCACGGAGAGTGAAAGGCAAGCACCGGAGAACAACTGAACCTGTACAATTCGGCAACGGGTGCCCAGGTCCAAATTCTTGTATGTGTACTCAGGGCCAGTCTTTAAAGAACTTCGTCTATGCCCACAAAGCTGCTTAAAATATTTAAAATCAACTTGGAATTATCTGCACAAGAAATTATCCTCCTAAAGATGGTGGAATATTAGAATAAGAACCCAGCCGAATTGTTGTATTCTTGTAATTGGATGGCTGAGTTGTGCAGCACTTATGGAATAGGACACTTCTGGCAGACGAAGGTGCAGAGAGAAAAAGAGACCCCTTTTCCCAATACGAAACAATCAGTAGAATGCATTGAATCATCCTTTTCCATCTACAGGGTCGGTTAAAATCCAACAAAGATTTGCTCTTCTTTTTCCATTCCATGTTTTAAATCAAGAACAGAAGAAGCTGATCAATTAATTTAGAGCCTGGTTGTATGACCTCATTCATGCACGCTTTTTCATTGATGGCAATCTGAGGCGTGTTGTGTGCCTCACAATAGGTAAAACAAGGACTGTGTTTTCAAATGTGAGGATAGTACACGAGATGCTATCTTCCCAAAGTAAGGTCAATCCTCATGACAAGACACTGTGGAGGAGGGGAAAGCAAAAGGTTTCCAAAAGGGCTCTTAACAAGAGAGAAATGGTCTTATGTGACATATCCAGTAGCCTACAATGCTTGACAAGAGAGAATTCCCTTTTCTTATTTTTCCGTTTACTTTGTGGCCTTGAGAGCAACGACCATTTCCTTTAAAACTGCCAATATTTAACTAGCGCCAAAAGCTTGTTATCTTCGCTCTCCAAAAAGACCACCTATCTCTATCACATAATTTACGTTGTTGATTTCTGTATAATCTATGCTTGTGTGATTCTAAGAGTAAGAGATGGAAGAAGAGAAATATGTGCCGGCAAGTTCTATGCGGTACAGTGCACGAATCATGTCGCCAGAAATCGTAGAGATAGGGGATGATAGCAAGACTATTACTAACAGCATAGATGGAATCAATGATGATGTTTATGTAGCTGTTGGTAAAAATGACACTGATGTACTGAAGTGGGCTCTAGATCATGCTGTTTCACCTGGAGCTCGAGTTTTCCTTGTCCATGTTTTTCCTCCTCTGACATATATCCCTACACCAGGTAAACCTTTATATCCTACCAGGTTGTTCATGTTGTTAGATTAATCGAGTTTAGAGGGATGAATTCTTGCTTCTCTGAGGAAGGAAAGATGATTGTGCTTCTTCCAGAGTGACCTGATGTAACGTACAACAACACATCTGATCAACTAAAATAATGAATATCTGCTGCTCAGGAGGTTACACTAGTCCATTACTGATACGTCTAGCATAACTAAGTGATACGGATTTTGTTCTGAATTTCTCAAATCAAAACCTTGGAATCATGGAGTCCCTATGTAGCAATTGACCATTTAAGAAGATGACTTGAGTCTACTTGTGGCCAGAACTAATGCAGGGGAAATTTGATTAGGAAAATCAGACTTTGTTATTGTGTGGACCGTCATATATATTGATGACTTGAATCATCGGAGGTCATAAAGCTGCTAGACTGTATAGGCTATGTTTGACATGAACAAGTAGAGTTGTTTTCTCGCTTGCCACATCCCAATGTTGTGGAGCATGACAGGTTTAATTATTTTGCAGTGCCTTAAACTCTTTTTAATCGTTTGTTGACAGTTGGAAGGTTATCAAGGAGCCAATTAAGTCAAGATCAAGTGAGATTTTACATTAATGAAGAGAATAACAGAAGGAGGAACCAGCTGCAAAAATACATTCGCCTGTGTGCCAATGCCAAGGTGCGGATAATGGCAACTCTATACTACTACTCAATAACTCATCATTCACCAAGACCATTGATACCAGAACTTGTTTCGTTTGACAGGTGACAGTAGATACAATGCTGCTGGAGAGCAATCTGACTGCCAAAACTATTCTAGAACTCATTCCTGTTCTCAACATCACCCACCTTGTCATGGGAAACAAACGCCTACCTCGCTCAAGGTGCAGATGCTTGTTTTCTATATAACCCCTCATAACATATTTGTTGTGCTTTCTGAGATTTGAAAAAATCTAGATTGTAGCAGACAAAGCTGTTCATCCGAGTGCCAATTCGACTCATATTTCACATGGACTGCAAGAAGGCTATATAATCCGCTCAACCAATCTATGCTAACGAATAAACTAATCGATGAGCTTATTGTCATATGCTTGCAGATAGACGTTAATAGTCAACAATCAATTTAATGATTTCATCTCCATCCTTGCAGGCTGCTAAGGAAAAGGTTGGGAAAAGGAGAATTTGTGAAGAAGAAAGCTCCAGACTATTGTGAGGTTAGTATTATTCATAATGGAAAGAAGATCATGGATGGTAAGGATGGGATAGAGCCAGTGTCATCCTGTGCCCAAAGACCAGATGTTATCCGCAGCTCTGCTAACAAGTTTTTCAACCTTCCATGTTTCCCAGGCAAGTTGAAAAATGGATAGCATTAATGCTTACATTTTTATAGTTTTCTATCAGTTTCTACGAAGAAAATGACGTTTCCTGTCTCGTCCAGTTTGTAGGAACATGGTGATGGATTCTTAAGATTTTATCCAAAACAGAAGAAGAAGAAGAAGAAGCCAGCAATATTGGAAAGACCAGCAGGAGCAACCCAAAAACTCTCAAATACAAGGTGGAAGCTGAAGGAAACAGACTCCCGGTGGCTACCATTTTTTTGAAGACTACAGCTAACACTATATTAATTTCCGTGTTTGTACTTAAAAAACATATTAAATACAAAGATGTAATGTAAATCAAACCAATGAATGGAATAAGTCGAAATCCTCATATATATATATATATATATATATATATATATTATTCCCTTCTTTCTTGTTTTTTTTGATGAATTTCTCATAGATATTGGTTTCTTTTAGGAGTGATGATACACATACACGGAAATGGAGAAGGAATCTTTTGGATTCTCAAAGTAGTGTTCGAAATTTCATTTCGGAAATGATTTTTAAAAATTTGATTTTTTTTAATTAATATTTTTTTAATGTTTTTTATATTATTTTAATACACTGAAAAATAATTTTTTAAAAATAAAATAAATATTATTTTAAAATAAAAAATATTTTAAAAAATAATCATTACCACACTCTTAATCAAAGCAAATAAAAACTAGGGGTGAAAAAAAAACTGAAAAATTGATTAAATCGAGAAAACAGGAAAAAAAATAACCAAAAAAACCAAACCAAATCCAAATCGAAAAAAAACAGAAAAAAACCGAGCCAAACCAGAACAAAACCGCGCCAAACTGAAAAAACCAAGCCAAACCGGAAAAACTCGAGCCAAAACAAAAAAATCGAGTCAAACCGGTTTGAACCGGTTTTTATCATAAAAAACCGAACCGAACTTAAACCAGTTTGAATTAATTTCAATTTTTTAAAACAAATTTAATATTATTATTTTTTAATAAAAATCAAATTGAACCAAAAATCCACCACCTCTAGTAAATCTAGGAAAGACGGCTTGCTTGACCTCTCCCTTGTTTTTTCTTCATGTTTTGGCCAATCTACGTGTTAATGATAATAAAATAGAACTTGCTAATCCCTTCTATGACCTTGTTAGTAGTGGTAGGGCCCTACACGTGTCTATCGTAAAGACCACGCGTCGTTCAAGAGTTTTCGACAAATCGTTTACAAAGAAGCCTAAAAGCCCAAGCCGTCTTATTAAATCTGATGAAATATATTTTCTTGAAGATATTTTTATGGCTATATTATAAATTAATTGATCAATAAAATTCAGTTTGCAATTAAAAAATTAAATAAATTTTAAATAGAAAGAAGTGCTTTTCAGTTTGGGAAAATAAAAAAATAATCTTAATGACGAACTCAAAAATTAAAATGATACAGTATTATTTATATTTATATAGAAAATAATATATTAAGATATAATATAAAAGTGAATTTGATCAAATTAATAGTTTTAACTAATTTTATTTTCTTAATATGAAAAAAATATTTTGGAGTTTTAAAATTAAAAAATATTAATAGATTTTATTTAAAAAAATATTTAGAAAGTTTATATATCTATAATATTATATTTAAAATATTTAGGTTATATGTACTAAGCGAATAAAGGAGGCTCAAAGAAAAAAAATATCTTTCCCGCGATCTGATAAAAAAAATATTCTCTCCTCGCTCTCTCAAACTTCCAACACGAAGAAAACTCAAATCGAATAAATCCCAGCCCAAGCAAGCTCCAATCAGTGATGAACCCTTACGACAACCGCTACTCCGACCCTGACTCTTACCGTCACCGTCACCATCGCAGGCAATTATATTCTCTCAGTTTTGATCGAATAATCCTTTTTTTCTTACTTTAATTTTGGATTCTTATGTTAACCTGCTCTGTTTTTCAGTGACTTAATGGGCCAAAAAACTCCAGTGGTACCCACAATGATAGGGCCTGTTCCTCATGGCGGTGGTGCTGGGGTTCCTCCGCCTCCGTATTTTGCGGGTAGAGGCGGTCCCCCTCCAGTTGGTGGAGGTTATCCTGCTTTTGAGCGACCTTCTAGTGGATTCAGTGTTGGACGAGGGGGTGGAGGAGGAGGAAGGGGGTTTAGTGGTGGCCGAGGGTCTAATTTTCATGGTGGGGATAGAAGAAATGATGCTGGCCGTGGGAGAGGCTGGAATTCTGGTTCTGGCCGTGGTGGTGGTGGTGGAAGAGGGGGGAGGTTTGGAGGGGGAGATCCAAGGAGAGAGTTGGATAATATTGCACTTCCAAAGCAGGATTTTGGGGACTTGGTGCCTTTTGAGAAGAACTTATACTTCGAGAATCCTTCTATTAGGGCTATGTCGGAACATGAAGTGGTTACGTTTCGTGCTAGAAGAGAAATTACTGTTGAAGGTCATGACGTGCCTAGGCCTATTCGAATTTTTCACGAGGCCAATTTCCCTGGTACTTCAAATTTTTTTCACATCAATGCTTATATGGTTCGTTTTGAAAATTTACGTATTATTTTAGACTGATTGATTTAATTTTATGTGGTAGATTACTGCTTACAGGTGATTGCTAAGTTGGGTTTTGTTGAGCCAACGCCAATTCAAGCTCAAGGGTGGCCAATGGCTCTAAAGGGTAGAGATCTAATTGGCATTGCTGAGACTGGTTCTGGTAAGACACTGGCATATCTGCTACCAGCTTTTGTGCATGTTGCTGCTCAGCCTCGATTGGGTTAGTATTGATTGCCTTTCTGGTTAAGTTGAATTTTTGAAGTTGTCACATTTTATTGTGTGATATTTATTGTTTTAAACTTTATTGCTGTCTAGTACATGGTGATGGTCCGATTGTGTTAGTATTAGCTCCTACAAGAGAGCTGGCAGTTCAGATTCAAGAAGAAGCTTTGAAGTTTGGTTCAAAGGCGAATATTAGGAGCACATGCATATATGGCGGTGCTCCCAAGGGACCCCAAATTCGTGATCTTCAAAGAGGTATTTTCTGTTTTGAGTAGCTTGTTATGCTACTTGCAAATCTAGATTGAGATTGGTGAAGTATGGTAGTGATTCAGGATCTGTCTTATGCCAGGTGTTGAAATTGTTATTGCTACCCCTGGTCGACTAATAGATATGTTGGGAGCTCAACACGTGAATTTGCGAAGAGTCACATACCTAGTGTTGGACGAGGCTGATCGCATGTTGGACATGGGCTTTGAGCCTCAAATTAGGAAAATTGTATCTCAGGTAAGCATCTGTCTTTAACTTCCTCCTGCAATAATGTGGCCGTACAAAACATGGAATTTTAATGAATATTCTTATTGAGATAATTTGACTTTTGGTAAGGTACTTGGATTTTTCATGCTAATTTAAAGTAATTCACACTGAAGTAATTTGTATTTTTGGCCAGAGGGCCAGCCCAGAAACTGTTATTACAATGGAATTTCCTTAGTCAGGAAGTCCTTTGAAACTGAATTCTAAGGTCTATTTTTATTGCAGATTCGACCAGATAGGCAGACATTGTATTGGAGTGCAACATGGCCCAGGGAGGTTGAAGCTTTAGCAAGGCATTTTTTGCATAATCCATACAAGGTCTCAGTCATAGTTGTCCCCAATTGCCATCATATAAGTGTTTTGGGTTTATTGTTATTTGCTTGTTATAAAGGCATGTTCATCCAATATTGTTTAAATTTTTACCATGTTTAGGTTATCATAGGATCGCAAGATTTAAAAGCAAACCAGTCTATAAAGCAAGTTGTTGAAGTCATGATGGACCTGGAGAAGTACAAACGGTTTGTCTCAGCAGCTTGTAGCAGAGAAAAATTGATGTTTTAGCATGTTGATATAGCTACTTTAATATGTCTAAATCTATGCAGGCTGATCAAACTGCTGAAAGAAGTGATGGATGGAAGTCGAATTCTAATATTCATGGAGACAAAAAAAGGCTGTGACCAAGTTACAAGGCAGTTGAGAATGGATGGATGGGCAGCTTTGTCCATCCATGGTGATAAAAACCAGGCTGAAAGGGATTGGGTCCTGGCGGAGTTCAAAAGTGGCAGAAGCCCTATAATGACTGCCACTGATGTTGCTGCACGGGGCCTTGGTAGGATCATTGTGTGTAGGAGTCCTAGGTCTATTCACCTCTGTCTAGAAATTTGAAGATAGGCAAGTCAGCCGGCTGCTATCCAGTTTTCCCTGAATATAATCTGTGGTATGGGTGCAAAGCGAGCTACCAATATGAATAATCATCCACTGATTGCTGTATTAACTTGTAAGCATGGTTCTTTACTTCAAAGGGATTTTAAAGTTGGATTGAGTGGCACCTTGGTTTCTCATATTCGCTAGAATATCCCATTAGCTACAGCTCATGTTCCATGGACACAGGGAGCACTGCCCATTGGTGTTGTGGACAGCAGTTTAAGATTTTATTCTGTGACTGGGGAAGTTGCATTTCTGTTTCTCTGGCTTTCATGAGGCAGTAATTTGCAGAATTCTCTAATGTCGCATAGCTCCAACTAACAGGTGTCTGCATAACATGTTTGCAAGCGATTGTTGCCCATCCACAGTTATGGAGCTGGTTTATCTTGGCAGCCGGGTTGACTGACATGTTTATTAAATAGCTGGATATGGAAATAGTGGTGGTGAAGCTGCTCCTTATCCCTGCAAGGTTAAGGTGGGCACATTTGTCTCTTGAATGTGTTATCTTAAATTGATCATTTGGATCTTAGGGGTGCAGGGATAAGGGGGTGTTCATACATTTCTAGAGCCGTGAATCAGGCTAGCATGGTGGCTAAAAAACTTCGTAAACTGGCATGCTTATCCTAAGAGGCTCCAGTCCAGATTTTTATTTAGCTACCTTATGTCAAACTTTGATAGCTTTACTTTGAGAATGAAAGTCCTGAAAGCCGAGTAATCTCTTGATGGGGAATCAAACAATGTTTTCATTTTGTTAATTATCTCAAGTAGAATGAGCCATCTTTCATAGCTGAGTTTGTCTTGGGGCGTATAGTCCTGCGCTTAAGTGCATTCAGTGAACTTTATACACCAATTCTTTTCACTTAACTTCTACTTTAATTGCTTGTAGATGTGAAGGACATAAAATGTGTGGTCAACTATGATTTTCCTTCCAGCCTTGAGGATTATGTTCACAGGATAGGCCGAACTGGTCGAGCAGGAGCTAGGGGAACTGCCCTAACCTTTTTCACAGAGTCAAATGCAAAATTTGCTAGGGATCTTATTAAAATTCTGCAAGAAGCAGGGCAGATTGTGCCCCCGTCATTGTCTGCTATGACTCGGTCAGCTGGTTCTTTTGGAGGTAAAACATATGTGGACGTGTTAATCAGGATTGAATGCTAAGTCTATTCAAGGATGATGAATTTCATTTATTTCTCATGTTCATATGTTCTGCAGGTAACTTCCGTTCCAGAGGAAGAGGCGGCTTCGGCAACCGGGGGATGATTTCAGGATCCAATACCGTGCCACTTGGTGCTGGTAGACCTTGGTAATTTAGTGGACAACTGCAGCTGCTACTGGCATCATCAACAAACAAGCTTTAGTTATGTTAAGAAAACTATCTCTGCGAGTGGGTGCATTCGTATTGAAATGAAGCGTTAAACAATGCTGTAACTAATAAAGTATAGGAATTCATGTATTGGCAATTCATATTTATGTGATTGTAACTTTAGGTTGGCGTAACTTTTGAGCATAGGTGATTAGGTTCTCTGTTGTGGTTTGCTTAATTCTTGATATGGTTACTCAAATATCCAAAGCCAATTTAACCGGCAAAGGTATAGCAGAGCTTGTGTTTTTGTTAATGATAAATCTCTTTTGAAAAACAGGAAAAATGATCAGAGAAAGTGCCCGTTGATATACCGCAAACAATTCTTCAATGAGGTCATGATGGTTGAATTCTTTTCTTAGCCCTTCAGTTATTTGATTGTTTATAGTTTGATAAATCGGTTTTTCTAGCAGGTTAACTCGAGACCGAGCTGAACCGGGGCACGAGTTGAAGAGGAAATATTAGATAAGAACTGGCTACCATGGTTAAAAACCCTGAGTGTTATAAGTGATAGATAAGTAATGCTTTTATGCATTTCACAAAAGTCCAAACTGATATGCTAAGGCCAGATTTCGGCACAACAGAACCGGTTCATGTAGCGGCTCTTCAGCAAGATATTCTTTGTCGCCCACAAGGGCACCACTGATCTCTGGTATTTGAGCTTCATGTATGCAGCAGGGCTTAGGAGGACACCGCCATCATTTTTCTAACGCTTCAAGGAGGGTGAATCCCGTATAATTAATCTAGATGCCTGGAAACACGAGCATCATCAATGGCGCTGCATGTGAGAAATGATTTTCTCAGCTTCCAATTCGGCAACAATGGTGTCCTCCTCCTCCACATGAAATGCCTGGTCAAATATGTACGGTACATACTTCACCCAAGTTTCCATTGCTTGAACGAGGTATTATCTCTCTTTATTTGATAAAAGTAGAGGCAAAAATCACCATGAAAGGGTACCCATACAAACCCACCATGATCACCTTTCAATAATAGGATAGGTCACTCCTTATTACAAAAAACAAATAAAATAAATTAAAAATAAAATGTGTAGCAAAAATACTTTAGCAAAAGAGTGATTCACTGGCGATTGAAATAATGAATTGATGTCTGCCATTGACAAATAAAAATTAAATGAATCGACTTTGAAAGGTAAAATGGTATTATCATGGAGTTAGTTTATTTGTTGTTCTATCCGACAAATAAACGACAAATAAACAAGTGAAAATCTGTGATCCAGTTAAAATTCTGATTGCAATTTGTTAATTTTTTATTTTTTAATTAAAACGATGTCGTTTTGATTTTAAAAAAATTAAAATTGACCTGGATGACTTGGTAACCCGATCAAAACTTGAAACCCGAGTATTGGACTGCACCAGCCACCAGACCTGATTTAAAAAATAAAAATGTATTTTCTCAACTTTTTAAGTGTTTTCCCTTCC
>Ga0307517_10008137_pt1 | contig 15082 bp, 10 predicted proteins | sample 23_EM_MG_FD_194515 | JGI IMG/M metagenome (GOLD analysis project Ga0307517, IMG submission 194515) | Populus trichocarpa ectomycorrhiza microbial communities from riparian zone in the Pacific Northwest, United States - 23_EM | ecosystem: Host-associated > Plants > Roots > Unclassified | place...
CTGGACCCTTTAGACATTGCCTTGTTTTTAGTTATTTAGTACTTTCGCTAGGTAATGTAATCTTTTGTAATACTTTAATATGTTGTATTTTGTATTTAAAATATTGTAATTTCTTTTAGATTGTAATATTTTTACGACACTTATTATTTTGAAAATATGTATAACTTATGACAATAATGATATTTAATATGGGTATTAGTGTTCAAAAAGGAAAGTATGTGATGGAAACATAAATTTGGAAGGAAGGGATAAATAAATGGGCTGATGTGTTGGGCATGCTTGAGGTTGTCTTGATATTATTTGGTTGTGGATATATAAATTTATTTTGATGATAAGTGCAGGTATATAAAAGATGTCGATAACTTGGTACCCATAAAAACAAATGAAACTCTGCCAAATTTTTTAAGAATTTTAGAAATAGATGGGGTTTAATTTAACGAATGAGAAGGAGGTGGATTTACCATAAAAGAAATTAGAGAGAAGTGATAGATTTATATGCTTATAAAAAAAATTACATGGTATTTTCAATACTAGTTTTCTAATAATGGGGGTGTGACAAATTGGTATCAGAGGCTAGGTTTAAGTGTAATGATATACGTATACACACCGATGTGGACATTATTATAAAATGTGATTATTTGGCATGTGAAACTTATGATGATATTGATACTAAGGCATGAATATATGAATGCAGGATGGTGCGTACATATCATGAGACACAGACTGACCCTAACCTAGTACAAAGAAGGGGTCAACCCGCCCGAGGAAGGGGGATACCAAGAGAGGACCCATTAGTAGATACAACCTCTCATTCTCCTGTTGTTCGTCTGCCTCCTGTACAAAGTGATGTTGATCAATCCCTTCCATCTGAGATGTTGCCAGAGGAGATGACAGAGGGAATGGGACAATTTAGTAGACCTTCGACTATGGCATCGCCAGCAACACCTATACCACCATGGGATACTATTTCCTTGGAGTAGATTATCAAGGTTGTTATGGCTGGGTTAACAAGAGCTACAGGATCTGTGAGTAGAGATAATACCTTTACTTTAGTGCATTGGGTGAAAGGCATGAGGGATATGGGATATGTGTCCTTTTTGGGTGTTGAGGATGTTGAAATTATTGGACATTGGCTCTGGAAGGTGGAGGAGTCTCTTGTACAGATTCATGTGCCTGTGGAAGAAAGGGTAAACTGTGTGGCACAATTACATTCTAAAAGTGCGCATTCATAATGGACGGGGGTGAGAGAACGAAGGGTTGTAGAGATTCTACCTTGTATGGATTTTCATGAGGAATTTGAAACAAGATATTATTCAAGACAGTATAGAAAGAAGAAGGAACGAGAATTTCTAGCTCTTTGACAGGAGAATATGACAGTGTTGGAATATGAGAGACAATTTCATGATCTCTCAATAGTTGCTCTTACTATGGTTCCAACAAAACAACATCGGATTGATCATCTTCGAGATGGGTTTAGGCATGAACTAAGGAGAGGATTAGTCACCTTTTGACCCGGAACTGTCAAGGAGTCAATTGTAGCTGCACAATCCTTGGATATAATTTTAGAAGAGTCACAAGAGATGTTTGGACATGTAACGACCTGAAATTTCCATGTAACTTTCATATTTCAAATCATCATGTCTGAGTATGCTAGGGTAAATTTATTTTTTAATGCAATTTGTTTGACAATACATCTCATTATTGATTCTTTGGTTTACCAAATTTACAGCAGAGTTTTCCCTATAACTTATACGTTTCCTCAATTCTTTTCTTATCCTCATGGGTAACACAATATCAAATAACTCTATTTCATACACGTAGTAGCCTTCGACCACCCACCAATTCAATTGTTTCTCCATTTGATTCTTTCACATCGCTTCTCACAATTCATCTTATATTCTTTTTATTTTTCATTTATTTAAAACATATGTGTGATGGATACACACACACACACAATAAATAGATGCAATAACAAAATACTATAAATATAATCATACCATTTAGTACATTTCAATGTGAAGTTATTAACACAATTTTAAGTATTCATAGTACATAAAAATAAGTACCTAACAAAATTATAAATAGTAAAACAACACAATCAGTGACAGTCCACTTCATGACATAGACTCACAACATATATAGCATTATAAGAATTATTAGTCGTCAAGAAGACTTATGCTCACGATTTTTTTATGAGAAAAATGAATCATAATGTCTATTAGCACTTTTAACAATCTCACTCAAAACATTAAACTCAAGTTCAATAATACCTCAACTCATATGACAATACCAATGCTCATCATTGCAACTAAAATAACATTACAAATTTAGCATCTAGCCATAAAATACATGTACGTGGTTTTTCATAAGAAAGGAGAACAATATGCTTATCTAGAATTCTTTTAACATATATATATATTGAATTACGCACTAGTTGTTATGACATCTAAATTCATATTTGTCACTTTTGACATTGCCTTTACAACAAATTATATAATACATTCAAATCTAAGGTTGTCGACTATACATAACCACGTAGCAACTTATTTTCTTAATTTTTGATCCCCTAATCAATAATTAATATTTCATTTCCTTAGTTACCAATTTCCTTGGGTACAATCCTTGAAGTAACCCCACGTATTAATCTTATGTTTACTCATCACCATCACCACTTAACATAATTTGTCTGTAAATTACCATATTTTTTATTTTCTAGGTATCACAACCGTTTGTTATATTATCACCCCATTAACATTTGTTTTGATTTAGTAGTACATCAAATGATATTATGTCTTAAGTTGCCAATCAACCCCTCTCGTCATTTACATTTTTAAACATTGGTTAATAGTCTTACATAATAGTTTTCATTATACAATCAAGGATTGTTTCAATGGTTTCCATTATTTGGAAACAACAACACCACGGTTTCTACTTATTAGAAACAACATAATGGTCTCCATTCAAAACAAAGACAACCACATGAATTCTTTTTTTATTAGGGACAACTAGGAAGTAACTTTTATTTCCCATGATTTAATTTAAAAGACTTGTCAACTTAAATAGAAGCATAGGGAAAGGAGAACCTATATCATCATCTTATAATTGAACAAATCATACTTTACTTCCTTGGTCATCATTCTTTTGGGCAACTAAACATCAAAAGTTATCATATTCATAGATATTGGTAATTAATTGTCAACTACAAATTTAAATATTGTCCATAGTCACTAATACTGCGGTCATTAAGTATTGTTCCTTTCTTATCCTTATTCATCGACACTACGGCCAATAAGTATCATTCTTATCTCATCTTTAGTCACCGATACTATGGCCACTACGTATAATCCTTTCATCCCCTCGCAGATGCCAATAATTCTAGCAAACCCATTTGATTCCCAACAAATTTAGCTATTAATATCTTCCTACCGAGTTTATCTTTAATATTTTACTCTACATCTTCATACAACCTTATATTGTATTATTTTATTTGAGCTATGTTCAACAAATAATTGATGACATGTATTATGGTCTAGGAATCCTTGTACATATAGAATTCTTCTATGCATAATTATTCATTCCTAACTGTTGCGATGTCACGGTCACACAAATTAATTACCCTAGCTTAAATAAACAAGATAGTATTGAGCAAGCAAAGGGTCGATCCCATGAGAAAGGTTTAGTTCAGATTTTTATGCTAGATGATATGCAATTTGGGGGAGTTTAAAGGTTATCTAGGCTATAGTAGAATAAAACAATCAAGCTAAATTAAATAAATCAGAAAATTATCAAAGAAAAAAACCTTGGTTTCAAGTAGACGTCCACCTATGAAAATCAGAACTGGTCATTAAAATTAAACGTCAATTTATATTCTGAATATTTATCTTTTCTTAACATTTATTAGTTAACCGATTCGTAGTGTAATTAACTCTAACCATTAAATAACCACAATGTCCGCACTAGTAATTTAATTCAATAGCAACCTTAATAACTAGACAATATAATTGTTTGCAGTATGTGTTTGATTTGATCGAATATTTTTCCTAAGATTAATAACATAGATCTACCACAATTATTAAACTCAGTTGCTTCACAAGTTTATATATCACAACTTCGATTTTGGTAGCAAACTTAGCAATAGATTGATTAGAATAATAACTTAGAGTCCCTCTAACAATGAAACTAAACAATCATAGGAAATAAACACAGGAAAACAAACATATTCATCATATAAACTAAAAAGAAAAGTAAAATAAATCTCACGGTTCTTGAAATCCAAAGGTTTTTGTGTCCTTGCAATCAAGAAAAAGAACTTAGCCTCCAAAGGAAAAATGAATACATGATTTCGGGTCTAGAAGGGAAGGGTGAGTTTTTCTTCTCTTTCTGGCCGCCTCTCCCTTCCTTTCTCTCTTTCTTTTTATTTGATAGGAAACCCTAATCCCTCTTTCCTAAAAAATAGTTATTTCCTAAGAAGAAAATTTGCATTTAAGTAGTGCAATAACTATTTTCCTAAAAAAGGAGAAATAGTCTTGCATAAAACCTTCAAGCTTTGACTTTGGACTTAGAGGAGTTAAACTTTCCAAATAAAGACTTGGATGTCGGTTTGGATGCTTTGGGAAGTAAATTGAACTTGTTTCTTCACAAAACCTGTCTACTAGCAGAATTCATATGTCATCTTAGAAATTTGGTAGGCTAATAGGTCTTCGAATCAGGAATCCAACAAAATTGAGTTTGCATCAAATGAACTTCTCTAACTCAAGATATTCAAGTCAGAGTGGTCTAAGGTCAACATTGCCAGAATACAAGGTTTGTCTTTGACGACTGCGATTTCCATGCTATTTCTCTTTATATTTTTCTTGTCATATATTTATAGAAAGGTATGGATGTTAGCTTTCTAATGTCACTAGAATCACTTCATTTCGACCTCTAGAGCTCAAGCTCTGCACAAAACATCAAATTGTCAATTATCTCCAATTTACTTTTTGAATATTACATCCAAAAATGCCTTCATAACAAAAAACAAAGAATATTAAGGTATTTTATATATAAAACATAGGCAAAATACTAGGCAAATATTGGTAAAACTATTGAATAATATGTTTGCATCACTAATTATGATCATTTTTTTATATGGTTCTTTAAACATTAATTTCAATTATGAATAACACATCATACTCTTTATTTCATCGTATTAGTAAATGTTTTCAAATGAGATGGTTCACAACACTAATTACCGATAATTCTAGTATGGACCCTATTAACCGGAGTTAACCTCATCATTTACTCCTGACTATACAACATGGATATCATTAGCCAAAGCTAATCTTCAATGCTTATTCCCAGCTATCCAACATAGATGTCATTAGCCGAAGCTAATCTCATCAATGAATCTCGGTTATCCAATATGGATACCATAAGTTTAAGCTAATCTCATCATTCATTCTCAGCTACCCAACATGGATACCATTAGCTAAAACTAATCTCATTAACTTATATCGTTCTTTCATAATAACTAATTAACACTTATCCTCCCATTCTTCGAAAGTTAATTGTCAATACTAATGACTCTCATTAGTATCATTAGTCTCTCATTACTGGGTTAGACTAATCAATTCCATTCAAGTGTCAATATCAATACAATCATTTGATATCATTAACTATTTCTAACTCAAAATAGTTAATTAATTTTTATCCACATATGGTTTACCATCTAAGTTGTTGATGTCAAGAACCCTTGACATCATTAGCCTCCTTACCCAGAGTAGCTAATCACACCAGAAATGATTGCCGATATCAATGCGACACATTGATATCATTAACTAATTCTGACTTAGAATAGTTAATCAATTTATCTTTCTCCCTTAACCGGGAGTAACCACGCCGATGTTAGTAATCTTTACTAACATCATTAGTGACCCAATTACCCAGAATCGACTAATCAATTTAAGAAATGTCAGCACCAATGGAACCCTATTGATACCATTAACAACCCTAATTTCTGGAAGAGTTAATCTATATCATCACAACATTCTATTCATACTGATCACATAGACATAGACTACCAAATTTAAATCATATATATATATATATATCACCAAGTTCAAATCACTTATATACCTAGAAAATTTAAAATGGTAGAAAATAAATCCTTAGGTGTTGGGCACTTACCTACAGTAAGAGAGCTTGACTGGTAGTCCCCGACTGCTATCTGGGTCTTGTGGCCCCCCTGCATTAACAGGCATACCATGTCATTACTCACGAGCATTTATTCCTTCTAAGTCAATAATCTAAACAATTCTTTTTTAATCATCTCATTCGTTATAATCCCTATTTCTTTAAATTTACATCTCATGTTCCCATTAAATCTTTTTCTTAAGTTCTTTAATGAAAACACAAATCAACATTACAATCGGAGTAATTCGTTATTCGAACACTGTTCTGTGTTTCATCCATAAATAACATTATATAGTTCGGTTTAAGGCATGGCTTAATCCCTTGGAAAGATAAGACACAAGGCTATAATTCCACAAAAGGGAGAATAACCCAGTTCTGCTCCTAAAACTCTCAAAACTACTAGTTATCGAAAAGATAACCAACTGTCCAGTAGGGCTTGTCCTGATCCCTTCTTGATTATTAGCCCATAACTGGGGTTTTAAAACTCCAAATTAAACAAATCAACTCTCTTGGATAGATAACATCCAATAATATAATTTCTATGAAGAGACCTAGTCTAAATTCCCTCATTTCCATGCTCGAATTGCCTCTGGAAGACCAAGAGATGAAATTGTCTAGTTTCGTCAACAATTCTGTAAACACTCACACATCACCAAATTTAACTTAACGATAAGATAAAGATCTTTTTACTGAGGAGGACTTATCTTCAACCTTAGACAAACCAACAATTAAAAAACACGACAATAACTTAGCATACATTAGAAAATTAAACAATGCAGCTTATCTTATGTAGGGTCTATTTGGGGTGCTAATACCTTCCCTTTACGCAACCAGTTCTCGTGCTCAATCTTTGAAATCATCAGTTAGGGTTCCTAGTGACCAAAATATTAGGTGATGACTCTCATTTCCTCTTTCCACAGGTAAAAGACAAGAAATCCTTGTCTTTCCCGATTATCTTGATTTCCAGATACCATGAGAATGGACACATCGTCGCGACGCCATACACGTGTGACAATGGTGGCAATGTATTAATGATTGATATAATCATAATAATGTTAATATGATTATAGTAATACCAAATTAAAAATGGTTGTTATTTTATTGGTAAATAATGATACTTTTAGTAAATGAAAATTATATGATAAAGGTGATCATAATGTAACAGTGATGATAAAGAATTTAAATACATGTTTGCAAAGGTTATAAAATTAATATTGATGATGGTGGAGTTAGATGATAACAATAATATTAAAATAGAAGATGGTTGTTACGAGGTGATGATAAAAGAGATGATTGTGATTGTTATGACACTAATTGTAGTATTACGACAATGATAGTAATCATGAATGTGGAATTATGGTGATACTAGGCTTGGAGTGGTGATATGGCATGATAATGTTGATGTTGCACAGAAAACCAAAATTTGAAGTAAAAAATTATTTTTTATGGTATTTAAATAACTATTTTGGTTCAAAGAAAAAAATAAACACATGAATTCAACCAAACATGTTTTATGGTTTTTTCTTAAAGAATTTAAAATAAAAAATCATAGTGATACCAAATATCTTTAAAAAAAAATTAATTTATTTTCTACAACATAGTCAAAGAAACTATTCTTTTTATTTTTCATGGTACAATCAAATATATAAAAAAATCATTTTCTCAGATAAAATCATTTTCTGTAAAATACACTTTCAAAAGGAAATACATTTTTCAGGAAACAAAAGAAACGTTGAAATAAAACTGGGACGTGCTTTAGAAGATGCATTACTGAATGAAAGAAGCACATAATTTTTTTTTCACAATTGAAATATGCATGTCTATATGTCGATGCGTTTCGTTTCAGAATGTGAAGTGAATTGGATAAAGTTTATATAGGAGAGGCAGCATTGTCAATGACCGGTGATTTGGGTGAGGGATCCCATTCTCATAAAGGGTAGGATTGACCCTGACTGCCTTGTATCCATTGACTTTCAAGCAACATTTTTCAGTTAAAAAAATGAGCTAGTTGTGGCAGACAACATAAGCAGTGGTTTAGGCGTTGTCATCTTGATATCCAATCCAATTCGCATCTCATGTCATCAGGCAGGCAAAGGAAGAGATGAGTTTCACTCGAGGAAGAACTGAGAAGCCATAGAAGATAATGACTTCGCAAATGACATAGCATTCATTTGAATGGATGGAGCAATGGCTGATTCAACTAACTTGCAATAATCATCAACATTTCCTTTGGCTGATACCGAACCCACCAATTGGAAGCCAAAATGAGCTAGTGTGGAAATATCCTTGGCTTCTGGCAAGCTAAATCTGGAGACAAATTTGGCCACGAGGACTTGTGTTCGGATAAAAAAGGACAGCCAAATTGAATGATGGTTATTATGATAATGAAAAAATAATACGCAGGGATGGGGTTCGAGCTTAAAAGCAGGAATGAAGCTTTTTTTGGTGTACTCAAATACATAATTACAGAACTGAGAACCTATTTCCATACAACTGTTTCTTGCGACTGAGTGATATACAACAGATCCTCTCATGTCAGCCATTTTAATACTTGTCTGGGACATTGTGCCACCCTGAAAACGAAATCCCATTTCACCTTGACGTTGTAACATGAGAGTTTTCAATGTGGTGTTTTTTTAAAAGGATTTGAGGGATGCGGGGATGTTAACTGATCCAGATCTTTCTTCGAAGTTTCCTGATTGTTTGATGACTTTAAAAATGGATTAGACGGGCGTTGTGATTGTACCTTTAACACCTCGCCTGTCATCTTTACTTCTACTCCAATCACATTTTCAGCACTTTTCACCTTCTCTGCATTGCTTGGCTCCATACTGGTCTTTGCATTTACAGTTTGGTTCTGATAACTTTTTTCATGCTCTTGCTTATTTGCCTTTTTGATAAATAGGGGGGCTGACAGTGTCGGTGATGAGAATGCAATGCTAGGTTCGGGTGTTTCATTTTTTCCAATTGAAGTCGCCATCGTCTTGCTGATTGCAGCATCAGCTGTGAGAGATGCACGATCATTTGAGTTCAGGAGGGGGCTTTTGTAAGTTCCCTTGGATTCATTGACCAATCTTTCCTGTGATGAGATTAAAAAAAAAAATCCAGTTTACTAATTTGATAACAGAAAAACACCCAATCTGATTGGCTCTGAAATAACTCCAAAACCTTTTCCAGGTAATAGGTTTTACCTCCAGTATGCTGTTGAATCGTTCGGCCAAATTTGGAAGCTTCAGCGCTGTAACAAGCTTTATTGCTCCCTTCATTGATTTTTCCAGAGATAAAAGCTTCATAAGTTCCGTAGCCCTCACAAGCTTATCACCTTACATAAGCAGCACAAGCAAGCATTACAGCTGAGAATATATTTTATTTCATTAAAACATTGTATTTTTACAAGGAAAAGTTCAAGAGTTGAAATAATTTGCATCCTTTCTGAGGTTAGTCGATTATACGAGCTCACCATTACAGCAAGAAGCAATTAGTCTCAGGATGCATCTATCTTGAGTTGCCTCCATATTGAAAGATTCATCATCTAGTGCAGTAGTATCCAAACAGGCACCTGCCATGTCTTCCATCCTTTTCTGAATCTGCGAAGGCATAAGATCCAACAGCTTTAAAGGGGAAATCAAAATAACCTTAAAAAGGATAGGATTGAGGAACGCAAGGAAAACCAATTTGTCCAAATTAAAAAAAAATATAACTCCCTTTAATACAATAAAAAACTCAATCCAAATGCTTAAATTAATAATGAGGTTCTAAGAAATTTTTATATTAACTCTCTGATACACTGCCCTTAATATATCAAAGAAGATTTTTCACTTAAAAACTTGAGTTGTTAGTGAGGTAATCTTTACATTAACTTTATAACACATACTTTGAACTTAAAACTTGCATAAATCTATTATTATTTTGTACTTTATTTTTAATTTTTATTTGAGAGAATAAGATTAGTGAAATTCAAACTTCTGACATTTGATAGGATTTAATACTATATCAAAAAAAATACCTCAATCCAAAAGTTACGTTGTTTGTCGAGGAACTAAGATTTTTTACTGACTATTAAAGATGTACAAGTCTGAAAGTAACACCTAGAAAAGATTAAAAAAGCAATTCATACTTGACGCTTAAAGAGGAGTGGCTTCTTTTTTTTAATTTTTTTTTGGTGAGGGGGGGGAGACAAACCTGTGAGAGGTGCATGCTGTTCATTATAAACTCATTTTCCAGGGCATCTGCTCCAAGATCAGAGGATGCTACAGGGAATGAGAGATTCAAAAGGGAGAGGACTGGTTTGGGTATCACCTAAACAGGAGAGGAAAATCCGTCATAAGATAATTGAAAAGAGGGTAGAAGTCGAGGTGACAAGCTTACCTGTGGGAACATGTCAGGATCCTTGTAAACAATACAAAACAACTTGCTAGCATTTAGTCCAACCACCCAGTAGCTTTCATCAGACTTCTTCTCTTTACTGGCACTGCAGGATTAAAACTTACATTATCCAACCGCTGAAGTATAAAGGAAGAATAGGAAAGTGTCAATTAATAGTATTCTTAAACAGAAGAACCGTGAACCTGAAGATTGGGAGCCAGTTACCACCATATTGGCTTGTAAAAACCCGCAAAACACCCTACAAAATTTGCTCAAAAATTTGGTAACAATATCAAGGAGACATGCTCAGTCATAGCAGTTATTAAACTGAGATCATAGATAAAAATACCTTTGAGTCATATGAACTTAATTGGCCTTCTTCACTAAACCCAAACCATGTTAGATGTGAACCTGGAGTTAAGGGAAGACGCCCTGTGAGTGGCTGGGTCCCATTAGATATGTCAAATACTCTGAACTCTAGCATCTGCACATTCAGAATACGAACTTCAGATCCTTAGCATTCTAGTTTTAAGAAATATCTAACATAAAGAGATTATCAAGCCATTAACCAAATAAAATGTCCTCCTCGGAAAACAACTTTCAACATGGTTAGCAAGTTTATTAAATTGTCAGTGATATCAGCAATTGTGTTTCTTGGGTATTACTCGATCTCATTGTTCTTGCTACTTAATAAATGCCAAGTCTCAGTACAGTTGAACCTTGAATAATTGGTAAATTTTAGCAGAATTCTAAATGCAGGAATATGAATAATTGAAAGTTAAACCTGGTCATTTGAAGGAAGACAGTCAGAAACATGAGTGACAACAGCAAGTTGATTTTTTAAGCCTGACGCAGTCACCACTGGTCCATCAAGGGAGAGAATATGCCTCTGTTATTAAATACATGTGACAAAACATATAAACAATTAACAAAAGCTTACAAAACTAGGAGCAATCCTATTAAATGCAAGTGAAAACAAAACTAAAGGTGGTTAAAAAAAATGGATATTTCAATGTAATCTGCTTCTTCACAGTTAGTATCAAAGCATAAATGGAGGATGGAAGGCCTCCTGTTTAATTCACATAAACGAGACAAGACATCACAGCTGGAAAAAAAAAGTATTTGTCTCTTTTTCAAATATGACTGCATTGCATATTGGAGATCTGAAATAAATGTTTGCACAGACTAGCCACCCTGATCAATGCACGAGTAAACAGAGAGCCTCTAAAATCTAAAGAACTACTCAATTTTGATGAACACATGAAAATACCAGCAGAAATAACAATAACCCAAATTTCTACTCATCCATACAGGATTTGATAGAATACATGCACCATAAACATTACAAGCCTACAACTACTAAAATTTTATGCTTCCTTTTATCAGTAGGGCATTTCCTTCAAAATCGTTGCCAAAAATTAAACCACCTTCTAAATGATGTCATTTTTAGGCATGCATTCATTACAGGTGTAAGAAATCTGTCCTTTAAAATGATAAGTTACATGACCAATTTGAGAAGCCTGCGTAATGCAAGGACTACATTTGCAAGAATTTCAGACCTATTAAGAGGAAAAGAGATGTGAGAACAAGAGTTGCAGGAAGATTTAAGAACTACTAACATGACCTGATAAATTGTGTAATATTGGAATAGGTCAATAATATTAGTATTTAATATAATGATAAGAAGTAGGGACTTTGTAAGACCTCAATCGTATCATCATATAGACTTCATAAAGTTTATGTGACGGACCTGCAAACCACCATCAGTGTAGATGCGCAGAAAATTAAGACTAGTAATTGCAGCAACCCAAGCAGTACCAAGTGCCACAACTTTCACTTCTTCCCCTTCAAATCGCATAGACCACTGAATTTGAGTATTTATCAAATGTCAGCATATTGTGAGAATTCAATCTTCACAAACAAGCAGGGAAGCATGTGTGGAAATAGGTATATGCATTTACAAATTACCGAAAGAAAATAAAGTAGGAGAATATAATTTTGGAAAGGAAAATTTCTCACCTCACTGTTGTTTGCCCAGCTGCTGAACGGGCGATACATGAGAGTACTCATATTCTTTTCACCTTTGCAGGGATTGGCAAAAACACTTCCATTCTCATTTAATGAGGCCATTGTGAAACCAAAATAGTCGGTCATTGACGGAAGTCGTGGACCTCTGCCAGTATCATGAAAGTCGATCTGCTTCCAAGGTATAATGATATATCAATAAGCAATTCAAGAAAGAAAAATTGACTTGCAGCTCTAGGGTGATATAACATGAATCCAGGTATATATTGCAACGCAATATTTGAGTTATCCCTCCCCAGTACAACCAAAAAAAAAAGCAAAGACAAAAAGAACCTGAGATATAAATTGAGAAATAGGATACTCTACCTCTATGTGGGAGTATCCGTCATTCTCCACTGCAGTTATAGTTCCAAGCATGTTGTAGCAAAGGAAGCGCCTCTTTCCACGCTGTGGAGGAGTAGCGCCTGGCTGAAATGCCTCCTGCATTTTCAACCTAGCAGATGTCACTGTACTTCTGAGTCCATTTCCCTTATCCAAGTTATCCTTGCTGGCACGATGCACCTTTTTTCTGGGTTCAGTCTTTGGAAGCAAGCTCAACTCATCATCAATGTCCTCGTCTGGATCTTCAAATTCAGACTGTTTACGTAATCTCTTCCTGCTACATGGTTCTGATTCACCAAGACTATCTTCACCAAATTCACTTAAACCACCAGATATACTTGGCTCTGGATCCTCGTCAAACAAAAGAACTCCATTAATGTTCTTCAAACTTGGAATATCTTCCGTAGGAGATTTCATTGACGAAGGAACAACCGATTCCCACAGACCATACTTTCCCATAACATCAATAACAGCCAATGCATTACCAATTGGCTTCCAAGCCATACCACTTATTCTATCCTCAAACTTCTGCCTGTCAATGTCCTGCTTCTTATCGACATCCCATATCAGAATCTGTCTATCCAAACCAGAAGTGGCCATGTATTTGCCATTAGGTGACCAAGACAAATAACATACAGGCTGTACATGATCACCTCTCAGTGAAAACAGCTTCTCTGCCGTGTCTCTATCATACATCACAACATCATTTCTCAAACCAGGGACAGCCAAGGTCTCCCCGTCAGGACTCCAACTAACAACATTCATGAAAGAAGTGTCTGAAATAATGTTAGGAGCAACACCCTTTAGGGTATGTAAGATCCCACCAGACTGCAGTTCCCAAAATAAAACAGTCCCAACAGAATCTACTGTTGCCAAGTACTCGTTAATAGGGTCAAAAGCTAAGCCAGTGACAGGTCCTTTATGTCCTTTCAGAACCCTCGCAATAGAACCATCGATTGTATTAATAAGTTTAATGCCTTCATCGTCACCAGCAGCTGCGACCATGCTCCCTGATTTATTAAATGCAAGAGCACGAATCGGCAGCGTGAATCTAGTAACATTAGTCTCAAACTCACCACCTGTAAACAGAAATTGAATAAATTAATCAAAATGGAATCATTGAATAAGACAGGTAAACCATCTCTGATTAGCCCAGATACCATTCACTGTATAAACATTATGAAATATAATTTTCTTTCATGTATAAAAATAAAATCCACGCAGAATTTTTGCTGGAATATGAAGTGCAGCAACATTTAAAAAACAATTCTGGGTAATTGAAATCATGAGAGCCCATTTGACAATTTGGAAGTAATATTATGATCACATTGAAATAAATAAACAAACAAACAAAAAGTGCAATACTTGGAAACTTGAAGAGCTTGACGGAGTGGTCAATAGATCCAGAGGCGAGGCAGGTAGAATTAGGGCTAAGAGCTAAGGCAGTGACGCCATCGCGGTGGTGACGGAGAATCTTTGGAGGATTTGAAGGGAGGAGAGGGTCATGGATGGAGATTGATGGGTCAGAGGAGGAGGCTGTAACAAGATGAAGGGCCTGTTGGTCCCATAAGACAGAACAGAAGGAAGGGTTGATGTCATTGTTGCCATTGATGGATTTATGAGCTTCTCTTAGTTTCAGTGTACGGACTTTCATGGTGAAGGAAAAGGATGAGATTTTTTCTTTATTCTTTCAGTGTTTAGGGTTTTTGACTGTGTAAAGAAAACAGAAAAAGTATTTAGAATTAAAAGGAGTATGGATCTAGTTTTGGGGTTTTGGCGGGAGTTTCTGATTTTGGCGGGAGGAAAGTGAAGAGGCAAATATAGTTTTTTTTATATGCAATTTAGTCTTTTCAAAAGTTAATTGAATTTTAGCGTATTTAATATATAACTATTTTAATAATTTATTAGGATCCATTTTAATATATTTGATATATTATTATTTTAATAATTTATTATGATTCAGTCAGTTTAATTGGTTTAAAAACAACTTAAATAATTCTTAATTAACTCAATATTAAAAAATAAAATTAAAAAAAAATCAATTAAAAAAAACAAAAAATGACCGAGTCAACCCGGGTGAACTTATCAAATCCACAACATGAGTCATGAGACTAGGATAATCTCATAAAAAAAAACCAAA
>Ga0307517_10008138_pt1 | contig 15081 bp, 8 predicted proteins | sample 23_EM_MG_FD_194515 | JGI IMG/M metagenome (GOLD analysis project Ga0307517, IMG submission 194515) | Populus trichocarpa ectomycorrhiza microbial communities from riparian zone in the Pacific Northwest, United States - 23_EM | ecosystem: Host-associated > Plants > Roots > Unclassified | place...
AAAATGTGATTGTTCAAGAGGATAAACGAAGAGAAGAAGGGGGAGGAGAACGTGTTAATTCAGTTAATGAAGAAGTCTTCAATTATCACAGGTTTTTCTTTCTAATTTATTTTATATTCAAAGTGTTCTTGTGTTTTTCCCATCTCCTATAATATATATATATATATATTTTAATGTTGTTTTCTAACCCACAAAACAAGAAGAGTTTATATATAGATACTGTTTGGAAACACAGCCCTGTTTTGTTTGGATATACTAATATTAAAAATAATTTTATAAAAATAAAAAATAAAAAAATAATTTTTCTTCCTTTTAAAGATTCTTATATTAATTAAAAATATTCACATCCTTTAATCATTATAATCATCAAATTTGTCTAACAGTGGAGTAGCGTTTATATGTAAAATATTTTTATTAAAAAATATATTAAAATAATATTAATACATCGATCAATCATTTTAGAATCTTCTAAAAATTAATTGTAAAAAAAATAAAAAATTAAAGCTTTTGCCACCCTCCTTCTAGGCGGTCAAGGCTTTGAATAAAGCAAGAAAACTTGCACTAACATTAGCAAATTATTATGGATCCAACATCATTAGCTTGGACTTTAACCTTACACGTGTTGGTAAATGGTGTGTTGAGGGGAATCATGTCTAAATATTATTCTAGCAAAATGATGAACCTTTTACATGTGTTCTTGACTCTGTCTTTAATTTTCTGTGGAAAGATACATTCAGAAACAGTAAAAAAAAGAAAGATGAATCTGGCAGCCTTCACTGTAATTATTGAAGAACCATTACAGCTTTCGGTCAAGTTTGCCCACCAAAGAGGCACATGACATAATTTGGACTTATTATTCCCTAACAGTAACCAAAGATTTACAAGTATTTTTTAGATTGCAGTGTAGAGTATTTTTTTATTTAAAAATATATTAAATAAATATTTTTTTTATTAATTTTTAACCTTATAGAACTTAGTAACTGAAAACTTGAACAATTTTCAAGAATTAATAATTGGATGGATCATCAACTTCCACTTCAACTCAGAACCAAAACCATGGTCAGTTACCATAAATTTCTTTACAGGAGAAAATCTTGATTCCTTCTGTAAGAAAAGAAATTCAAAGTCGAATACAATGAGGGGAAAAAAAAGAATTACCGTACTATACGCATATCTATATTAGTTACCACTAACAGGAGAAGCTGTTGCGCCTTTTGAGCTCAACAACGATCACACTGATGTTATCTTTGCTGCCCCGAGCCATTGCTAGCTCGGCTAGCACCGCTGCAGCCTCTGCTGCGCGACAACTCTCGCTCACAACTCCCTGGGACTTCCTCCTCATCCGGCCATGCAGGCATCTCTTTATAATCTGGCATGCGAATTCGTTGGAGATGACATCCCATAGGCCATCACTGGCCAGGACGAGGAATTCATCATTTTCAGTTCGCTTATCCACGGTGACTTCTGGTTTGGAGGATACAAATGGTTTGAGATACTGATCACCTGCATCAAGATGTTAAAGCCATGTGAGTAAGGAAAAGGATATATTTTATTCATGAAATTCAATCTCTTAATCCTGCTTGTGCTAAATATCTTTTCAATATGACCTAACGACAGCAACTCTCAAGGATGGTTAACAGCAGTTTACTAGTGATCAACGTGATCTGGTTGTGCTCTGCCCTAGCTGTAAGGCAGCACAGGTCTAGCTACTAGTCCCCCATTACTAAATTATCATGAGGCTCCGATTGTTTTTGTGATGCGGTCTGCATTTTATGTCAATCATAAATTTAAAAATATTCGGTAATCTCTTGAAACCTTGACAATTCATAGACTTAATAAATATAGCACAGAAAATTCATCGTAAACGAATAAGTTTAAATGTGAGTGATCTGTTTGAAATTTGATACAGCATAATTTTTCGTGTACCATGCAAGTGAGGAAGAAACTAGACAAAAACATGTATGGAGACGCCAGCAAAGAAGAAACATGAGAGAACAAGATGATCTAGCTTCCGACTTGTAATAATTGATGGAAGTTTCACATACCTATAGATCTGGAAGTGGCAAGAACTCCTAGAACACGGTGTCCGTTCCAGTTTATAACCCTTCCACCTGCAGCTTCAACTCTCTCCAACTCATCAGGTCTGTCAGGCTTCGCAAAAAAGAGGTGTCAACAAATTATTCATCTTAAACATTAAAAAAAGAAAGAGACTAAACCTTTAAAAAACAATGGTCATATAGCATAATTTGTTCAAACATTATATTTTCCATTTTTCCCTTTTATTTTTGATTAAATGACCCCTTTTAAGATCTGTAGCTTGGAAGCTCAACCTCAGAAGGAGTGGATTAATTCTGATTGCTTTTTCCCAAATTATTTGCAGTAACTGTGTCCAGTTCAGGGGAAAATTAGCACCACAGGTATCATCCCTGTCTTCATATTTTACAATATTTTGTTGTGTAAAACAATTCTTTATAGTTTCATTTTCTTTTTAAAATCTTAACAGGACACTGAGCTAAGATTATAGGGTGACCAGCTGATGATCAAAACATTCTATATAATATTACCAAATGATTTTAATAGTAATTAAACAACACAACCTAAATAGAAATCTCATGGAACCTTCCTTTTCTTTTGATCTTGATTAGGCTAATAAGCACAAATTTCATATCTGAGAATAAAATTCCGGAAAATCCCAGAAGATTTTATTGTTCTATACTTGAAAAAAATAGATCAAAGAGTTAAAAGAAGTTTTTTTTTTATTATTATTAAAATATTATTTTTAAAACTTTTTATCTCCTATTTCTTTTTTTTTTCTTTTTTATCCGTCTCTCCTATACTATAAAATATCTCAGTTTCAGCTTGAGCGCGTAGATTCGTAGAATTTTCATAAACTTCCTCTATTTTTCCCACTTTAATTTTTCAGGATAATTCTCAACTTTAAATTGAAATCAATTGATTGAGAATTAAGTCATAAAACTAGCAAATAGCTTCACTCAATTAAGAGATTGATGGTCTAAATCCAAATTGAAGGTGGGAACAAAAAAAAAAAAAAACACTCGATCGATTTCAACAAACCCAAAAATCATTACCTTATGATCAACTGACAATGGCACGGCAACCCCACCTCTACAAATCACAGCTCTAGAATCCCCACAATTAGCCACCACCACCTCCTCCTTCCCCACCACTGCAACAACAGCCGTAGACCCAATCATCTTATCCTTCACCACCTCCTCATCCATCTTTCTAAAACACTCCTCCATCACCTTCTCCCACTCCACACCACCACCCCCTTCCTTTCCCTCCATTATCTCCTCCACAAGAACTCTATGCAACCTCTCTTTACACGCCTCCGCTACAAGAGCTCCACCATGTCCATCATAAACACCAAAAAAATCATACTTCTTTTCACCATCATTAAAACTCAAAAAACCCAACTCCACCTTCACTGTATCCTCCATCTCTTTCCTCCCCCCTATAACAGACACCGACCCATATGATAAAACTACTTCATCTTGCAAAACAACATCATTCCTCAGCGGTGTTAACGATATTGATATCTCCTTTGAACCACCATCATCACTAGCTTTTGCAGCAAAAATTCCTCCTGCTTTCTTCTCTTCACCACACAAATCACCGCCCTTCCTCTCAATGCCATCATCCCCGCCGGAGATGGTGACATGGGATTTATTATTTTGACACGTATACTTCAATCGTCGGATTTTTAATCTTCTCCGACGAGAATTCAACGTCTTGATCACAGTGAGCTGATCCATCCTCATTATCAAAGAGTCTCCAAGCTGTCGCAAACAAACATGTAGAGCAAATCAAATCTCAAGCGTCGAGAACCAAAACCATCACAAAAAGCAAATATCTTGGTGCCAACCTCCTCATTTTGCATGAAAGAAGTAAAAATTTCGTGGTAGAAAAGGAAAAGCACAGGGAGCTAAATGGGAATATAAAACAAATAGGCAATGATGATCATGTTAAAGCAGATGAAGGGTAGCCGTTGATTGTTCTTTGGTGCCCTTGTACACTGCCACATGGGATGAATAAAAGCCACTAATTTGGATTTTTATAAGGGAGACGTGGACGGAAGAGATGGATTAAGGGGTACGTGGAGGATGGATCCGGGTGTTGGGGCCCAAGTGTGGAACTCTAGAAGTTATTACGTGGCGTCTCGTTGTGCTTAAAGTAGTAAAAGTCAGGCTTTGATGTGTTTGGATCTGACAAGGAAGATGTTTGACTTGGAAATGAAAAGGATTCTTAAGACACGTGTTTAATGATGCCGCGTCGCGTGTCCGATGAGAGCTGCTTTGGCCATCTTTTGTGTCGGGTGTTAAATTCGAGTTTTTTTTTTTAAATTAGCACTTTTATTTTTTATTTTATTCTTTTTTCAAACTCAAAAATATTACAGACAGTAACACGTTAGGTAAAAAACGCGAGTAAATTATTTTTAAAAAATTTTAATTTTTTTAATTTTAAATTAATATATTTTTTAATATTTTTAAATTATTTTGATGTGTTCATGTCAAAAATAATTTTTTTTAAAAATTATATTTTAATATATTTCTGAATAAAAACTACTTTAAAAAACAATTATAATCATACTTAAAAAAAAAAATCCCAACTTGAAAAAAAAAAACATGCAGATGGGTTGCAGAAACTTCAAGAGAGTGAAAAAAGAATAGAAAAAAAAATAATTTTTATTTTCCTTAAAATAGTTTGATGGACGAGGAAATAATAAGAAAGTGATTGTATTCATACCACATGGTTATTTAATTTTTTTTATTAGGTATTAAAAATATTTAATCCATTTTACTTCTAGCCAAGTCAAGTGATGTAGAAATGGAGTGAATGAAAAGTATAGATTACAGTATAAATATGAAAGTAGAATACAAAATAATTATATTTTCCTTTTAGAACATACAAATATTTTCAACAACAAAATGGAAATGGATGTAAGAACATCAGAGTAAAATTTAAAATCATCTCCTAGTAAAATTCTAATTAATGGATGATGAGTATTCAACATGACGCGGAGTTTGATTTATCATCTATGCTACACTTAGCATATTTTTAATAGAACATTAAAAAAAAAAAAACTTAGTTCACTTCAATATTTCAAATTTATCTAATTAAATCTCAAGTTCCCTATTACATAACTTCTTTATTTATGTAAAATAATAGAATTTTAAAGAGATTTAAATAAATTTTTTTTTATCAAGCTCATCCAGAAGCAATAAACGAATGTTAATTATTTAAAAAAATATTTAATTTCAATTGATGTATAAACTAAGTCGAGATTATTGTAATAATAATAATTTAATAATATAGTGTTGGGTATTATAATAACAATTATTTTTAAAAATTTTTTCACTTAAAAATATTATTTTTTTTAAAATATTTATTTTTAATATTAATATATTAAAATTATTATTATTGTCATAATCCAATTCTTGAATTTACAAAAAAAAAAATTAGAATTGGATTAAGACAAATTGAAAGTTTGAGGACTAATAAGGATTGAATTATAAATTTAGGAGTCAATTTGATCAAATATTAAAAGAATTGATAAGTTTGGGGATTTGATTGAACTTTGATTTAATTAATTATTGCAAGAGCTTAATTGAAAAAATACTAAAGTTTTGTGTTGATTTGGGTTAACATTGCATGAAATTAAAATTCAAGGACCACAATGAATAGACGGTGGTACTTTAGAGAGTTTGAATTGATTTTAAGAGAAGTAATTTGAAAAACATTAAAAGTTGAACACGTGACATCATTTCAGTGGCCTGTCTGTGGCCCCATAGTGCGATACCACATTCACATATGATCCCTCTGTTTTTACATTTCATTAAATCAAGTCCTCTACTCTTACTTCCAATTAAAGGTAATTTCAGCTTCTTCTTCTAATTTGTTACTCATTAAAAATGTCAGATGAATGCCAAATTTCATAATGTGATTGGGTAACAGATCACATTGTCTTAAATTGAAGACAACATGTCAAGAAAATCCCAGGTCGGCTAAGGAATTTTATCAAGAACACAACTGATAAGTCCACAAAATCCCAGGTCAGTCAACAAATGCCAATGGAGTCTGGAATCAACAAATATATGCTTCAGTGATTTCTCAATAATTTTCTGCAAACAATATGATTTTATTTGCCAGTAATCATTGCAGGAGCGAGTTCCATCCTTGAAATGATGAAATCTATTGGCATCTCTTACCTCTACTTCTCTCCCTCTGACAATAGAGAAGTGTTTGAATGCTGCGTGACAATCTCCATAGACGCGAAGGTTTTTGAACACCCTAGTGGGTTTTGAACTGGATGTGCTTATAAGACGAAGTGCTACAACAATTTTCTCACTGTGCTGAAGCAAGTAGAAGGGCTACGCAAACATATCTGCAGAAAGTGAGGCGTTCTATAATCTTTGAGGGTGTGTCATATTTGTCCAACTGAAAGCAAGGCATGTACTATAATCTTCGTACATTGAACAATGATGGTGTTTGGGATGCAAACTAAGTATAAATATTTGAACTCTGTTCTTTTGATTCTCAAAGTGATAAGAATGGCTGTCATTTCTTGAGTTCAATTTTTCCTCCTTCCCCTAGTTTGGAAAAGGCTATGATACCAAACTACAGTTTATATTGAATTTTTCACCAAGAATATCACCTTGTGCATTAAAAAAAAAAAAAAAACTAATGCTCGTAAAGAAAATCCCACAAACATTTTTTCTTCGCGTCAATTGAGTGTTTTCTCTGGGAATAGAATCTTGCTTCTCATACTGAAGTTCTTTCAAAAGGTACTAAAAAGGGCTGTAATGGCATTGAGCCAAATGTTCGAGATATCTGGTTCAATACCTTCGTGTTTTGAGGAGTCCCGGAAGAACAACTCTGAATATTCTTTTATCTTCATATTATGAACATGATTATTACTTAACCCTTCATATTTGAAAGCCTGTAATTTTCTCAAAGATAATTTGCAAACAGTGGCCATTTTATCTCATCTTTCCTGGAGAGGCTTATTTGATCAACTTTATTTCGAGGTTTGTGAGCCACATATCATGCCCCTTGATGAATGACTTGGAAAGAATATCTAAAGAACAAAAATAGTCTAATGCTGATCGCTCTCACTTTTGAACTACCATTTATGTTTCTAATATTCACAGGGGTTGAATCTTTTTTATTTGATTACTATTGCTTTGGAGACTGCAAATTGTCATCAAAATAAAGTTTTTCTTAAATTGTTTTTCCCTCTTCTAATTCTTGTGGCTGTCGTGACTCTCCCTCATCAAACCAAGAATTTTAATTCTTAATTTTGAATTTTTGAATTCAAGAAAGGTGGAAGTATCAAATAAATACTTCTCTCTCATGTTACTTTTGATTATGGTTTATTTATAGAAGGATCATAGAAGAGATAGTAGTTTATAAAGATTTGAAGTTTATATTGTTAAAATTGATTCATAATTATTATGGGTTTAAGGTTAAGTAATTGATTTTGAGTGTATTGTTAGAAATAAAGATTTGTGAATTGATTTATTACGGGTTAAGAAATATGTTTCAACTTTGCTGGAAAATATAAAATGGTCTTGAGGTTGAAGATGATGAAATTTTATTTTGATCATTGATTTAAGAAACTTATAGTTTAGTTCCTAAATTTTAAAAAATTAAAATTTGACCCTTAAAACGTGTTTCAAAATTCTGAGCAGTTTTCTTATGAGGTTAAGGATGATAAATCTCATTTTGATAATTAATTTGTTTAATTTTAATTTAGTCCCTCCAAAGCTCAGGTTGACTTAATATGTCACAGTTTTAATATTGAAAAAATATATATCATTTTGAATTTTTTAACATTTTAGATATTCTTTGAACCTGACAACTTAATTGAATAATGTAGAGTCAACTTTCATGTCGGTTAATTTTAAACTCGAGCTGGACAAGAGTCGGGTCGAGAAATTTCAAGGTTAAATAATTTCTTTTTTTAAAAAAGAATTCTATCATCTAATTTTTTTTTGCCTTCGATTGAATCATTATTAGCTTTTTTATTAATATTGTCCTTCAAATTGAAGGCTTCAATAATCAGTTAATTTTAAATCAAGATTAAGTAAGCAGTTAAAAAAAAATTCAGAATTCAAAATTCACCAGTTAAATTCAAAAAAGTTTTGATGTTTAGGGCGTGCCATAAAACTAATATAATACTAGTTCATATAAAACTCATCAGAAAGGGGTTTTTCACCCCATCTACAGATATATTTGTACTTGATGTTATGATTGGGAACGCGGTGTATTCCCTCAAAATTCAAAATTTTTTTTATTAAAAATTAATTTTTTGGTATGTTTTGGATCGTTTTGATGCGCTGATATCAAAAATAATTTTTTTAAAATAAAAAAAATATCATTTTGATGTATTTTAATACAGAAAACACTTTGAAAAACAACCATATCCACACTCCCAAAAGTCGGCATTCTCCCAAAAGTCGGCGTTCCTTGTAAGGAAAGAAAAAGACCATATGGTAAGAATGGAGCATCAACTTTTGCTTATCTGGAATTACCTCTTTTATGCATGACCGGCATTACCTCTTGCATTTCTTGGGATGGAAGAAGACTATTGCTTATCTGGTCCTTGGAAAAGTGACAAACTTGACTGTAACTTATCCCTAATCTTTGATGACTTGCTAACGCGACAGATTTGAGCTCTGGCTTTTCCTAGCAACTTCGCACCACAACATAAATACCCCACACGGAAAAAACATAAAGGAACCTTGCAATATCAGATTGGCCAAGTCCTTGGAATGTTTTCCACGGCTCAAGTCAATGGAGTAAACTATACAGAAATTACTCAAGAGAGCCAAGCCCCAAATTACGTTTTCACGATAACATCATTTGCAGGACAGTGAAGCTCAAAAAAACTAAGTCTTTGGAAATGGATCTCTCTGTAGTTTGCTTGTTGATGCTGGTCCTTGTATGTCATGGAGCTGGCCATAACGAAACGTTCCAAGAAGCAAAGTGTAAGAAGCATGGTCCGGCCATAAGATTTCCATTCAGACTCGACAAGCAGCCAGAGTACTGTGGCTATGATCCTGGGTTTGTTCTATCTTGCAATGAAAGGAACGAAACATTGTTGCAGCTACCAACTTCTGTGACGCTCAACATCAAGAAAATTGACTATAAATCACGGTTAATCATTGCAGCTGATCCAGATAACTGCCTCCCAAGACATCTTAGAAATTTCAGTTTATCTAAATCTCCTTTCAAATTTGCGGACCAGTACCAGTATGATTGTACCCTTTTCAACTGTACATCAAAGCATGGAGATTATTATGATCGGATACCTTGCCTTAGTGTTCCTGGATATGATATCTATGCCTATAGTTCTAATAATTTCCTCGGTTATACAGATCTGACTTCTTGTACCAAGATGTATAATGTTACATCAATTCCATCGGAAATGACTGGCGGTGATAATATTCTTCACTTGAACTGGTCAGAACCAGCAGCATGTGGAATTTGTGAAGAACACGGCATGTTCTGCAGATGGAAGAATAACACTAAGCTTGGAACTGAATGCTATAAGAAGCCTAAATCAAAGAAAGGTACGGCCTGTATTAAATTCTGCTTTAGTTTTCTGCAGCCAATCTAATTCTTTGTGCTTAATTTGGAACTATCGGATGACTCTTTAGTTAAGAAAATCAAATATTTTCACGAGTTCTTCAATTTTAGTTATGAAACATGTAGTTTTCAGATCATGCAGGTTGGTTGCTTGATACATGTTGAGATTAGTAAATTGCACAAGATAGTCATGGTTTACATAAGATCCGCGAATTATGATTGTCGAATGCGTGCTATTAAAGAATCTAATGTTACCATATATTTTCTCTTACAGGCAAAATAAGGAAGATAGAGGGTGCGGGTGAGATTTCTGCAAATTTGTAACTTTTAGAATTGTTTCCTTATCTTGCATCTTCTAAACTATCTTGATGAGTTCTTGATAAAGAAATGTTTTGTTTGCAGTTGCAACCGTGGGTTCGGTTCTTGTATTACTGGTATTGTTGGCAGCCTACCGTGTCTACAGCTCTGATAAAGCAGCGAAAAACAATCAGAAAAGGATTGAAAACTTTCTGGCAGATTATAAAGCTCTCAAGCCCGCAAGATACACGTATGCTGACATTAAAAGGATTACGGATGAGTTCAAGGACAAGCTGGGTCAGGGAGCATATGGAACTGTGTTTAAAGGAAAGCTTTCTGATGAGATCTTTGTTGCTGTGAAGATCCTGAACAACTCAACAGGAAACGGAGAAGAGTTCATCAATGAAGTGGCAACAATGGGAAAGATCCATCACGTCAATGTTATACGCTTAGTTGGTTACTGTGCTGATGGATTTCGAAGAGCTCTGGTCTATGATTACCTGCCAAATGAATCATTAGCGAAGTTTGTATCTTCAGAACATGGCGAAACCTCCAGTCTTAGCTGGGAGAGGCTACAGGATATTGCTCTTGGCATGGCTAAAGGCATCGAATATCTTCACCAAGGTTGTGATCAGCGAATCCTCCATTTCGACATCAAACCTCATAACATCTTGTTAGATGACCATTTCAATCCAAAGATTTCTGATTTCGGTCTGGCAAAGCTGTGCTCCAAGGATCAGAGTGCCGTGTCCATGACTACAGCTCGAGGAACCATGGGGTATATTGCACCTGAAGTTTTCTCTAGGAACTTTGGGCATGTTTCCTATAAGTCTGATGTTTATAGTTTTGGAATGGTGTTGCTTGAAATGGTCGGAGGGAGGAAGACTATCGATGATAAGGTAGAGAACAGCAACCAAATCTACTTCCCAGAATGGGTCTACAACAGCCTGGATAAAGGAGAAGAGCTGAGAATCAGAATTGAAAAGGAGGGGGACGCGCAAATCGCAAAGAAGCTGACTCTCGTAGGACTATGGTGCATTCAGTGGCACCCCGTGGATCGTCCGTCCATGAATACTGTCGTGCAAATGTTGGAAGGAGAAGGAGACAAGTTAACAATGCCTCCTAGCCCTTTTGCTTCTGCAGGTCCTGGAAGAATGCATGCAAATATGCCAGGGAGACCTCATTATCAAGCGTTGGAAGTGATCTCTGAAACAGAGTAAGCATACAATGATCGAGTAGTCAAGTAGAAGGGCTACGCAAACATATCTGCAGAGAGCGAGGCGTTCTATAATCTTTGAGGGTGTGTAATATTTGTCCAACTGAAAGCAAGTCATGTAATATAATCTTCGTACATTGAACAATGATGGTGTTTGGATGTATTACTGACGCCAATATGATCAATGCAAACTAGGTATAAATATTTGAACTTTATTCTTTTGTTTCTCAAAGTGATGAGAATGGCTGTCATATCTTCAGTCCAAAGCATGCTTACAATGATTGAATAATAAATAAATGTTATTAATATATCATGTTATTCATTGTTTGTTTTGTAAAATATATTATGAGCATTGTATAATATAATTTGTTAAAATATATTGATAGATTTAGATTGGTTTACTCACATGAACAATCACTTCTAACGCTTGTAAAGTGAGTAGAAATGAAACTATTTGAGTTTTAATACTCAATAAACGACTTGGGTGTAGTAGGAGTAATTTTAACTCAAAATAATTCTTAAAAAGTTACCTTGATTGAGACCAAGATGAGGTTTTTAAATAAAAGAATTGACATGAATAAATTCTCACCATTCATGTCTTTATTATGATTGAAGTCGAGTATGAAATTATTCATTTGCCACTAATAACAGTGAGCAAATGAGAATTTCTGATTTGAAATCTATATTTTTTGACGATAAGATTAAGACTCGTATGGTGTATTTCTTTTAACAAAAAGTGCAACGACATACTCTTTTTTTTTTCAGAAAAGAAAAAAGTAAGCTTCACTATATCATGTATTTCATACTACATGTGCTTACAACTATTACAAGAATAAAGAACGGATCTCTACTTCTTTATTATGTGAGTCCTGGAGATCATATCTAAGATCTTAAAATTTTACCCTTTGTGACTTTTGAATAATCGCTACTTTAGGAATATATTCTATGATCATGGAATGATTCGACTTAAAAAAATACTCTTAGAAAATCGAGTTAATTCAGATCTGATTGATATGAGTGGAAAAGAAAAGTAATTTTAGTTGTACACCCGTTACTTGTATTCTCCGGCAGAGATCATATCACTCGAATAAATTTAATATGGTTTAGAATACTTGTAATTGTAAAGATGAATTGAGTATAAAATTCTTGAGGGATTGAATTATATTTAGTCATGTGTAACTAAAAATACTTTAGGTATATTAATACACTTTAAGAAATAATTAATTATGAGATTGATGTCTCCTATATGACAAGTATTAGTTTTATATATTGGAGCTCCTTTCACTTTGTGCTTCAGGTCGCATAGTCCGTTCGTTAAGTATGAAATTCTTGTGCAAGTTTGAAATATAATGTATTAGATAGCTTCAGTAATTCATGGGCGAGTGAGAGATGTTGATTATTGGGTTAAGCTTGGTCCGCCCATGAAAGATGAGCCTAGTCCAAGTATTTAGAGGAATTACTAAAGAAAATAACATCTTCCTCTACTTATATATAAAGGGACATAATCCATAAAAAAAAAAGTTTTTCATTTTATTAAAAGAACATGATTATCTCTTTCTCTTCTCCCATCTTGGACTCTCTGTATTAATTTGACAAGATCTATAAAAACATTCGTACTGTATAATATCATTTTGATTCTAGTAATTGAAGTGGCATTGAAATAATTAATTCAGAGATAAGAAAATAAATTCTCATGAGTAAGTTTCTTTTTAAATCTACACTCCACACAAAATCCAATGAGCCGGATGATGTTACCATGGTGAATCCTTCCTGTGGTGGGAACTTCATTGATGAAGTCCTGACCATTTGCTTTCGACTTGCCTGACATCTTTATTGCGACAGAATTCCCACTTCGGAGCATGCCCTTATATACGGAGCCCTAGCCACCCTCACCCAATTTTTCCTTGAAATAGTTGGTCATCTTTTTAATTTCCGAGTATGAGTACCTTATGGGCATGAAGTTATGGTGACTTTGCAGAAAATCTTCGATGTTGTCATACGTTGGTAAATGCCTCCTCCATTTATAGATCAGAAAGATGAAGACACATGGAGCCCCACATACAAGTCTTATCGCAAGACATAATCCTGCGTTGGAACGTCAGAAACCATAATAGGACGAGAGATTCTATGATGAGATGCTACCAAAATAATCTGATGCAACAGAAATAAGCTGAAAATTTCTTGATAGCTACAATTCTATGATGAGATGCTATTTACCATATAAAGAAACATGGCAAATGTGCAAGCATGAATTTCAGAAATATTGTGAGAATTCATGAGGACAGTCAATAGAAAGCTTACGCACACTGGAAAGATGCCCATGGAAAATGTTGCAGGGGTTAGAGCAGTTGACGACACGAGTGGTATTATCCAATAAGCAAAAGCCTTGCGCCTTGCATTCTCTACAGTAAATAGTATCCCATTCTAGCGTCAAACCATTCACAAGAATTTTATGGATATCAATGTATGACAGGCTCCTTTTGTTATCTGGCGGAGTTGCCATAAGCACTAGATCAACATGGCACGAGTCCCCTACTTCCGAAGCCTTCATATCGCCAGAAACAACATACCGGTATGCCTTCTTCGAGGACAAGGACGATATGCAAGAATCCTTTCCAGTGATACAAGAATTAGTGCTGATATATAGAGGGGACTGCATAGGATTCTGGCAACATAGAAATATGTTTTTGCTGGTGCCGTATATGAATGGAATCATATATGGATCTCCATAACTGAAGTTGTTCTCTGACAAATGATACAGAGGAAGCGTAGAGCAATTATCTTCTTGTAAACCAACATCAGCTATCCTTCACATAGTAATTGATCTCCATCAGCTATCCGAATCGTTGAATATTTGCACGATTGTTCCCGCAAGTCAACTGATAGCTAGGATCACCGCAGTTTTCCGGGTCTCCTTGTAGTCGAAAAGGGTAGCTAATGTTAGTAAGGTGGCCACACGAAGAAGGATGTTCACAAAGATGATTTGTTTTAGCAGCACAGGGCTCACGGTTTATGAGGAGGACCACAAAAAAAACAGCACATAGAAGAACTCTACTAAACATAATGTCAGATGGCTTGTTTCAGATTGAAGGCGGAGACTTGAGGCTATCTCGTGGCTGTTGTCGGCTAAAGGTTGCCTGAAATTTGTTGGTGGTTATTAAAGCCAAAACTTCATCCATTTTTTTATTAAAATTCTGATAATTTTCAAATAAATAAAGAAGCTAGAGAAGACTTTGAGATTCTGCATTTACTTTTAATTAATTAAAGACCATAATACTGTCAGCTCAAACCTAAGTAATCAGCTATTCATAATAATAGAGGGTTTAGAGCATGGCAGATTTCCCAGGACGGCCGGCTGTCACTGGAGTATCAAAGTCCCAGTCAAAATGCAAAAGCAAGTCCCAGTCAAAATGCAAATGCCAAGTGTCAGTTACCTCCGAGGAAAGTTACAAGGTCCGGATAGATTTATTATGTAAATATTTTAATATTGAAAAAAAAAATTATTTTGAATTTTTAAATATTTTTACTGGATATTTAAGTTGTTTTTTTATACCTATCAAATCAATTGAATCATGTAAAGTCAACTTTCATACCGATTAATTTTAAATTCAAGCTGGACAAGAAGTCAGGTTGAAAAGTTTTAAAGTTAACCCATTAGATTCGGTTTAATGAAAATACCAAATAGTTAATTTTTTTTTAAAGAATTCTATCATCTTTTGTTTTTCCTTTTATTGAATTATTTTTTTTTATTAATATTTTCTTTCAATAATTAAAGACTAAGCAAGAATTCAGGTAAAAAAAAATTCAAAATTTACCTGTTAAATTTAAAAAAGTTTTGATGCTTTCCGCAGTGTAGTGCGGCCCAGAAAACTAATAGGAATGGAATGAAACCACCATATGGTGTCCATAAATAGGAGCTGTGTTGGTTCTCACCGTAGCTTAAAACCTGGTAGCGT
>Ga0307517_10008139_pt1 | contig 15081 bp, 17 predicted proteins | sample 23_EM_MG_FD_194515 | JGI IMG/M metagenome (GOLD analysis project Ga0307517, IMG submission 194515) | Populus trichocarpa ectomycorrhiza microbial communities from riparian zone in the Pacific Northwest, United States - 23_EM | ecosystem: Host-associated > Plants > Roots > Unclassified | place...
GCTCCAGGTGGAAGGCTAGGCGCGGAGATAGCACTCACTAAACTTGCTTTCATCGAGGAGGTACGACAGACAACGACATATAATCACACGCCACTCTCCATTTGTCGACGCTTCGACCTTGTTGTGATCAACGATGACAATAATATTTTCGAGAATTCTGATCCATTCCACCGCTTCAGACTTCGAATTCGAGTGCAAAAGCTGCATCTCTATCCAAGGCAAAAGAGCTGATTTCAAGACAAGCGAGGCCGTGGCCTGAGCATTGCATGTCAAATTTGCCAACACCTGGTGGGTAGGTCAAATACTGGCAGAAATTCGCAGACAACCGGACTTACCTCAAGGATACCCATTCTCAAAGCCCCGTCTTGGGGCCCATCGGCACTTTGGAAGAGGCTAGCTAATAAATCCCAGGTGTGTCTTCTCTTCAACACTCGCCAGTCTTCCGAACTCACCATCCCATCGGCGAGGAATCTGATCATCCAACCCCGTTCCTTTTTCCAATTTTCGTCTGAACTGCTGTAAAGCATTCCGAACAGAAGTGGCACATCTGTTGTATCAAACATTGGACGTTGGAGGAGAAAACGGGCGGTAATAGGATATAAGAAGTTGGATGGGTTGAAGATTGCGCGGAAGGCATGCATGAGAAGGAGTGTCGTGTAGGTAGGCAGCCGGCGAGGGTATATCGAACTGGGGACATGCATGGCGAAAGGTGGATAAAGATCTTTGATGAGACAGAGGATATATTGCACATGGTGCTTTTCTTGGAGATCGGCCGTCTAGGATAACTTTTTAGCAAGAAACCAAATTACAGGATAGAAATACGAACCTCCATGTGTTTCCATAGCGCTACGATTTGACACAAGGCATAATCCCTCGTTCGCCCATCTTTCGCAGATAATGCTCGAATGAACAGAGATACGATATTCGTTCTGAAAAGTTCAATCCAAGATAAGGCTGACGTTGGAGGTTGCTCAGAAAGCATCTGGCTGAAAAGAAGCATAAGGAAGAAAGGGTCGTACAAGGCGGACCCCTGGGGCTCCGCATTGGTTGAGGATTGAACCTCCAAAGGACGCCATCGAGGAAAGTTCAGACACGTCCGCAGAACGATGATAGGATCCAACGATTGCAGTGCTTCCAGTGCCGAATGTGAGGTTGCGTTTTGGCTCGATGACCATCGAGAGAAGAGGGCTGCAACAGACAATTTTCGTTGCTCTTCAAAGAGTTGGAAAATTGAGAGGATGTGGAGGTCTGATGTAGATAAAGTTCCTCTATACACCTTGACAAGAGGCTCAATATGGCTGATCTGGCAAGTGTTGAACGGGTGGAGATGGAAAAGGACATGGAGGAATTCAATCATCGCATCTCGAATCCTTGAGGTTTCAGGGGAGGAGCTGGCACAAATTTTGAAGAATTGGGGATGCTGAATCGCCGTTTGGAGGTGACGGTTAACAGTAACGGGCTAAAAAAAAAGTTAATAATACTTGGAAATACATCTTGATGTAAAATTTTTTACCTTAAGCTGCGCAATAGGGAGGCTGGCCACAGCGAGGCGGAGCGCATTCACATCGAGGAACCGATGTTGTATAATGACCGATAGTAGCGTTTCCACAAGGTGAGTTTTCAAGTTGGAGGCCGTTTTAAATAGGGATACTGTTGCAACATGGTTCAAACCGACACAATACAAGGTTAAAAGGAACTTACTTAATTCTCTTGTGAATTTCTGGAACTCTTCCGCATCTATCTCGTCCGCAAATCGATCGATGCACCACTGCATTCCTCGATCCGCAAGGAGTCCAGTGAAGTCTTTTACTTTGGGCCCCAGCATCTGACCAAGTCGTGCACCCAACAACAACAATTCAACAGAGATCGCCTTCTTCGAAATTGCCTTCACTTCTTTGACAAAATGATCGAAGACCGTGCTTGACGGAGATGATATAATGTGGAGCAAGCACTTTTCAGCTCGCAGTCTCAAATCGGAGGATACGCCCTGGTCGACAATCAAACCGGTTATGCGATGAATGAATGGAAGACAAAAGTCGACCCCCAAGGTGGATGCAAAAGCTCCGTCACAGGAGCCGGAGTCGAAAAGGGCGTAAAGGATGAGTACGAGGTGTTCGGAACTTCGTTGTGAGCAGAGGTCCGAAGCCAGCCATTCGGCGATGCTTTTACGCGAAGCCGTCGACAGTCGATAAAGCTGGCTTGTTATGACCTTGACCGTCGATTCGGAAAGTGTTGGTTGCGTCAGCAGTGCGAGCAAATCGACCTCGATTGGTCGATAGGCCCTTCGATGCCAGCGAGTTGTTGACCATCTAATCACTTGTACAAAGTCTGTGCAGGTAGATGATGGTGGACACCCATCCAAACCGATAGGAAGGGAAGCCCCGATAGCATGTGCCGTAATTTCCTCGAGTAAATGCGAATTTGGAAGAGCAGACTTCAGAGAAAGTAGTTGAGAGAGTCGATCCAAAAGCAGACCCTCGGCTTCTTGATGAAAGGAAATCATTTCACAGAGAGCCTGAAGAATAACTTGAATCGTTTCAAGGACTGGAGATGACGGCATATTCTGGGCGTCGTGATGGAGATGATCCAGAAGGTCGAAGAGCTGAGCTGCCTCCAGGTATTTGACCCAGATGCAACCCATAGATATCTTTTTAAAAAACATGAGAAATTAGAGAGGCATTTACATAACGAATTAACTCACCGACAATGGGCCTTGATCATCGACACCAGATTTTAACACGTTGAACCAGTGCTGGCTGATACTAGAAACCACGAAGCGATCTGTTTGCGAGGATGGATTGACCGAGGAGGAAAGGAGACGTTGTATGCCTTAGACAATATTAAAATGGGGGACAAATTTCAAAGAATACTTAAACTCACCCTCTTGAACTAGTTGGGGAACAGGTGCCATCATGAGGCCATTCAAAATACTGGGGTTCACAAAAAGGATCTCTTTCAGCGTATTGAAGTCCGATGAAGGTAGCGCAGTACTGGAAGCCTTTAGGATTCGAGCAAGGATGGCGAGGTGGTCTTTTATCAATTCATCCTGTTGGCCGGAGGTGGCGATAGAGTGAAGGACGCGGAAAACCGCTCGCGTCACGTCGACTGGTCTGGGCCCGTGTATAAACACACTCTCTGCGAGAGCTTTCTGGCATATTTCATTCGGCATACTATCTTTCGCAGAGTGAAGATACAGCCAGTCGAAACTAAGCCTAAAAAGTATGTTGGCCGCATAGCAAGACAAAGGCTGGAGCCAAACTTACTGCGACCGCATTTCGGTAAATGAAGGTCCGAGGTCTTGCCACACGTCCGCCTGCCCAGGAACTAGATTTTCCAAGATCAAAGGGGTGATTGATGGGTCGAGGGTATGACCCAGATCAATAAGCCTTTTCAATTCCTGCGAACCTAGAGGGTTGCGAAGTGTTCGAACACGATCCACGATTTCCATGCCTGTTGCAATTCTAAGAGCTTTGGTGTCTGCTACAGCGAGGGTGAAAATGTCAGCCTAGGATATATAACCCCTGTAGCAACGTTAGCACTTACGAACTGGTGTTTGTTCTATCTTGGAAATATAATCTTGGAGCGTTTCGTCACTGGCAGTCGCTGTGGAATTTGAAGCCAATATCGAGAAAGACAAACTTATGGTCAGAATTTCCAATTCTCGCTTCACGGCAACCAAAAGAACAGGGGAGACTTGAGGTAATTTTTCTTCCTGCAATATAACACAGATTCGGTCACCAATACTCCGCAACAAATGGAGATCCATGGTCTTGCTTGCAAGATTGAACAGTAACTTCCTAATATAAGACGTGATGGCAATGACGTCGGCAGGAGCGAGCGACTGGTTGTTGATTTTCGCTTCGAGTTGTTCCAACAGTGTCATCAACAGCGGGCTAGGGTGCATCTCTAGGCGTTCGGAAAGCTCGGGTTTTACGTTGACCGAAGTTTTGCGGAGGAGTTGCAAGGCCTCCACGTAACGGTACGGCGTTTTCTGACATCGCTGAACGCAGTCATCGACGAAGGAGATGACAGCATCTGCTTCACCTCGGAAAAGTCCGGTTTGTACGTCGATAGGATCTGCTCCTCTGTAGGGAAGTGCTTTGAGCCATAGATCAGGTTCGTGGCGATCTTCCTGGTAGAGAATACTCTGCGAGAGTATATGTTGCAGAAGGTCTGCAAGGGCCGAACGAATGGAAGGAATCTCAGCTGAAGTTAAGCCATTGAGAAGTATGCGGAAAGGTGTTTGTGGCAGCGACGCTACAAAAAAAGAAATGAGCTTTCTTTCGTGACTAGGGGAGCCCAATTTATGAATACCCACCTATCTTTCCAGTCCAGTTAAACTGGTCGCTGTTTTTCAGGAGCCTGAGCACATGAAGTTTCTGCACGCGGTAAAGCCTCGATGAGGCGTCAGGTAAATCCTCTTCGTGGCCAGCTCCTGGTTCGACACCCGAATCCTGCGAAAATGCTTGAAGCAATTTCCCAACATCAAATCGCGCTTCAGCAACGAGAGATGGTAAATATTTGTGGTATAACCACAATAGCCTCTGAGCGCTGTCCGCCAGCAATGCCACCTTCGTCTCGTTAACTTGGGCTTGCGGGGCACTACGAGGTTTCTGATGCGAAAATGCCACCACAACTTGGAACTCTGGAACACGACGGCGTGCTTCCCGCTCCAACTCTCGGCATCTCTTGTACCATTGCCCTTCTTCCTCATCCTCTTCCAGAGCGCCAGCTATCCTGTGAAAATGTTCAAGGACGGATCCGTATTTGGCAAGGCATCTGCTTAGGGCCAACGCTGTGCAATGTTGAACCAAACCAGACGGCGATTGAAGGCCTTTCGAAAGATTGTTCTTCGTGTTGACCGAGGGAAGTATATTTTCGATCACGGTGGAAAGGGGCGGTGGTGTGGGTTGGTAATGTTGCGTGTTTGGCAGGTAGAAAGAAGAGGCTGGCACGGGTAAGGATATAATATTGCCGAAAATGGCGATATTGGTTAGCCATTTGGAAGAAAGACGGGGTTCGAGGGTTAGTGCTGCGGCCGACCAGTACCTATAATGGGATGAGCCTTGGAGCAAAGCCTAAATAAAGCATGGTTGACGAACGCTGAAATCAGCTCTGGGCAGGCTGAAAGAATTTTAAGGGCTAATTCTTGCTGCCTTGAATCCTCGTTTACCTTCAGGGTTTTTACGACGTTTGAGAGGATTTTGTTGTAAAATTTCCCAGATCTGCGCTTGGGGTCGGTTACTTCATTTTGTAGAGGTTCGTCACCATCGGTTTCCCTGGCGTACCAAGCTCGGTCCTTGAAGCAGATCCCAATGCCAGGACGAGTGCAAATGGCAAGTAGGAAGTGGTGTACCAGGTTGGCAGGAACGTAGTCCTCGTCGTCGCCTTCAACTTGCGTCCTTTCGTATAATTTGATGAGCTAAAAATGTGGTTAAACAACCATCGCAAGGTGGTTAAAAAAAAAACCCATAACGTACATGACCAACTGTCGTTTCGTTAAACAATCCAACCTTGAGGGTTCTTTTCAATTTCGCGTCTGACCAAATTCCCGCCCAACAAACTTCCAGGATTTTTCGAGCGAGGGAATAGTGGTCTTGATTCAAGCCCTTGAATATCGCGAGGAATGGCTCTTGGTGCTGCTCCAAGAATAATGCTTTAGTGGGCGTAGGTGTGTCCGCACCAACAAAGGAAAGAAGAAGTAGGACATAATGCGTTCGAATATCTTTGAAGAATGAGCCAGAGGCAAAAAAAAAAAAAAGAGAGATTAATCAGCGAACCTGGTCTCAATAATGGATCAGTGCGGTCTCTTTCACCATGAGTTTTTCGCCTCATGGCCAGCAGCTTCGGAAGGGACTAGCAAAAAAAAGGTTCGAGACGGAGAGAACAAGAGGAGATGATTCGCACCTTGAGTTCCCATGCAAAGCCCTCCAGGATTGACTTCTTCTCCCTTCCACCACCAAAGCTCGACAGCACATTGTACAACTTGAGTGTCACTATGATTAATTCGTTGTTTGCCCCGCCTATATAAGAATTCATCCGGCGCAGGCGCGCTGGGGAGAGAAGTGCCTTCGTTATGGGTTGGCCCAGGGCATGATCTGTGTAATGGGACGATAATAGAATCAATATTGAGGATAACGTGGATATGATGAGCGCAATCAAAGCAGCTTGGCGCTTGAGGAAAATTAGAAGAAGACTATTGTGAACAAGAAAAATCAGTGCTCACCGAGTTTGACCTGTCCCAAATCGAAAATAAATCGTGGGCACCAGGCGAGCTCTCTATCCAGTGTTTCACAAGATTCAATCTAACATCTTGAGGCGATACAGAAAGCTCTTGAGCTTTGATTGTTAACTGGTTTCGCAAAGCAGTGAGAGCTGTGGATCACATTGGAAATACATGCAGGAAAATTGAATCGCCACTGACCTTCAATTAAATCATCCGGGCTATCCGTTCCTAATGCAGAGCGAATTTCAGAGGCAGTCGTGAATAACCTTGTCCTTTCCCTAGCCTCAACACGAGTCCGTGTATTGGGATAACCTTTCACTGCCATTTCTTTGGGTTATTGTTATGAGTTATCCAGCGTTTTAGAATGTAAATATTCCAACACACCTCGGAATCATGTACTATGAAGCGGTCGTTAATTCTGGATTCGTGGTGGAAGACTGCAACAAGGGATTATTTTTCGTCCCGGCAACTTTCGGACCGCTCCTCATGTAATAGTTCATCGTCCTCCTGTTGCGGTGATTTACATAAAAAAGATCATGCAACTCAAGGTATAACATATCCAAAACATATTTCAACCAGATCTCACTCAACCCACCACCATGATTCCAGAAGAGGGCTCAAAATCTTGAAAGGCTCCTTTTCCGATAGCGCCTCACCGGAAGCGATTCATGAGGCAGGCGAGTAATTCCCAAACTTTAATATTATCCTTACTACTTGATTTTCGCCTACAGAGGCAAAATTTTAATGCGATGTCGTCCCCTATACTATTCCTAGCTTTCGTCCAATGGAATTTCTGCAACTTATCAGAGATAAAAAGGATTCAATGAAATTCTACCTGAAACAGACCAGTGGAAGGTCTTACAAGTGCTCTACACAGCACAGGTTTGGGCAACCTAGGACCAGAAACATACCAAATTAAAATAGTAACTCACCACTGGGTTTTCATGTGATAGTCCTCGCTGTAATCTAGTCTGCAATGCTGCGCATCCAAGGGTTGTCCAACAATTCCTGTGACTCTCTGGAACTTCACCATTCAACAATGCGATCAGAAATTGCTCCTTCTTTTCACCACTTAATCGTGGATACGGTGTCAACGAAGATTATGCCAAGAAACGAGATGCTCCCACCACCAGAGTTGAAGGGCAGGCCAGTTTGGTTCCTCGTACTAAGAGTGCCCCACAGCCGCACATTTGCATGAAGGGCCAAGCGAGTTGAACCAAAGAAAAAAGATATACCAGCCGTACGCAATTCAGAACCATATATAACCATTTTGTATAAGCCGGACAACCTTTTCCAAAACGACAGATCTGCAGACTAGCCAGAGCAGGAGTTTCGTCTTCCATGGATGTTATTTCAAGGTGGAGGATTATGTTGGCTTTCGAATGGCGAGGCAGATCCGAGTTTGGCCGGAGATTCATCGTCGCAGATCGTCGCCCAGCAGCGAGGGCATGTGTGGCCATGTACAAAGTATAGAACTGGGGAGGTTTTGAGCTGCGAACTTGGCCATCGCATGACAGTCCTAGAAACTATTATTTTTGATCAGTGGTTCTCGCTAGAATGCTACGCCATTCAGTACGACAAAACGGCTGGCGAAACGGGGTCATCGTCCGACTCTGATGCGTCCCGAAGAACTCCGGGAAAACTGGGAAAACCCGTGACAGTTTGCCGAACGGAACACTTGACGTTTTTTACCTTACACCACCACCATCTCATTCCATGTTCTCTCGTTCAGTTGCTCGCGTTTGGGCCGCGCCCTCGTCTCGGTTCTTCTCTGCTTCGGCAGCTCACCGAACAAAAGTTGCCGTTCTCGGTGCTGGCGGAGGAATTGGCCAACCTCTATCCCTCCTCCTCAAAAGTGACCCTCTCGTCACATCTCTGAGCTTGTACGATATCCGTGGAGCTCCTGGAGTTGCAGCCGATGTTAGCCACGTCGACACTGGAAGCGAGGTACGTGTTCGAGAACGTTATGTTTGTTGGACAATGAAATTAACCACTACGTGTAGGTAAACGGTTACGCCGCTGATCAGCTTGACCAAGCTCTCGAGGGTGTCAAGGTTGTCGTCATCCCTGCTGGTGTCCCGAGGAAGGTGAATAAGTCTATTAAATTGAGTGTGGCCATTACTCACCTTTCCCCCCCGGTTTTAGCCTGGTGTAAGTCTCGAGCAAGTAACCGCTATTAGTAGTTGTACTGACATTGAAATAGATGACCCGTGATGACCTCTTTAATGTGAGTTTGGATTTTGGATTGTTTTTGGCGGAATTGGCTTTTTATTGACATTGAAAATAGACCAACGCCTCCATTGTCCGCGACCTTGCTTCGGCTGTCGCCCGTGTTGCTCCAGAGGCTCACATCCTTGTCATCTCCAACCCCGTCAACTCCACCGTCCCCATCGTTGCCGAGACCCTCGAAAAGGCTGGTGTCTTCAACCCCCGCCGCGTCTTCGGTGTCACTACCCTTGACGTTGTCCGTGCTGCACGCTTCTTGGCTGCGGTCACTAGTGCTTCCCCCAGTGATACTCCCGTGACTGTCGTCGGTGGCCACAGTGGCCCAACTATTGTCCCCATTCTCTCCCAATCGTCGTATGGCAAGGGTATCACTGGTGAGGTTTACGACAAGCTCGTGCACCGCATCCAATTTGGTGGTGATGAAGTCGTCAAGGCCAAGGACGGTGCTGGAAGTGCCACCCTCTCCATGGCCTACGCTGGTGCCAAATTCACCAACGCGCTCCTGCGGGGTTTGAACGGTGAAAAGGGCGTCATTACGCCCACTTTTGTTAAGAGCCCTCTATTTGAGGACCAGGGTATCGATTTCTTCTCATCGAATGTTGAACTCGGCGTGAGTTTTTATTTGTATCAGTATTTTTATTCAATACTGAACGATTCTTTTTCGGTCCAGTTGGACGGTGTTGAAAAGATCCACCCCATTGGCAAGCTCTCTGCCGAGGAAGAGCAGCTCCTCGCGGCCTGTTTGCCCGAGCTCAAGAAGAACATTGAGAAGGGCAAGGCTTTCGTCGCGTAAATAACCATGTGAACTACAAGTAGATAGTTTTTATCCATGCGTGACTTCGCTATTATTCAGGGAACCCTTCCTCGACCCCTTCCTTTTCCCTACATAGGTGTGTATGAGGGTCCAGAACGCATCTGGACGCGCAAAAGGCGCGGCGGTGTATTAAGCCTATAAACAAGGCACTTACAAGCTTACCCACCTCAGCTCGACTGTATATTATTTAAATAATTATTTGAGTGTTTGAAGCATGAGCTTGAAGCCCGACTCTCCTGATTTGTACCAAGGCCCCACTTTTCAAGTTTGTTTGGTTTACTCATCTCTGGACATGCTCTTCCTCTGACTCTACAATAGGATCAGGGAGAACGTCGGCTCGGGGTGTGCCGATGCTGACCAATCGGAATTTGCGTTCCAAGTCCCCTCTTCCTCGTTCTCTCCTTCATAATAACCACTTCCTTCCACTTATCTATGGTATTTGATTCAGCATCTGCCGTCCATCTCAAGCCATGGCTAGTCAGGACTCTAGAACCAATGTCCGTCTTCATTCTTACATTTTCAAAATGTCAGAAATTCATCTATTTTTCCATTCCCCAGATGCGATGCAGAGCCTGGCGCACTTGCGGACTATATCCTCGCATTATTGAAACATAACGTTCCAGAAAGCGAGATGCGACAGGAACTAGCGGTCCAGCTCGAAGAGTTCCTCGAAAAAGGTGAGCTTTCGTGTCATGTTTTTGACAGCTGTTTTAACTGTTTTCAAGCAGAATGCAGCTCGTTTGTGGATACGTTATTTACCGTCATTCGGACGAAATCCTATATGCCATACAGTGCAACCCCATCTTCTCCCTCCTCATTCCCTTCCAAGCCATTAGACAACGGCATCCCAATTCCCCTAGACGCCCTCATGACGTCTTCATCGTCAGACAGAATACGGAAACGGAGTGACGCCGACGATGAAAGGGACGGACGACCCCCAGCGAAGGGCCCTCGCCTGAACAATGACACCCAGTTCTCGAGATATGGGAATGGAGGGGGTGATGGACATATAGGTCCACAATCATCGGGTGGTTGGAGTCGTCCGCATGGCGACAGGTTTAGGGATGGAGGCGGTATGGGCATGGGAATCGGCGCATATGCGGGACAACTGGCCGCAATGGGTATGAACGGGATGAATGGCATGGTTGGTATGGGCGGAATGATGAACGGCAGAAGACCCCAAGGCTATCAGCCCCCTGATCAAAAGCGAGGAATATGTCGTGACTATCACAGTTAGTATCTCTCTCTTCTGCTGCGTGGCTTCTCACAACCATCTTGCAGATAACGGCTACTGCTCGCGCGGCGCTATGTGTAAATATAGTCACGGAGAAGATGCCGTGGTCCCTGGTCAACTTTTTCCTGGGATGCCCTTCCTGTCCATGTTTCCTAGAAATGGCAACGGAATGCCCTTTATGCAAGGAGCTGCCTACGACCCCCATGAATCGAGGATGGACATGCGTCCGATGGGTGGCCGTCAACATCAACGGGCGCCTTTATTGCCACGAGTGCAGCAAGAGGACGGAAGTCGGGTGGTGCATCCTATCAATGCATCAGGAGAACTCCCAGTTATTCAAGACCTAACGCCAATAATTCCCCCTGAAAATCCTGCCGCCGAACCAATACCGTCATCCGATGTTGACATGCAACAGTCCGGTGCACCTATTCCATCGACAAACACGCCACAGACGACGGGTGGATATAACCCCATGCCTCCCGGAACGAATGGCGAAATGTACCCATCGGCAAATACTCCTATGGACGCTGACAACGCTCCGAGTACCCACATGCCTGGCTCGCGTCCGCCAACGCTCGGACGCGGTCAATTCCGAGGTGGACGAAATAGTGGACGAGGTCGAGGGATGTTCGGTGGCGAGGTGCACAACTTCCGTCCAGAGAAACGGAACGATAAGACGCTGGTGGTCGAGAAGATTCCAGAGGACAAGCTATCGTTGGAGGGTGTGAATTCTTGGTTCAAGCGGTTCGGCACTGTCACCAATGTCGCGATCGATGCTGCCAACGCGAAAGCTCTGGTCAGCTTCTCAAGTCACGAAGATGCCCATGCAGCATGGAAGTCGGAGGATGCGGTGTTCGGGAACAGGTTTGTGAAGGTGTTTTGGCATCGGCCGATGGAGGGCCATGGACAAGTTGGAGCAAGGATGTTGGCTGCATCAGCGCCGCTGGTTGCGAATATGACCAGCCCTCCAAGCACACCTTCCGCCTCGGCGACAACGACGACACCTTCAGTACCATCAAATCCGGCCACTGCTGCCTCGATACCACGAAAAGCATCTACTACCCCAAACGCGTCCGCAACACTCTCCGTGCTAGCGGCAAAACAACAGCAACTCGAGCAGACGATTGCCGAACAAAAATCGCTTATGGCGTCCCTCGACACGGCATCGGCAGAGGAGAAGAAGAATATCATGGCACGGTTGAGGAAGCTGGGTGAGGAGATGACCAAGTTGGCGCCTTCGACACCCACGGTTGCTGCTAGCAGCAGCAGCAGCACAGCAAATGCAGTAGCGGCGAAGAAACCTGCAGATAAGCTGACAGAACATGAGAAGAAAGAACGCGAGCGATTGGATAAGGAGCTCGAGATGCATGGTGGTCAAGAGCAGCCGGCGGAAAGCACCGAGGATTTGAAAGCAAAACTGGAGAGGCTTAAGGCTGAGGCTATGAGCTTGGGTCTGGACTCTGCGCTACCATCATCATCCGGGGGTACGTATCGTGGATACCGTGGGCGCGGGCGGGGCGGCCCAAGAGGAGGGTACTTCCGCGGTGCTGTCATGCGCGGTGGCCCACCTCGCGCGAGCATGAAGCTGGACAACCGCCCAAAGAAGCTTCTTGTGAAAGGAGTAGGGGAGGAGCACTTACAAACATTGAGGGACTGGTATGAGGTACATAATTCTTCTCTGTTTTTGCTGCATTCGTGGATGCTGAATCTTTGAACAGACGACTGGTCAGTTGGAGTCCGTGGAACCAGCAGAGAGTAACGCGTATATTGCATCGTTCAAGTCGAGATCAGCAGCGGAAATGGTACGCAATGATTTTTATTTGTTCTTGCTATCTCTTCTTTGCCAGTTCTTACCTACCCTTCCTAATGTAGGGATTGGCAAAAGGCACGAATATTCCTATTATTGGTTCTGTGCAAATATCCTGGTCTACTGGGAAGGAATCAACAAGCGCCACAACGCCGACTCAGACAATAAAGCCCCTCGCTAGTGAGCCTACCAATGGCCCCTCAACGGAGACGCCACAGACGCTCGATTTACACCATTCACATCTGCAAGAAGAGGAAATTGTTGCCAGTGGATGGGGAGGGGACGATGAGGAGGACGGGATGGGTCTGCTTTGAAGATTTTGGTTGCTTTCTTTCTCATTATTTGATTCTTTTCACTGCGATGTTTGTATCACGTTACTGCTACCGCTCAAAATTTGTTCGTGAGAGTCATAAGATAGAAATGACCTCAACCTGAATTTATTTCAGGGACAATCGTTCTACTTGGCAAGAGATACCTGCTCTAAAGGAGTCGGAGGGGCTGCAACACCACGAAATACTTAAGGAGTGGTAACCACCTCAGGTAAATCGGCACGAAACCCATCCTGAATGAGAAAGAAAAGCCATAGTGGGTGTAAAAGGTATGTATAAATGATGCCATCATTCAATTTCATGAAGGCACAGGTGGCAAGTAAATCGTTTAGATCACGACGCTCCAGTCGCTGGAGATGGTTCCGGTCTGACGTCCAATTAATTCGGTCCAGATGTGTCGTGAGATGGGACCCATGCCATCTTCCCCAGTGGGGATGAGGACATCTTCGCCCTGGTAGCCGATCCTGTCGACAGGGCTAATGACCGCAGCGGTACCTTGTAGAGAGGCAAAAAATTGAGACCAAGACCCGGTGTCAAATGTGGAGTTGAAGTACGCACCAGCGCCGAACATCTCAACAAGTTTACCGGAATGTGAAGCCTCCCTGACCTCCATCATGGTCACGGGGCGTTCGGTGACGGTGAGGTCTTCAGGTAAGCCTGGGACAGTGTAAGCACCGGACGCGTGCTCGCGTCCGAGAGTCAGTACGGAGTCGCGCGTTACACCCGGAAGGATCATGCCATCAAGAGGAGGGGTGACGAGCTCGTACCCTGGAAGAAGAAAAAAAACCAAAACAAAAAAAAGTGCATCAGAACTTTGAAAGGAAGTGAAAAATAAAAGTATTACCTCCTCCATCTTTGTGGAAAACGACGAACAAGTTCATGGTGCCAACTTCTGTGAGGTGGTGTTCAGGGCCATGAAGCCAGAGGTTTTGTGCGTAACCTTGCTTTGCTGCGTGTTTTTGGGGAAGAATGCCAGGTGCGTAGTTAACACCGAGCTTGTAGGCGCCAGTGCCTGCATGGATGCCACATGGATCAATGGATCAGAAGGTAGATTCAGAAACATGGCGCCGAGAAAACGTACCGCCAGGAGCGGCGCGGATGAATTCGGTTGTGCCATAAAGCGCCACGGGCTTGAATCCATTGGGATAGAATGGTCCGACGGGACTGAGGATGACAAAGAGGAGAGCTTCATTGGGTGGGCTGACCCCAATGGCGCGTTGAGTGCCAACTGCAAGGGAATGTGTGGATTAGCAAAAATCCCAAGAGTTGGCGTTGGGATAATTTACTGAGTGTGGGACGGATGTAGAGACTGTGACCCGCTTCCTTCGGTATCCAGTGCTTATCGAGACGGACAAGTTCCTTGATAAGCTCTAATAGGGCAGCGCCATCGAATGTCTGTAATTTATAAATTGACGGTCGTAAGAGTGAGTTGTATGATCCGAAAACAATTTTTACGCACGGGTAGGGCGATACGGTTCGCACTGGCGTTCATCCGCTTCATATTCATGTCGGGCCTGAATAATCGCACGCGTCCCCCGGCGTCGTGGTAGGCTTTCATTCCCTCGAAAATAGTTTGGGCGTAATGCAATACGGTGGAGCTAGGCTCGAGTACGAGTGGGCCGTCTTGATAGGTGTGAGGTTAGACGTTGGTTGGGTAATGGCATAAGAATGTTCCGACGAACATGGTTGGATTTGCGGTGTGCCCCATCCCGTTTCAACAGCCCAGGGAATAGTGAGCATATGGTCAGTCTTGAGGATGGGGATAATAAACGAACGAGCCAATAAAGTATCCATGAGTGACTCACGAAGGTGTGCCCGAACTTTAACGTGGATGGATCTGCGAGTTCTTTGGGTTTGGGGTTTTTGGTTACCTGCAATTTCGATGGCTATGCATTAAAAATATGGTCAGCGTAGCTGAGAGACATTGAATGACCAGTGACGGACGTACGTCGACATCAGCAAGACCCGAAGGTTCACCAGATATTGTGCTCTGAAGCCGGAAGAGTGGGGTTGGGGTCCTCCATGTAGGGGTTCCTAATTTCTGGGCGTACCTACCAGATGATGCATATGAACGCAAAGAACGCGAAAAAGCGAACAGCATGGATGAGAATGTAGTTGAAGGGAATTCGGAAAGCAGGATCGGCCCAATCTTTTTCGGCTATTGCTCCCTCTCGGCATCAACGCCGATTCCTGATTTGGGTAAGGTTATGACCATCCAAGTCAACTTATAACATCTAACTCTGCACTTTGTAATTTTGCCAGTAATAATGAGGGGTTTCGAAAAAAGGTAAAGCTTCGTTTTCGCCCTTTCTATTGGTTGACCTCATGTAAATACTAGTGTCCGACTGTGGGTCCCTGTAAATTTCTTTCTATAAGTGTCAACAAATCAACGACCGTGAATCGAGGAATTTTCTGTTCAACCATGGTCTCGGTTTTTCTGCGCAG
>Ga0307517_10008140_pt1 | contig 15081 bp, 7 predicted proteins | sample 23_EM_MG_FD_194515 | JGI IMG/M metagenome (GOLD analysis project Ga0307517, IMG submission 194515) | Populus trichocarpa ectomycorrhiza microbial communities from riparian zone in the Pacific Northwest, United States - 23_EM | ecosystem: Host-associated > Plants > Roots > Unclassified | place...
TGGCACACACCCCCCCCCCCCCCCCCCCGCCCGAAAAAAGTAAGAAGTAGAGACGAGGAAAACAAGATGAATAATGGCTGGCTAGCGTATTCATGCAGCTAAATTACAACTCCTATTTCCTGCTTTTCTATACTGAATTTAGCAAGGCAGAAATTCAATTGGAGAATCAATTTCTTGGATGATATATAGGTTTCGATGTTTGCACTGGTGGAATCTGTCGTGGAACTTTAGTGTTGCGAATAATGACTATTCCAACACTTCAGTCGGCCAAAGCCTCTTCCACCTGGAAATCTCTTCATTGTTGTATAGTTTTCTGATCCCTCCATAAAATCCATCTGCCTCATCCCCCTCCTCCCTATGCTCTTTCCTGTTGACCGCCGTGCTTCTCCATCGTGAGCCAGGAGTATACTGGTGGAACTCCAACACTACAGTGTCTGTTCGCAGAAATTTGATGTTAATTAGAGTTAAAAGGACAGTAAGCAAAGACAAACTTCATTTGGCTTTTGCAATCACGGCATGGATTGCAAATAAGATGTATTGACATCGTTTCTCGAATCTTGAAAATAAGTGCATGACCTATACACGCAGTCACGAATAAATTTGGCTTTTGCAATCACAGACATGGAGCAAACAGAAAAACTATCATCATTTAACAGAAATTTCTAGGGCTAGAACATGAGGAGCTTCAACTTTTGTCCAGAGTCAAAACAGATGAATAAGATTCATATATGCAATAAAAACTTGGCTTCACATTTTTAACAAGACTGCATTTTTCGTAGTACAAATAGAGACATAAACATTCTCTCTTTATCAAGTTCCAACTAGCATGCCAAAAAGAGTTTCTTTTCGATGATGTAACTTGACGAGCGGGCCATCAAGTGGTGTGGTTTACTTAAAGACAATACAAGGCCATTAAGCTTGCAAAGAAGGCAGAAAGCTGGTTGAGAGATTAGAAGCTTACAATGGGAAATTTATTGCAGCCCCACTTTGTTAAAGATTCCAACTTAACAAAGGGAGGCCTATAAAAGACATTAAGTTCTTTCCATGTGGTTGGCCATAAATATTCCCACTGACACAGAGGTTATCAAAATGTTGGTGGAAGCTGTGACATTTTGACAGGGATTTGTCGTTGGGGACCGATCAAATAGTATAACTTGGTGGTCCACATATTGAAACACCGAATTCAAGAAAAGGACTTGCCCAAAACCCAAAACTGGGTCCAAACTGTGAAAGTAAACTTAGCTTTATTTTTATGTCATACACAGTTTAAAGGAAAGATGTTCATTGCATTTTTCACGAACATGATTATATTATTCAAGTGTACTGGCACAGTTTGGAACTCTCTTTCTTTTCTCTCTTCAAAATGTTTCGCCCAATGCTGCCAAACGTGAAACCGGACTAAAATTGTGTTATTTTTTAGTGTTCCACAAGATGATTTTAGACAAAATAAAAGTAAGATTCCTCAAAACCTTATCTTCTAGGCAATCACATGAAGCATAAAGTGGTAATTGCTAGGAAGAAAAGATGAAATGAACTCACCGCTATTATGACACCGGCAATAATTTTCATTTCCATCACATAACTCCAAGTGACCTACAACACCATACCACCAACCTGCAAATATGCATGGTAATATTTAATCAAACATTAAAGCATTTTTTAAACCTGATTAATATATTCAACATACACTTCTAACTATGTACTACAAAGAATTATGCGTTTATTTAGGCATGTTCTATAGAAAATTCAAAGCGAATCACTTCAATATAAAATAGGACCTCTGCTGTCTCTGGTTCCTACAGACAAGAAGAGTATTTTTTATGATAAAAAAGTTCCCCTAGATTTTAAAGCTCACCAATATAAATCTACTTATCTCTAGCTCTTCTTCGTAGACAATAATGAGCAGATTGGGGTTGAATAATTCTTATTGTATGGAGTAAATACTCGGATATTGATATATCTAACTTGGATAAAACATCGAGAAATTCTGATTAGTAGCAAGTTTCTGGTATGGAGAACAAACCATAAGGAAACTCTTTGTTTCTTCTCCACTGAATCTCAATGTGATCTCCAGGGCGTAAATCATTCAAGCAATCAGAGATATGTAGATCATGCGGGGAGGTATCAAAAGGTGGTGCTCTAAGCCTTTCCCATGGCACACCACTCTCTGTGGCAATTGCTCTCCTCCCATGTGGTGGGTACCTGAGATAGACAGAACATATAAAATTAAATCCACTAGATCCACTTACCATATCAGTGTTATTTTAACATCAACATCTTTTACAGAAAAAGCTAATTCAAGAATCTTTAACACCCTATGAATAGTAACTATGATGTCCATAACAATCTATCGAGAATCATGGTCCAAGAAGAAAATTAATTTCATTACCTGACTTGAAATGTATCCGTCCCTGGATCATAACTTAGATTAGCATCATAGCATGATAGCATGAATCCGACGTGCCCATTCTGCAATACAACATAAGTAGCATTTACTACCAGGGATGAAAATTCATAAAACCTAACACATCAATCCTCTGTAGGGTGTTTAACTAAAAGCATAATTATAGAATTTGTAGCCTTGAAGAAGTAAAAACTATTCAAATTTAAGCTCAATTATAGCTAATTAATTAATGTAAACAACAAAAAAACAGGATCATGATCGATACCTCGCGGTTAAAGACTTGAGCAGGGAACCAAAACTTGCCAGTCTCAAGAGCAAGGTACCAGGACATGATTGAATTAACAGGAAGAGAACTCCTCTGCTTGCTATTGTTAATAGGATCAGCCTTTGGGGTACTCCACGAAGAAGGCCAAAACATTGACAGAAGCCTCGTAAGACCTTTTGGCTTTCCTTGTTTGCAACTTCCCAAATCCTTTCTCGAAGCTAAATGCCATTGCCACTCCCTATAAGCAGCAGGGCCAATAACCCTGCCCCATTTCTGCTTCATATGTTTTTCCCATAAATGATCACTCACACACCTTTCCCTCAAAGAAGTACACACGCCTGCCATGCTACAGAGCCCTGCAGGAGGCAACCTCTCAAGAATGCATTCCAAGGCCAATTCAGGCAAGTCCAAAACAGACATCTCTCCAGCTTCACCATCAAGAGAACTTTTTTCTGCTCTTGCACTTGAACTTAGGCTCATATTCTTAATTGTCATTTTTAAAGGGATTCTATCGATATGAAAAACTTTCAAAAGGGTACTCCTTAATGACCCTAAATAAGAGAAGAGAAGCAAGTCCTTCAAGAACCAGAATGACAACAATCTCATTTCACTTGTCCATGGAGGCAAAGGCTTGAGAGGGAGGGGCTTTAACAATAGGACGAAGGAGAAACAAGTAATGAAGAAGTAAAGTAGCATTGGAGATAAAGGGTATTTATATCGCCGATCAAACTCAAGTTTGGCATAAATTGTTGGATAAAATAGTGGAAGATCAATGGATGGACCAATACTGAAAAAAAGAAAAAAGAAATGGTAATAAAAATATTAAATAAAGAAAGAGAGGAAAGGGAAGGGAAGGAAACGAATCAAGTCTTCTCCTCTCCTTCCTCCTTCCAACAGCAACAACGCCCACCTCTAAAAAAAACAAAACAAAAAAATATATATTGATATTAACAAAGTGGGATCTTCTAAAAAAGAACAATCTTTTTCTTTCATAAAATTCATAAAATGGGGTTTTACTGGTATAGAGAAAGCCCACCAAACCCACGAGGGGGCCACCTCTTAAAAAAAAAAGTTTTAAATTAGACCAAAATTAAAGCTTTCTCCTATCTATGAACACCCCAAGGAACAAAAAAAAAGAAAAGAAAAAAAACTTCACTTGTGTGAGATGTCAGCTGTCATACAAACCAACTCAAGAATCCAGAAGCAGTACTAGAATTCTCACCCTTTTTTATATTTTTTATGGACGCCAGTTCACCCGCAGCCTAAACAGCTGTCAATAAATAAATAAAAAAGGGAAATGGGGTATTAGATGAGCCAAGAAGGAGAGAGCTAGTGAAGTTGGTGGGGTATTCAGATCTGATTTGGGCCTCTGATACATGGAAATCGCAAGAAGAATACAAACCAGAAAAAAATACAGTAGCAGAAAGAAGGGCTAGATACAGAGGCCCATATCTCTCTGAAAATCTGAAATTTGGCAAGTAAAAACAAAAAAGAAACAAGCTTCAAGCTTTTTTTTTAAATAAAAAAGTGGAGAATACAGATCTGGGTAGTTGAGATAGAACCCCAATTAGGTGACTCAACCAACTCCCCAGTATCTGTTTAAAAACTAAAAACCAAAAGAGACAAATATTAGCAGTAAAGAAGAGGAAAAAAGTGAAGAAATATTGAAGAAGATGGTTAATCCGGGGTCCCCTTTATTCACCTTAATCCATTATTTTCTTTCATCAAATTCTCCTCCACCTCCCATTACAACACCTCTCTCTTCCCTATATAGCAAAGCACTGGCATTGGATAGAAAGAGGGAGATTATATTAATATTTTTGTGATTGAATGAATGAGTGGTTATAGTTAAAGCGATTTCTTTTTTTGGCGTGGATGTGAAGCGAAATCGTTACTAAGATCTATCTATCTTTTTTCTCTTTCTTTAATTGCTGTGTTCTTTAGATTTTTTAGAACTTGAAGGGAAATTTATTTGACCAAGAAAAGGAAGCGGTTAGGATTATCAGGAATCAGGCTTCCCATTGGTGGTTAAACAGGTTTCTGGGTTTTGTCATTATGCAGGCAGGCAGAGCTTCTTATTACCTATAATCTAAATCGCGTGGGGATGTTTTACTGTAGGAGCCGGCACTGTTCACGCATACATAAAATTACTGTGAATGGCATTGTTAATTTTTTTGACTAGTCATTTTGGTACTGAAGGATTTATACTAGGTGATTTGATACTAATTTAAGGTTAATTGATTTTGATTTTTTAGTTAATGGTGAAATTAAAAAAAGAGGAACAGTAATAAAAACGATGTCAAACATGGAAGGCATGCTAGAAATTTCAGTACAGATATATTTTGGTCTTTAAATTTAAAAATAACACAAATTATATGATCTCGATGCCTTCCAATTTAATTTTGGCACAAAAGTTCGTTTATTTTTTTTTTTCATTGATTAAGAGAAGAGAGAGAGAGATCGTCAGATTCTAATCGTAAAGAGAGAAAAATATCATTGACACTTAATTAGACCACTAAAAAGGTCGATATTTGTATCAAATTATTCCATTTGATGAGGCAAGCTCATGTTAAGTGTTTTTTTTTTTTACTTTTAAAGTTTGTGAAAAACATTTTTGAACCTGGGTAATTTTTGGATTTTATGATGGTCTTTTGGTTTTTTTAAGGCCATGAATAGATTTATTATAATTTTTAAAATGTTTTGGATAAAAAATAGGTTTTTAAATATAAAAAATTAAATCCTAATTTTCCAACCATTACAATAATTTATTGTTGGTTTTGCATTTCAAAGTACTTTTGATCAAATTTGAAATTTTTTATTTTTTTATTTTAAATTAATATTTTTTTAATGTTTTCAAATTATTTTAATGTATTAATATTTAAAAAAAATTTAAAAAAATAAAAAATACTTTAAAAATCAATTCCATATATACTCTTAATCACTAAATATAATAAATTAGGTGACTCACCATTTGAAACAGCAAGCGATGCGTGCTAATGCTATTATATTTTTAAAAAAAATTGGGGCCAGTCGACAAAATGCAACCAAAAACAAAATAAGAGCTCATTCGTGTGGGCATGCACAAAAGGTTACACAACCCAATAACAGAGCATGTGGGGCTAGCGAACGCGTTCTCCTTCACCATAGATATTTGGACGGTGATCAGAGGAAAAAAAGATCTCCAGGAAGAACAGGGCAGTGCGCTCACCGAGAAATCTCGTGTTAGACTTCTTCCTTAACTTACTGAATACATGTTACATCTGCACTGTATTGCCTCTGTTCTTTAATATATTCCATGATTTAGTTTCAAGGTAAAATATGGTGGAAGCAAATTTAAATGTGTGTAAAAATTATAATTTTTTATTAAAATCTACTTCATCTCTTTTCTTTTTATAAAAACTTATATGGGTTTTACCACAAACCCTATCCCGATGAATTTAGTTTACTCTGGCCTTATAATGTTTAGGTTGGTGCTGAGTCAGTTTTATTAATTTTTTCTTTTTAGTTTTTGTTTGGTTCTTTAAAATATATGATGCATGACACCATATGCTTGGATTTGATAATGCGTCAAACTCAAGGTATCGTGGGTTTGGCACGCGTGTTAAATCCAAGACACTTGAACTTGGTAGGGTGTCTAGCTCAAGGTAGCGTAGGTCTGGCACGAGTGTGAGACCCAAGGCGCTTGGATTTGATAATCAGCCAAGTTCAAGGTAGCGTATGTCTGTAAAAAATAAAATAAATCAAGAAAAAGATATAAAAAACAAAAAAAATAGTAATCAAAAGAATGAGAACCAAATATAAAAAATAAAAAAGAATTAAGGAATGATGAGATTAAAAATCAATTTCAATTTCATTTAAATAAAACAAAATATTCAAAAGTATAAATTTGAAGGCAAAATAAATTGAAGGATTGCTTTGAAAATAAGAGGGTTTGGCGTGGAAATTGAAGAGGAGAGAAAAAATAATAAAAAAAAAAGGTTGTCGGCACCAAACCATAGATCATTTGGTTACACGCGTCACCCAAGCATAAAGTAGATGCCGAGGGAATTCCAACTCTGCCCTGGAATCAGCGTTTGGCCACCGTGCAACGCTACGCATACCGTTAATGCCTTTTGGCACAACCTATACACTAATGTGTGCATTATACGCGTCAACTACTTTTTTTTCAATAATATTTATATTTAGTAAAATATTAAATCACCTTCAATCCACGTTATGATAACAAAAAATAATATTAAAAAGACAAAAAAAAAAACCCTTAATAGTAATAGTAAGTTGAGTGATTTTTACTTTTAAAAGTAAGTTAGTTATTTAATTATTTTGAAAAAGTTGGAAAAACCAAGAAATCCCGGATGCTAAGCTAAATTTTGTTACTTTACAAGGATAATTAAATTTTTTTATTGTGCTAAAATAAATAAGAAAACTATTTTAACCTCAATAAATTTGATAATGCCAATTAAATCTAGTAAAAATATCATTTTACTGTCCAAATTTGCACTTTATTAACATGTACTATAAATGAAAAAAACATCATTGTACCATAGTAATTTACAGTACAATAATTTTTTGTCCACGCTTGTCTCTTTTGTTTTTTTATTTATTTTATCCCTGAAAAAATATGGAATCAACTTTGATTTTCCGTATACTTTTTTGTTGATTTTACCTTCGCTAAACACCACAATCAAATTAGTTGATTTCAACTTCTTTCATGGAAGTTAAAATGTTGAGAAAGTGGCACTTACTTTATTTTTTGTTTTTTTTTAATATCAATTATTTATTATTCATGTAATTTACTTTCAACCACTCATAAACAGTTTCTATGAATCTTAATCTAAAAAGTTTTCTTTTAAATTATTCTAAAAAAAATCCAACTGCTCGAGAAAATCAGTTTTATTATAGTTTTTGTAAATTTTAAATTCGAAATTAAAGGTCATCCGGATCAAGGCAATTAAAAAATAATGTATAGGAATATAATTTATTAGATTACCGATAATGTAAGCATTTTATTTGTGGATCCAAGGGAATTCTTTTTATTGATTATGCTGGCGGGTAAGATACAAAAATCAAGAAGACAACTAGCCTAGTTTTTATATATATATATATATATATATATATAAAGGAAAATATATAAATGGTATAGCTCAAACAAATTAGTTTTCGAGCTTGGGTTTACGATGATGAAAACAATAGTAAATTGGATCCATCATTGATGTCATAATATATTTTTGAGTTGTTTTTTAAATTTTATTTTTTTTCATTTAAAAAATAAATAATAAGAAGAAGAAGACTGACATTTTAAAAAAAACAAGTTGAAAGAATTTCAAATATAGAAAAAAATTAAGTTGTAATTTTAGATGGAACTAGAAGCTTAATTGTACTCCAATGTATCCAAGACTGGAGAGATAATGCAAATTCAAGGTCAAATTAAATAATTATTGGACAAATCTGTATAAAAATTAAGTCCATGGACATAATTAGATTTTTAATAAGCCAATTTGATTTAATCATGGGCCAAATTAAAAGTTTAATTATATTCAAGAATTAATTTGGGTCCAATTAACTAATTTAATTAGGTGCAAGGACTTAATTATACTTTAAATGAGTCAAATTAATTTTATTAGGAGCTTAATTTGTGAAAAAATAAGTTTGGGAGCACAATTTGAGCTTAATTGAGAAGATTGAAATTTTTGAAGACCAAATTTAATTTTTATCAAGTCAATTGATTGAATCAATGATAAAATTGCAAGAAAATAAAAAATTTAGGGTCACTTAGGGATTAAATTGACAAAAATCACAGCCGAAGACCTTTCTGTAAAAGATGTCAAACTATTGGGGCTCAATTGACTAAGATTAGGGGTGAAATTAAGGACAATTGAAAGTTTAATAATCAATTGAGGGTCAAATTGCATAAATCCAAGACTAATAACCAAAATAAAAAAAGCCCTAAAATGCAGGGATGATGTTGAAGTTCGGTAAGGGCAAAATTGCATAAAATTAAAAGTTTAAAGCCAATCAGGGTATAATTGAATGAAAATAAAAATTGAAGAACTAAATTGAACTTTACTAAAATGACACCGTTTTGAAGTTACTGTTCATCTTCTTCTTAATTTTTGCTAGAAAAGACTCCTCAAATGACTACTTTTAAGTGCATTTAATGTTTCATCTCTCAATTAAATTTGAAAAAACATACACCACCATGATGACCTGACATTGGTTCCGGCTGATTGACAGCATAGTCACCGCCCCAAAGTGGCCAACCTTTTTGCAGTCATTTTGACAATTCAAAATGTCCATCTTCCACTCTCTATAAATAGAGGTGGATTCCGTACATTAAGTACCAAGAAATCAGAGGCCAAAGTTGAGAAAAAAATCAGCCTCTCTTCCTAGCTTTATCTGTCAGTGTTGCCCCCCTTCTCTGTGCCACCATAACTGCTAGTTCCTCCTCCAGTTAATGGTCACAGCATGTACAGCCAACATACAACCCTTGCTCTAGGTAATCTTCTTCCTTTAATAACCTATACCCATCCTTTTCTTTTTTTTCCTCTAAATGAGGCATGTGGGACGTGAATTGACTCACATTCTGCTGCCTCTCATCCCTTTCAATTAAGAAAGAGATGGGTTGGACGTGTTTCGCCCAGCCCAGCCAAAAAAAAAGAGGGCAAAATATGTTGGGCCACTTGTCAGCCTAACCTGACCGAGTCGGGCTAGACCCATTCTAGCCCATCCCGAATGGCTGGGTCGGGTCCAGTCTAATATATTTAATAATAAAATAATATAATAATATTAAAAAAACCTTCAATTTTTTCAAATGGCATTTTGAAAATATTTGTGAGCTCCCCGCATGTTTTTCCAACAATTTTGCATAATATCAGGCTGTATATTTACGTTGTAAGATACAAGTTCAGTATTACAAATATCCGGTTTCCTCCGAAACTTCAAAAAAATCAAGAATTTAAAAAATAATTTTTCATTTCAAAAAACAAAAAAAATATTTTGTTTTCGTGCATACAACCAAATCCTAAAATTTTTTCAAGCATATTTTCATAAAAAATACAAAAACATTCATCTTTCTCATGTTTTAAAATATAAAATGAATATCATAATCAATTTATGATTATCCGTTAGAGTTTGATCAAAATATCAAAAATCATTCACTAATCATTTTGTTCACTTTATCTTGAAAGTGTTGGGATTTACCTATAAACCTTAGTATTTGGATTTTGGAGGTATAAAACTATACTGTAGAGTATACCCTCAAATATTAAAGATGATAATAATAATAAATAATAAATAAATAAATACGATGCTAAAATTTATATTTTATAACGGTTAAGATTTAACTCAATAAAATAAAGGCTTTATTACAAATAGAGATTTGACTTGAACCTTATTAAAGATCAATAAACAATAACAAAGCTTAAAAAAAACAATTAAATAACAATGCAACTTATTTTAAATAGGATGTATTTAGAAATGCTATATATTTTTTTATACAACCAGTTTTTTATTTGGATTATCGCAAACTATTAAATTTTTTAATAATTATAATATTAGATGGTCATTCTTAAATTTTATAAGTATAATTTTATAATTAAACTTAAAATTACATTTTCTTTTCAATACTCTGGACGCCTCGCAAGCGCCACGACAGGGGAGAACGGATGAGATAAAGTTAATGCTCAGAGCATGGAGCTTGTCTACTAGTTTATGTCAGGTCCTTTTCAGTGCAGCTGCAAATGCGTATCATGTTTCCATCAGTACTTGCATATTGCTATAATACACACAAACTATTTCGTTTCATGATGTCGGCACTGAGAAAATGCAAAACTATAATGCACTTTCTGTAGGCAATAGGCATGGTAACAAGTAACTAAAGATATTCTTTATCAACCATCTAGGTGGTGGCCCAGTGGTAAGAGCTTGGAACCAAGAGATTTGCTCCTTCTGTGGTCTCAGGTTCGAGCCCTGTGGTTGCTCATATGATGGCCACTGGAGGCTTACATAGTCGTTAACTTCAAGGCCCGTGGGATTAGTCTAGGTGCGCACAAGCTGGCCCGGACACCCACGTTAAACTAAAAAGAAAAAGATATTCTTTATCAAATCACCTAGGTGGTGGTCCAGTGGTAAAAGCTTGGGACCAAGAGGTTTGCTCCCTCTGTGGTCTCAGGTTCGAGCCCTGTGGTTGCTCATATGATGACCACTGGAGGTTTACATGGTCGTTAACTTCAGGGCCCGTGGGATTAGTCGAGGTGCGCGCAAACTAGCCCGGACACCCACGTTAAACTAAAAAAAAAAAAAAGATATTCTTTATCAGCATTTTAAACAGGAATTATTTAGCTGTTATATCATGTCGGCTGTTTTTTTAAAAAATAATTTTTAATTGAAAATATATTAAAATAATATTTTTTATTTTTTAAAATTAATTTTAAAAAAACAAAATCAAATTTTCCCCAAAAAAAAAATTCAAAATAAAAACAGAAGGTAACTAGTTGTCATAAACTAGAAAAGGCCCAAAACACAATCTTAGAAGAATTTAGCTGTAAAAAGGAGTTCTCCAGTAGTTAATGAACTAAAAACAAGTTTTATTACCATTTCCACTTTTATGGCTTAGGGTTTCTTCACTTGTTTCACTCTTGTATGCCCTAGCTAGAAGAACGTAATTAAATAATCAGTGCTCAGCCCATGCATGTACAATTAATCAGCCGCGTAGAGTTGCCAAGGAAGGATACTGTTACCATCAAAACATGTAGTTAATTTAAGGATGCCAACGCCTTGTTTAGTCGGAAAACATCACGAGTTCAAATTCTAGAAAAGCAAAATTCTTAAATCAAGATATATATATATATATATATATAGGTGGAGGCAGGATTTGAATAATATATAGTTGGGCCCCAATGATTCTCCTTGTCTAGCTATTCTATCCTCTTCTCTACCCAAGATTTCTAAAAATCCCCTTTATGAACAAATGTGTGATGATCCAACACTTGTTTGCTCGTTCGAGCCTTTTTCAGTGAATTATGGAGATTGCGATTGTGGTCAAGCAAAAAGTTTTGGAATAGAACTTGCTTGAAGGAGCTTGAATGGTGGACAAAGTCCCACCTGGTTAGAGCTCCAAGCCACAGGATTGACACCTCGAAAAGCAACATTTCATTGGGGGGGATAGTGGGGTTGCGTGGCTAGTTGCTGAAGCAGTGTGATAAAAAGAAATTAAAATACGACAAAAAATGAATATAAGTTGAAGTCAAACCACATAATGATGCAAATGGCAACATTTGTTTTGTGGTATGGTATCACAGAAAGAGCCATAGTCGATAATGGCGAGATCGAACAGAATATAATATGATCTTGACGCCAACTTCTTCTTTTTACCCAAAGACATTCAAAACCCAGAAGGATGTCAATGTGCCGTGTTCCTGGTGACATCAAAGAACACCGTGCCTGCAACAGTACTAATGTTTCATGGTGATTTATTAATATAAACAGTAGAGCTTCTTAATATTTTTTTTAATCAATTAATTAATAATAAATTCAAGTTGCTGAGATACATGTGTAGAAACCCAAAGGTTATTGTTTCAAGAGCTTGGGGTAGCTATTGATTTTCTTATATCTTATAGACTATTAAAATAAATTAAATCCGCTAGCTAGGCGTGTGGGTCTGACTATTACACATACTTAGATTAGTTGTTAGTTATTTTTTTACATTTGAGAAAAAAACAATTATTGGATTCATTTACTCTTCAATTATTACATGATTTTTAAGTACTATCATAATTTTTTATTTTAATTTTGCTAATTTATTTTTCAATCATTATTATGTATTTGATTTGAAAATAAAAACACTAATAATAAATGGTTTATGAAATTTAATTTAATTAAGATTTGTTGTTTATCATTAAAATGTTTAAATATATTTGGAATATAATTTTATCATATTTATGATTTTATTGGCTTCCAATCACATAAAATATAAGCATATTGTTTTTTGTACATGCTTTAACAATTATATATAGTTCTTCTTGTAAATATAAACAACGCTTTTAGTTAAAAACATTACATTATAAAGGGTGCTGGGCATGTGCTTTGTTCAGACAGGAACCCAATTCAGTTGCGCCTCGAGCTAGTGGTTATTTCTTGCGGAATCTACCTCTTATCTAGTACTGAGGAAGTGGCTTTATCCCCCCTTTCCCTGTGGTCTCGTAGGGGCTCTCCATGGATTATGGAACACAGAGAGCATATAATAATTGGTAAAGAATATTTGATAGAGGTGTCATCGTGTGGATCATTGATGAGGTGAAAAGGCGTTTAGGCATCTTTCGCTTTAGTTACCAGAAGATTTTCACAAGGTACATGATCATTTGATGCTTGGTCCCCTAAAGTTGAAGCATCTCATCTATTAAACCCACAAGCCTTTTAAGAAGCTGCCCCACCATTTTTGTCAACGTAAATGCTCTCTCTAGCATAGCTGATCATGTTCTAGATCCACGGAGGAAGACGACGAGCTCGATCCCAGATTGAAGATGAGGTGGGCGCGCGATAGTAATTCAGTGCTGGCCGGGGAGTATGTGTAAGGACTGGGAATTTGTAAAACAAGTCTTTTTATGGGCCATGGAGACCCTCTAATAATTAATGAGAGCAGCATAGAGAGAGTTAGAAGCTTCGTGGATGTGTTGCGGAGAGGGTGTGTTCGCTTGAAGTTTGAAGAAGAACAGGAAATTATGAGCCTTTTTTTCATCCCCTTATCCTTATCCGAGAGATAATAAAATATTTATATAACCAAGAACCATGGCAATTTGCATGAAGACGTGAGAAAAGCATCGCAACATCTATCGTTAAGGACTGCAATCTAGGATTATAACTCTTAATATATAGGCGATACAGTGTTGAGCAAATTAAAAATTAAAGAAATGTTGGAAGGGTGAAATTAAAAGAAAATTAAGAAGAAAAATGATAAAAAGAGAGGGAATTGAAAAAAATAAATAAATAAGCACTTATTTCACTAATTGTATTCCAAGTTTTTTAGTATAAAATATAATTAGACAGGTGACCCGTACTAATATAACTTCAAGTTAACTCGAGTAATCCATGACCTGAAATATAAAATAAGGATAACCCCACTTAAAAAAATAATAATTATGAAACTCAGAGCCAATAACCTAATGTTGAAGAATGAAATTGAAAAAAAAATTAATTTTTAAAAAAAACCCTAAAAGAATACCAAAGTTAAAATCATAATAATCTTTTAAACTTGTGACAAAAAAAATGATGATCAAAAGTTAAAACCCGGGTCATGAGATTAAAATTATAAAAAAAAAAAGCAAAGATGAAAAAATCACAAAACAAAATTCATAATCATACAAAATTAAAAAAAACAATAATACAAATAACAATAAAAATAATAATGACTAAATTTGGTATAAAAACTAAAATAAAAAATAATAATGAAGAACTGAATTAAAAAATAAAAAAAATTAATAAGAGAATGAAAATAAAAAAATAACAATCAAAAGAATAATGATTAAATTGAATAGATAAAAAAATAAAATAAAATATTGAAAAGTGAAATTAAAAAAATAAAAAATAAAAAATAAATTGAATATAAAAATAAAATGAAATAATAAGAGATAAATTAAAAAAGTATTAAAAAAATAAAAAGTTTACGAAAATCCAACTAGTGCTGCACATGCGTCAGATCATCAAGAAGAGAACCCCGATACGTTTTCAACGCCATCGCAGGAAACCGCGTTGGCCCATTGAAAGATAGTACACACGCCGCCCAGAAAAACATGGACGCCTCCCTCTCGATGCGAAAACCAATGAGATCTTTTACTCTTTTCAATTTTCAAAGACGTTGGACACCGAGAATTATACAATCAACACCTTTCAATTTCACGTAGGAAATGACCCTTTTTTTCTTTTTTCTTTTTAAGATCTTTCTCTTCCACAAATTGAATGTCTTCCTCTTCCTCTTCCTGTTTTTTTTCCTCGAGATTGATACAGCTACTCGCACCAACGAAGCATGTTGTTGTGTTCCCTGCCTAGAACCACATCAGTTGTCTACTGGACCACCATGGTCAGACCATGATTGATGAACAGAGAAGGCGAGTCTCTATCAGTCCAAAGGTGTCTTGGATAGCTGGGCTAGTCTGATTCATATGCAGTTCAATTATCGTTGACATTGTCACTCGTTAACAAGGAAGAAAATAAGCTGTAAGATCTTAAAAAATAAGAGTACACTCATATTATTTTGTGATTATTTTCCTAAGAAGGTAGCATTGTTCTCGAGATCACCTATATCAGTCTTAAATCTCACTTCAAACGATTTTAAAAATACATCTACCTTGCCAATATCATATATATATATATATATATATATATATATATATATATATATATATATATATATATATATATG
>Ga0307517_10008141_pt1 | contig 15080 bp, 9 predicted proteins | sample 23_EM_MG_FD_194515 | JGI IMG/M metagenome (GOLD analysis project Ga0307517, IMG submission 194515) | Populus trichocarpa ectomycorrhiza microbial communities from riparian zone in the Pacific Northwest, United States - 23_EM | ecosystem: Host-associated > Plants > Roots > Unclassified | place...
TCAAAATAATATTTTTTTATTTTTAAAAAATTATTTTTAACATCAGCGCATCTAAATAATTTAAAAACAGTAAAACATATTAATTTAAAATAAAAAAAATAAAAAAATTTCAAAATTTTCCAAAAACGTTTTAGTACCCATCTAAAACGCTAATTTAAGCACTTTTGTAGAGAAAAAAAAGCTTATATCATGAAAAATTTGTAGCTGATGAGACACAAAAACTCAGTGATAATAAATGATCTAAAAGCTTATTAAACTTACTCCTATCATTTTGTCTATCCATCACCTTCTCTTCATGGCGTTGCTCTACTTTTTTACAATAACCACATATATATATCCTCTACTCTACAGTGACAACACGGATGCAGAAATATCTCTTCATATAAGCACCAACAACATCGCCGTGTCGACTAGGTTAGTATCAGGTTGCTGTTTGCGGAGGAAATTAGAATTCATATATTTTTATGTTTTAAATGTATTTTAAAAAAATTAAATTAATTTTTTTGTTTTAAATTATTTTTTATTTTTTATATTTTTATAGCGTTTTAATATGTTAATATCAAAAATAAATTTACACCTCACAGATATTAAAGTCTACATTTGAACCCCAAAAAAAACCTGAAATTTTTTTTTTATATTTTACTCAAACCCTAATGGATGATTATAAACTCATTGTGATATTTATTTTTTCTTGAATTTTCAAAACATGAGAAAGATGTAATTTTTTATATGAAAATACGCTTGGAAAACATTTTAGGATTTGGTTGTATGCATGAAAATAAAATATTTTTTGTTTTTTTTTTTAAAGAGAAATTAATTTAAAAGTTTTGAGATTTTTTTTTGAATTTTTTTAGAAAGGTTTCGGAAAAAACCGGGTATTTAATACTGGATTTGTATCTTACAGTGTAAGTATACAATCCAATATTAAGCAAAATCGGTAAAAAAACATGCAATAAATAAATAAAAAATTTAAGGATTTTTGAAAAAAAATTTCTAATTTTTTTTTTGTCTAGTTATACTCAGCCCAAATATTGGGGTGGAAACTGGTCCAAGCCCACTAAATTTAGAAAGAAAGTGTCATTTGCATGCAGAATTTCTGGATGCAAATGGCTATGTGGCAGGTTTCAAGGTGGCAGAAGGAAGAGCATCCTTGCTTGGCTGGAGGTGGTGGCGTTGCCAGAGGTGGGAGAAAAAAGGGAGAAAGTTAGGCCGGCGGAGGGGGAAGAAAAATCTGGAAAAAAAGATGATTTTTTGCCAAAGTTTCACACTGATTTCTTCCTCTTTGGGGAATAGAATCCGCTTCTATTTATAGGGAATGTAAGAGGGACATGTTATCTTTACTGGTGCAACTCTTGACCCTTGATTCTACCCGGAAGGATCCCAACCGTTGATTCAAATTTGCAACCATGGCCTGCAAAAGTTAACTGCTAAATTGTGGTTGAGTTGGCTATGGGGCACGTTTCAAGGGAGCAGAAGAAAGAGCAACCTTGCTTGGTCAGAGGTGAAGAGAGGCCGGAGGTGTTCTTGTCGTTTCAGGGAAGACCTGGGAGTGGTTGGTGGTGGAAAATGTGGCTGAGGCGTGGCGGTGGAGCTAGCCAATTTGGTGGCCAAGAGGAGGAAAAGATAGAAGAAATATGGCAGAAAAATGTTGGGCAAAGATGATTGTTTCTCAACTTTGGCTTCTCCTTTCTTCTTCCTCAGGTCATGAAATCCACCTCTATTATAGAGGATGGAAGAGGGCAATCTTTTTTTCAATAGGGAAAAATTTCAACAATTCAAGGCTGCCTGAGTTGGTCACTTTAGACCGGCGTCAGAGCCTATGTTTTGTCATTCGGCCTGAACAGGCCATACCCGAGGATAAAGAGATGTCAATTGTAAGGTGATGATTTTTGTTCAGGTGTTGTCAAATTTGGTAGCCGTTAGAGTCATTAAATGCACCTACAAAGTAGTCTCCCTAAGCTGTCATTTCAGAGAAAATTGAAGAAGATGAAGAATAATAACCATTTTGGTAATGTTCATTTTGGTCCTTCAATTTCTGATTTATCTTATATAAACTCCTTATTGGCTTCAAACTTTCAATTATTTTCAATTTCACCCCCGGTTTCAACCAACTAAGCCCCTATAGTTCAGAGAATTTTACAAAATAGTCGTTCGCTGTGAATTTCTTCCATTTGACCCCTAATTGACCCTAAAACTTTATTATTATTTTTTACGATTTTACCCCTGATTTCAATCAATTAAGTTGGTAAAAATTAAATTTGATCTCTTAAAATTTCAATCTTCTCAATTAAGCCCAAATTGAGCTTCAAAACTTAATTTTTCACCAACTAAGCCCCTAATAAAATTAATTTGACTCATTTAAAGTATAATTAAGTCCTTACACTTAATTAAATCCTTCAATTAGACCCAAATTAATACTTAAACATAATTAAAATTCAATTTGGCTCATGATTAAATCAAATTGGCCATTTAATCATTTAATTTGACATTGAATTTGTATTTTTCTTTATTTTTGAGCATAATGAGGCTACAATTAGATCTCGAATTTCCTCCATAATGGATGTTTTGAATTTGTATTGAATCACGTGAAATGCTTGCATTTTTCTCCAACAATTTAGTTCATGTTTTCTTAAGATGTGAGGGAAGATGGATGATTGTTCCCCTTAATTTTTCATATTTCCCCTCTTGCTCAAATTTTTTATTTTTTCATATTGCTCCCAATAAGATTGTAATAATTACCTCCCATATTTTCTAATTTCTTACCCATGAAAAAATCTCCCTCTTTAACAAATACATAATTCAAAAAAATGATAACAAATATAAAAAACAAGTAAGATAAAATAATATTATTTTATAAATATTAAAATGTTTTTGTTTTTATCAAATTAATAATTAAAACAAAGAAAATCTAGCTGATAAGTAACTCAGCAAGTTAGGGACGCAACTCGAAAAAAGTATGGCCGGAGCACCCTCTCAAATTTAAGAAGCATATCATATCAAAGAAAAAACAGAAAACTGCTAGCCTGAATTTGAGAGGGTTAATCATTATATTTTTTCTCTGTTTTATTTTTTGAATTCCTTTTCTTTCCAATGTTTTTTTTCCCTAATTTTCTTTCTCCCTTATTTTTTGCTTTACTTCTGACTTTTATTTTTTTTCTTCGCTCGTCTCTCTATAATTTTTTTAACACTCTAGGGTTAAAAAAATATTAAAATATTAAAAATCTTGAAAACATATGAAAATGGCTATATGTCCAAAAAAGAAAAATTAATTTTTTGTTGTTTTTTAAAAAAAGATTTCATAAAATTAAGGTATTAAATTTGAATCATGACAACTCTGAGCTATATTCTTCGTCAATTTCCTCATCCTTTTGAATGATGACAAAAGATCAAATAGCTGAATTGATTGTTTTGGGGGTGTTAGAAGTTTGATAATAGATATTTTTTAAAGTATTTTTTTATTTAAAAATATATTAAAATAATATTTTTTATTTTTTAAAATGTATTTTGAACAATTTAAAAATATAAAAAACAAATATTAATTTTTTAAAAAATTAATTTTTACACCACCTCTATTAAGCATATCTTTCAACTCCCAAACGGGGGAGTTTAGTCTGTCCCCAACTTTTTTCACAAGAGTTAAAATCCGTCGTGGACAGGAGCGCAAGTACTCCACCTCAAGTCCGAGTTCTGGCATAAAATCCTAGCTCTTTTGAAGACTCCTCCATGACGTCGAAAGCCATAATACCGGGTCTTTTCTCCTCCCTTCACTAAAGTGAATGTATTTGTCCCAGAAATTGTCATTCCAAAGCGGCAAAGCCAACTATTCCTTTGCCGGGGTACTCGGTAAAGTAATAAAAATTGCTTTTTTAAAACATAAAAATATATTAAAATAATATTTTTTATTTTTTAAAATTTATTTTTGATATAATATATTAAAAGGAACGAAAATTATTTTTTAAAAATAAAAAATTTGACAAAAACGATGGTGTAAACAGCTGCGTCAAAGAGGGCTTTAAAATCGCGTCGCTTATGGCTAACATAATTAGCTCACATAAATTCGGGATTTTTATGACAAGCGTCGGCCCAAAACCATTGCAATTGACAGACGCTTTTGTTGAGTTTTGAACCATTCATGTCATCTTTCCGCTTGTTCAAGGAAATAAGACAGACAACAAATGTATCCATCAATGGACACGATACTTGGTATTATTAATAATCAGAAACAGACAGCGAGACGAACCCTAGACCGTTGGGTTCACATATCATGACTGCATCCCAGCTGTGCCACCATGGTAGTTTCTTGCCACGTGATGTGGTGTCTACAGCTTGACCTCATTAACGGCGAAGTTGCTCTCCGCCTGCAAAACTAACAACAACCCCAGCCCCAACCCCAACCAGGAGCTTAATTGCAGCTCAACTGCCCTAATGGGTCGCCATTAATTCTAAAACCCTTTCATTGCATGCTCATTCACTGGACAAGTCCCGTCTGCATATTCCCACCGTCCATTTCTAACGACATGGGCCCTCTCTAACTTCAACGGACCAGATCCCACAACCATGCTCCCACATTAAATAACGTACGTAAGTACCTTTATTAAATGTGGTTCAGTATCCACACCCCTCCTGTTATCTTTTTGTTATATACTAAAGTCTTCTTGGTATATCTCTATCTCCTCATAGCCCAAGAGAATTTCTTTCGTCAAGATTATTGAAGATGAGGAGCCAGTCCCTTTTTTTGCTGGGTGTGTTGCTGTTCTTTGCTTCTAGTGCTTCAGTTTTTCGGGCTGTTGATGGGGAAAGTTTGTCTGAGGAGTGTAGCAGTGACGTCCAGAAGGTGATGGGTTGCTTGAGCTATGCTACAGGGAAAGCGAACACACCCCCGAAAGATTGCTGCAGTGCAGTGCAGGACATAAAAGATAGCGAACCAAAATGCTTGTGTTATACCATGCAACAAGCACATAATGCCAGTTCACAGTTCAAGAGCTTGGGCGTTCAGGAGGCTAAGTTGCTTCAGCTCCCTACTGCTTGCCAGTTGCAGAATGCCAGCCTTAGTTTCTGCCCCAGTGAGTACCTTCTCCCTCTTTCTCTCACCCATTTATTTTATGCTCTTTGTGGTGGTGGTGGTGGTGTTTGGTTTTAGAGCTAATCTAGCTTTGTTTAATTTCCATTAGTTTCATTCCAATTCACTGTATAATTCTGGACAAAGAAACTGCTATAGATGTTAATCGTTCTTTGATGTTAGATTTGTGGCTAGAGAAACATCCAGGTTAGTCCCTAGGCAACCCTAGATGCATGCAACCAAAGAGTAACACCCCATCAAAGCTTCTTCTGAATTTCTCCATAGCAATAACAAACAAACACACAATCATAAAAAGTAAAACTAAAGCGAAAAATTAAAGAGGTTGAAAATTAGCTCTAGAAAACAAATGAAAAAATAGAATTTTAAAGAAGAAGAAGAAAAGCAGTTGCTTCCACTTTACTTTCTCTGTAGCAGTCAATGCTTGACCTTTATCCGTCAATAATTAAATTCCGGCTTAGCTAATAAAATTATAGTGTGAACGAGAGTCAGAAGCTCTCGGGACTTGTCATTGAGCAAGCACCGACTCGATCGTAAGGTTCCCTCTTGTCGACGGAAAAAGAAGAAAAAAGAAGATAGGTCAGTTGCGTTTATAAAAGTAATTTATTAGCTAACTAACACGAGCTCCCATTTTATGATCTGCCTAGCTACCCTTTAAACGATGCTATTAATTTTTTGGTCCCCAGGACATGACAGGCAAAGAAGAACATCATATGAATAGCCTGAACTTGTTTCATACGGCTACATGTCTTGTATGGTTAATTCATGGCGGTCCACCAAAAGTTGTGATGATGCAACTATAAACAGATATGCTTTTGAATTTGCATGTGGTGCAAGATGTTTAAAATTGAGTGTTGAACATATATTTTATGAAAAAATAAATAAATTTATTTTTATATTTTTTTTAATGTGTTAATATTAAAAAAAATATTTAAAAAAAATATTATCTTAATATATTTTCGAGTGAATAACACTTTAAAAAACAATCATCACTGCACTCTGAAACACCTCACTAATATATTCATTAGATGATCCAGCTACCAATTTTATGTTTGAAATACCAATGATGTCCTTATTTGTTTTTCATATGGATTGAATTGCCAAAAAAGTATTATAGAAGGGGCATATTGGACACCTCCCAATTTGAACAAAACTCTCAACAACAGACTAGAGTGAAAAAGAGGGAGTATGTTTGTTCGTTTTAGGTTCTTAGAAAGGATAGTCCGCATCAGGTATCCAATGCAATCAATCTGAAAAAAAAATTCCATCAAAGTAGAGTTTCCGTTTTTATTGGTTTCTCTCTCTCTCTCTTTCAAAAATCATTAGGAACCCTCAAAATTGCTCTCCCCAAATTGATACTTCGTAGCATTCGAGGAACTACATGAGGCGAAGCACACAACCTTTGCGATGCAAAACACTTGGAAATTTGAATTTCTTTGTTACAAAATGAGATGCATCTCTAAGTAGTAATACCAGTAGTAGTGGCAACAGCAGCTAGCGCACAAGTCTTGTGCCGTTTCTGACTTTATATTGTGCCTGCCAATGAACAGAGCTTCTAGGCCTATCTCCTGGCTCTGCAGACGCTGCCATTTTCACAAATGCTTCAACATCAGCAACTCCGGCTGTATCAACAGGAAAGTCACAACCAGAGCAAGCTGGTGGTTCCAGTCGAATCCAGCTGAGACCTCCCCTTGCAGGTCTATTGATGATTGTTGCAACCATCTTCGTATTTGCTTTCCCTGCTGGGTCTGCCTCTATGTTCCAGGTTTTAGGGTGAACAACACTGAATGGAAACAATGAAAACTGAAGCTTGTTTTAGTTTGTCTTTTGAATTTTCAGGATTTCTCCGTATTCTCTTTGCAAGTTGTTATAATCTTGTCGCCTGCACTTGTTCTCAGCTTCATGTTAGCTATCGAGGCTATTATCTACGAGCTTCATGTTTTAATTTCAGGATTCTAAACATTTGTAGCTGGCTATTTTGCTTTGCCATCTAATTAAATGTGTGCATGCGCTCCGCCTCTCACATGTTTGACCGTAGTAATGACTTGTGCCGATGGGTTTGTCTTGCGCGATAATTAATTAAACAGATACACTCATTATCACGTCTTGCGCGATAATTAATTAAACAGATACACTCATTATCACACGCGTCCACTGACCCAATCAGCTGGAGTCAGGTAACTGTAGTTTGAGAAGCATGCTTCTCGTTTAAACATATTTCGTTCAAAAGATGGCGACAGATCGGGGAATGTGAAGGAAATCTTCTCTTATAATAAAGAAATCTAGCCCTGCCCTCTTCTAGATTGATTGCTTCTGATCCTATGAAACAAATTTGTTAAGGTGTTTTTTAAAAGTTTTTTTTTTCTGTTTAAAAACATATTAAAATAGTTTTTTTTTTATATATCAATATATTAAAATCATAAAAAAGAAGGGAAAAAAAATATATATATATATATATATATTTTTATTTTTTTTTTGCGAGAGAAATTGGTTTAGGGTTCTGAAAGCCAAAGAAAAAACTATCTAGCAAGTAGCAGCTCAGAACAATATGCGAATCATTAAATATACTCCGCTGCTAAAGACAAATCATCCTCGTCAATCTTGTGAAACAATCCAAATCATTTAAATATGAACAAATAAAAAAAGGGAAGGAAAATATTTCAAGGAGAAAGGGGGGTATATCGTCAAGTTGAAAACTTCCTGGCTCAAAACACCTAAAATTCCCTGCCAGACTGATTAATTGGATGCCATTGTTATTGTCAGCTTCGTTTTTCAGGTTCAGCTCCCATTATATCTTGCAGCAGATGTGAGCGAGGATGCACTCTTTCATCCTCCTTCAGCAAAACAGCTTCAGCAAAGCTCTTCGACATTTTCTTTATCAAGTCATTAGAAAATGGAACGGGATTTCGTTCACTAATTCCAGCCACTGGAGCAGAAACCATGCTTGCTTGTGGCCTCGATTTCCTCACCTGCATAACTTTCTGCCTCTCTTCATAAAATTGAAAATCATCTAGGATAGAAGAATGGCTTTCATAGTTTTTAAATATGCCTAACATCTCAGCACCCTGTTCCAGCTCCACCTGCAATTATGTGGGTCCAGTATAAGATTACATGTTTCATGAGAAATGTATCTTGACAACAAGCAATCAAAGAATCTGCCCTGGTATGCTCCTTGAAAAAACAGGGGGAGAGAATAACTTGATGATGCCAAACTGCAGTTTCACTTGGAAAGAACACTAGAGCTTTCATAATGAAAGCTTTCTGTTTTGCATTACTTAATCACGCAGCACAGTACACACCAGTTTATACCAGAATATATTTATATTTCATGCAAATGATGTCCTTCATTAATTCAAAAGGACATCCTTCCCTGGCCTTGACTTGTTTCAAGATGAGCAATAAGCATGCATATGGAAGCCAAAACTATAATGGCTAAGACTAACAAAGTTGCCACTGTTCATCACTATAAAAAGTACACAACCTTGGAAGCCCTAAAACAGCCATCCAGTATAGTGCCATCCAGTATAGTGTACTGTTCAAAAGAAAAATATCTACATTTAACAGTATTACCAGTCATAGAGTTGACTGTGGGATATCATGCAATATTTCTTATAGACATGAAGCAGATAATAGCAAAGTCCCAAATCCAGCTCAATACATCTAGGCAGCCGATGCATTCAATAATATAACCAGGGTAAATGATACCAAAACAATTAAAACGTGAGGGCACCCATAGAACTGAAGTTGCATAGTGGCATGCAAATAATTATCAATGTTATGAAAACCAAATGAACTGTCACCTCTTGAGTATCTCTACTGTTAGTAACTGGCTTGTTGTCATTGTTTTCCAGCACAATGTGACGAAACTGACTGTTGGGGACATCTTTAATAATATGCCACTTCACAGGAAACTGCCCAGACCACTTATCCTGTTGCCAGAAATCCACATTCTTGTCAAAGTCCACAGGTCCAACCATCTCGGCCACTCCACAGAACTGTGCACTGGCATTCACCTGTATGTGACGGTACATTGTATAAACATGTCATGTTTCAGTGAGTAACACAATGGTCATAAATCTCCAGATAACACTTCTCACTAAACAAGTTTGATAATGAACGAGCATAATAGTTTGTGAAATAGATGGCCAGAGAACCAATGGCATCATGAAGATTAACACCTAAAAAGAAGATTTAGAGATTGTTAAACAACCTCACGGATCTTTTTGCTTCTATAAAACAGTAATCAGCAAAAGTAAATGCATTAAAGGCATGTTAAGACCACTGAATTGTGAGTAAAAAATTTTCTTGTCTGTACCATAAATCAAGGCATTTTCTAGATTATCAAGTGCCACCAACCAACTTCAAGAGTGAAAAACAACACAATGCCCTAAGATAGGCACATAAAACATGGATCATGTTCTAGAAGAATTTTGGCAAGGAAATATCTATCTCAACTCCACCATCCTTTGCATGACATCGCCTCCAATTCACGTTCTCAGTTTTTAATGTTTCTAGCAGCTTAGTCAAATTATTCCAAGTTGGGTGAAATCACCGTTACTTCCAATTATAAAACACATGCACTGAAGATTAAGTTAATTACTGAAAACAACAGAAAGATCGGGCATGTCCCATGATTTTCCTTTGCTTCACGATAAGCAGCATCTAATTTCTTGTTGCCATTCGGAGTGCTTGCCCAAACACCATACTTTATACTCTTATGAACATTATCTTCACTGTACGATTTTATGACAAAGAACTTTGCATCCTTATAATCAGTAGCAAAATCCACTTGGTTGTGAGATTCACTATGAACATCAGCAACTGCCTTCTGGTGATTATCAACTACAGAAGGATTTTCTGTTGCCTGACTCCTAGGCTTGAATGCCCTAGGTCCCCTATTTCGCTCACTTAGTGTATCAAGTGCAATAGTACAGCTGCACGAAAAGTCATTGCACCTCCCCCCTTGTCTTCCTTCATGAAGTGTTGGCCAGTTTCGACCATTTGTTCCAAAAATGGAAGAGGGCAAAACATCATACCCAAAATCTCGATCGTTAAGACCTTGAGGAACACATTTATAGCTGGGACTTCGATGAGATCCAAGCCCATAAAACAATTCTTTTCGTTGAGAAACCTGCAAAAATATCTTTGTTAGACAACAATCTTAAAACCAGACAAATGTAGTTCAATCAGGCTCAAAGAAGCACCCAGAACAAAACTTATTGATCTCTAGTGCTCCACTAGACAGCAATACTTCTCGGAATCAATTGATAAGAGAATCACAAATGTAAGGACAGATCAGAATCATAAGACTCCACAGTCAGGACAGTGCCTTTGAATTTACAGCACATCTCTACTACATGTGAGATGACAGTATAAACAGCTGCATGCCCAAATACAGACTAAAATGTGCAAGTTCGCTTAAATAGTCGCCCCAAAGATTCCCGACTAAAATTAGGAAATAAACTGATTCTTCTAATTACTTACTAATTACTACTAGACAAGAGAAAAAAAAACGTATTTTTCTAAATATAATAAGCAATTCCTAAATAATGATAAAATAGGCTCAAACTCCCAAACCACCAGTTCTAGCCAACCCCTCTTATCATTATCAGATAATGACCCCTCAATAAAGTATCTAGAGAATGAGTGTGTATGTACGACTGTCTTCTTTATTTAGTCATAATAAGTGCCGGCAGATTTCCTAAAAAAAAATCAGATTTTGCCTCTAAATAGGCACCAGAACAAATAAAAGTGCAGCAATGGCATATTTGAAACATGTAACTGAAGTAATGACTTGGAGATCCTTAACCTCGATAAAGAACCACAATTTTTATAAGCACTATATAGAAATGTCCATTCAAGATTAAAAACCTGGAAACAAATCATAAACCTTCCAATTCTCAAAAAAGAATGCTTGCTTTCTGTTATTTTTCTTTCTCTATAAGGGGAAAAGCTGGTCATAGATTAGAAAACTAACCATTCCACAATGATTCGCAGACAAACCTACTGAACCAATTTGCTTTGGAGAAGCTGCTTGTGATGAAAAATGCACCAATGTACTCTTCCCATTTGAGGGTTTTGACCAATCTGCCCACAATTCACCACTTTCAATTCCCTCAAACCCTTGCTGCAAGAATTTAAAACCACCAGAGTGTCGAGAAAAGCTGCTTCCACCACCCAAAGATCCTGGCAGAGGCAGGTAACTTGGCCTAGGCCCCATTCTGTTGTCATCCCCTGGCAGCTCAATGTTGTCTGGCAATTTAGTTTGAGAGAATGGGTCTTGTGCGGCAACATATGAAATGTTTTGTGAAACAAGGTGCTGATGATAACGTGGATCCGAGTTAGGCAGCTCTCGTGCATTATATAACCGGCCATGACCACTAATAGAAGGCAGCACTGGCATGAATGGGCCAAGTGATCTTTGTTGCATTTGAGGGTGGCCATGGAATAGAAGAGATGAAGAATCACTGTAGATGCCCTGCATCAAATTTAAAAGAAAACCAGTCCATCACCTAAGAACTACTGAGAGATGGGAACAGAAGTGGAATTGGAGGAGTGAGGGCAAGGAAATATTGTTACATGAGAACCATTTTCCAAGCACTCAACATTGGTATCTGGAAAACATGTGCCCGGTCTGCCAATCATATTGCCATAACCTGAGTGACATCACAAAGTATGATGTAAGGAAAATAAGAAACATAGCTGTTTTGCTATATATATATATATATATATGATTCTAGTGCTCCATGCTAACACACGATGCCCTAGTGAACATGATCCTACACAGCTGATCACTGATGAGTGGACCATTCATTCATAACATACACAATCATAATGGAACAAGAACCATTTACATTTAAAAGGGGGAGATCTATCATAACATTCTGCAGACAGCGTCATTCAAATGCACAAAGACTTGGAAGTAAAAAAAAAATTAAAATGTAATAAAAATGCATGGCAACAGGCAATGCTATAGAGATTAACAATTACCAAAATAAAACTATTTTCTGAACTTCTGAACTGTCATATCTGAAATAAGTAATTTTATTGATCTTCTACCGTTTTAACATTTATTACATTTAAAGTCCAATTGATAAAACAAGATAATCATAACATTCTGCAAACAGCATCATGAAAATGCATGAAGACTTGGAAATAACGAAGAAAAAACCAGTGCATACTAAAAAAAACATGGCAACAGACAAATCCATTGAAACCACAACAATACCGCTATTTTGAAAACTTCTCAGTTATCATATCTGAAGCAAGTATTTAATTATTTGAAGCAATACAACAATATCTGAAGCAGGTAATTAATATTTACCTTGTATCTTGTTGATGTTAATTACATTTAAAGTTCAATTGATAAAAAGAGATCAAGCTTTTGACAAATCAAGAACCATGAGCACAAATGTCAATCTAAATGGAGAAATGCCCCACCATCATCATCTCAAAAAATAATAGACATCAGATAATTACATAACCCGAATTTACATTTTGACCCACCAGTCAACAAAAATGCACCTTTTAGCTTGCATGTCTAACACGAAAACAATAATCCGATGCATCCTACTCTCTTATGTTTGCATCTAAGTATAAATAACTAACCTCCGCGGTAGACTGACTGTATCCGGGAAGGAGATGCATTATTTGAAGCATCAACTCTCAGAGGACCAACGCTGATAGCAACCTTGCTAGGATCAACCACATTTTCATCCATAGCAAGAGAAGGCTGACAATAAATTCCAAAACATTAGTCATCACATACGAGTATAACATAAACATCAACAACGTAGATTATACTCGGAATGCACTAGCAACTACCTGATCCTTCAACGTGTTTGGACCAGCAGATTTCTCTTTTAAAATTATTCGAAGCTTCAGCAGTACCTAAAATAAACATAAATTGCATATGTAGACGGCGACCGAAAACATGCAAGAGTTTGCTAGAGTTAAGGAATGCTCCAAATTTCATGATTAATAGTGTTAGAAATTAAAGAAATATTGTCCATGATCGTCTTAGATTTTTCATCAACACAACTCATTTGCTTTCCTTTTGATTTAAAAATAAAATGTTTCCTTCCAAAAAAGGAAAAAAAACGAAACGGCAGTGCGTTACTTCTCTAATTCAACCACCCCGAGAGAAGCAGAAAATCAGTTAAAACTAAAAGAAACAATCGGTTATAATTAGCATACCAGTGGATGATGATGCTAACCGATCATCGATTACGGCAGTGGCTGCTTTACTCACTGTGTTTGTGTGTTTGTGTGTTTGGTGGAGTGTGGTTTGGTGTTTGGCAGTGAGCGGGTGAGTGAGGAGAGAAAAAGCGGTGGTTTTAGGGTAGAGAAAGAGAGAGAGAGAGAGAGAGTCGATAGAAATTAGAAGCAAGGTAGTAGCAGTAGTAGTGTGTTTTTGGGGTACTGGAGGTGAGGGGACGCGCCACGCCGCAGCCGATTGAGATATGGTGTATTGTTTAGAATACGTGATAACTGCAACTTTCACATTTTCGCTGCCGAGTTGGCTCGTCCTTACTTGTCCACCTGCTCTTCATCCTCACCGTCATGCCCTATTCTACGTTTATTTAGACTAGCTTTTTTTTTCCTTTTTTCTTTTTCTTTTCTTTTTCGTTAAAGAACAGCGTGGTCTTTTAAAAAGAAAATTACAAGGGATTTTCATGAAAACAAAAGAAAATTAAAAAAAAAAGATAGAAATTTGCAATATTGCAGTTTTCGTAGATGGTAAGGAAGAACATTTTTAATTAAGAAAAGGTGTTTGAGATCAAATTTGGCTGTGATCGTAATTTAATATAGTAAATGTTAAATTGATTATAGTGGATAGTCAGTTTTTAAAACATTTTTATATAATTGCATTTGATAATATAAAATCAGGAGAAAAAAAATTCAACTATACTAATTCCGTACATTTCTGTATCCACTTAGCATTTATCTTGCTACGATTTATTTTTCACGTATTAATGATTTTCTCATTCATTATATTATTATCATGTTTGTTGCTTAGTCACAATCTTCACAGTTGCGCTTCATTGTCTCCCTCTTGTCTCCAATTTAGTGATTTACCACCACACCTTCTTATTTACATTAATATTATTGTAATCACCGTTTTACCACTGAAAGAGTAGTTGTGGCCTGCTAGAAAACTGTTTGTTGCGTTTTAAACTATAATTCAAATGAAAAAAATAATCAAAGTGATATTTTTTATTTTAAACCACGTTTTGAATTGAGGCATTTGCCGCGTAAATAAATATAATTCATTGCCATGTACAGTGGTAGAAAATGAATTTAAAGCAGGAAACTAATTGAATTGAGATTTAGCTTCGTGACCAATAGGTCCTGTACAGTAAAAGGCTTTGTTTTTAATAAAGAAAACCGTGCGAAATATGAAGCTCCACCAAAGAAGAAATTTAAACCAGGAGACTAAAATGTCAAATATTATCTAAGATTATATGATTAGTGTGATCTGTTTTCCAAAAAAAACCGTCATCTTAATTGACTATTCACGCAAAGAAGTTATTTATTTTCTGATTTTTTTTTTTTTTTGCCGAGGCAAAGGTTAATGCTCGTCTTTAGAGCATTTATTAGAGCTCGTTTATTTTTATATTTTAAAAATATTTAAAAAAAAGTAAAAAAAATTATTTTTTATTTGTTTAAATTATTTTTTTGTGTTTTTAGATCATTTTTATGTACTGGTATCAAAATTAATTTTTTAAAAATATATATATATATTGATGTATTTCCGAGCGAAAAGCATTTTAAAAAGTAATCACTACCACACTTTCAATCATCTCTAAGTATTGGTAAAAACACCTAAAGGGCGTGAAAATGCATTGATTTACTTGGATTTGAATAATAAAATTATTTTTTCTCTTTTATTTTAAAAAAAAATGTCACCAAGGTTTAACTAGGTTTTTTTTTACATGACTCATTTTGTTATTATAGGAATGATCGGGGGCATCTCGATTATTTTGCATTCTTTTATACGGTG
>Ga0307517_10008142_pt1 | contig 15080 bp, 7 predicted proteins | sample 23_EM_MG_FD_194515 | JGI IMG/M metagenome (GOLD analysis project Ga0307517, IMG submission 194515) | Populus trichocarpa ectomycorrhiza microbial communities from riparian zone in the Pacific Northwest, United States - 23_EM | ecosystem: Host-associated > Plants > Roots > Unclassified | place...
AAGAAATATATATTGATGTTTTTTACATATAGTGAAGAAGAAGAAGAAGAAGAAGAATAAGTAGAAGAATAAGGAGAAGAAATGAGTCTGTCTCTTGTGAAATAAGGGGATTCAGGCTTTTTATTGGGACGCGTTACCGACAGATTTACCGACGGATAATTGAATATTAATATTTTTTAATTATTCCGTCGGTAATTCCATCGGTAATATTTAATTTAAATTTTCAATTTCATAAAATTTTTTCAGAAACCGCCAACAATTACGTCTGTAATATTTAAATGAAAATTTTAAATTAATTGAATTTTTTCATAAAACCGCCAAATAACACTCCCTGGAAAATTCCGTCGGTGATTCTTTTTGTAATTGACATGATGAACAGTGTTCACAATTTACCGACGGAATTTTCATTTTCCATCGGTATTTCCGTTGGTAAAAATGACACGTCATCTTTCTTTTTTTTGCTTTGTTTTAAATTTTTTTCCCACGGTAATTCCGTCGGTATATACCGAGGGAATATTTCCGTCGGTAAATTCCGTCGGTAAAATCCCTCGGAAATTTACCGATGAAAATATTCCCTCGGTATTTCCGTTTGTATTTATCAATTTTTTAGTAGTGGTATTAATTATTGGTTCATGGTGATCGTTGTACTACTATTGGTGAAGAGAATGATGTTTTCTACATCTTAGGTGAGTCCGAGTGTACGAGGGAGAGGATGTTCGAGCATGGCTCGAACAACAAGGATTCTAGCCATTTTAAGCCTCGTCTAAATGGCTAAAACCAATACCCCATATATGATTCTAACTTTTTTATATAAAAAAAAAATTATGCATGGTCAAAATTTAATCCCATTTTAAGGCTTAAATGCTATAGAGAATTGCAAGGAGGAGGAGAAGGGAAAAAAACCATGTGGTCTGGCATTTTGAATGTATGATATTTTTTTGTTCTGTCTCCAGAGAGAAGGTGGCCTTTGCTTTTATTTTCCTGTAAAGCTCACAAAATTTGAATACAAACCAAGACAAAGTCAATAAATGAAAGAACAAAAAAGAAGAAGAAAATATTATTGCCAAATTGTTTCTCATTCTTTCGATCACTATATATATTGAAAGCCCATTTGTTTGTTTAGGGACTGTTTTGTAATTTGACATCTAAGCCAAGGATTAAAAGTAAACATGCATTTATCGCATGTTTCAATCTACATAGAGAATCTGTATCCTAATCGGAAGAGGATATGAATGTTGTCAAGTATATATTCTCAGTAATCAAAATTTAAGCAGGATTAAATTTCCTTAACATGGAGGATATTGGAAACAGAGTAAATCCAGGTTGGCCCTAGCTAGCTGCCATCCGAATCAGGGCAGGAAACATCCTTGGTCGGTATAGGAGAGTATATAAGTGCGTGTGCATGTATCAGGTTAGTCGTTCGTCTTCAACAAGGCATTGAAAAAACCCTAGTCATAGTGTGCGAGAGAGAAAAATAGAAGCATAGTTTTCTGTGTGGAAATAAAGTTGTACTACTGTTTCTTCGGTATCTTTTTTATTTCCTAGATATGGATACTGATAGTGGGTCTAAAGATATTGCCCGTGAGGGGCTCTCCGCTGCTTATAAGAAGGAGGAGACAAGATCAGCGTCCTACCTGCAGGATTTCTTCGACTCCAGAGGCTCCTTCACTTCCCAATTCAGGCCTTCTCTTTTGACACTGAATACCTATTATAAAGAGAAGGAGATCAGCCATAGCTCGAGTAAAAGCAAGTTTCTAGATATCGATGTTTTCTGCTAGATCTTATAGTTGCATGAAGTCCACTAGATAGTACGTCAATATGTGTGTTTATCCTTATGGCTGGACTACTCCTGCATCCTCCTGGTTGTAATTTAGCTTCTTCGATTGTTAATTTCTTTGTTGGATAGTTTATGTTCATAATCCAGCGATCTTGCAAATTTATATGGTACTGCTTGGAGATTTCCCCCGTCTATTTTCCATGATAAACTTTTGTTTGAATGATACTGTAGATTAGAGCTTAAAGAATTGACTTGGAAATTAATGGAGTTAGAATGGCTCTTAATTACAAGTGCCTCGTTTCTGGAGCCCCAACAATCCCTTTTTTCTCCCAATTAGGACAAAATCACTCTTATGTTCGAATGGTGATCTAACTAGCTCGTGCATCAAGCAAAGTCTTGATCTTATCTTGAAAGTTATCTGTGTATTCTGTCTCTTATGTTTTCTTATCTTGAAAGTTATCTGTGTTATTTGCTTATATAGGATGATGCTGTCCACCCTAGCTCTGGATTCATATCCATGGCTTCTCATCAATTAATGGAGTCTCGATCGCTGTTTCTTTGGCGCTATCAATTCTGTTCCGTTGCACAGATATTTGACGACTAAACTATCATTGTTTGTATTTCTGTCATGTATATGATGACTTCGGATGCAATGAAGCTGCTTAATGCTGGTGCCATTGTTGCCTGTCATTAACATGCATGCATGTCTTGCATGCGTTTTTGCTATGTTCTGCCTATCATTTCTATACCAAAAAAAATCCCGCGTTTTCGGTCCCAAGAGTAACAGATGAACAGGGTGAAAGACGAAAAACGTTAACAATTATTTTATTATTTCAAGTGTTCTGCTTTTTGGCGTATGGGGCATTAATTTCTTTTTAAAAAAAAAAAAACTAAGATCCATGGTGAATTAACCAAGACACCATAGAAACAGATTACCATTCATCAATCATAGTAGTGTAATTACTATTTTTTATCCTTTCAATAAAAAACTATTGAGAGTAAAATAGTTTTTTTTTATTACGGTCCTTAATTTAGTTATTATAAGATTTATAAGAAAAAATCTAAAAATTATATATATTATCCTTAATAGAAAAAAAAAATTAAACATACATCAAGGGTCATACATCAAGGGTCTTTTTTGTCTTTTCAAATTAGATTTTTTTTTGTAATAAATAAGTTGACAAAGGATGATTTGGTCTTTTGAATAATATGAATATTATTAAAAGAATAATAGCTGGCATGTGCGACACATGCGATAGCGATTGGGCGGCATGGGCTGCATCATCTCATGTCCAAACGTTGCCTTCTGAGGTGGCTTTGAAAGTGTCCCACCATTCTCTTTACACCACCAGATTTATCAGTTTTACGAATAAGAATTTATGTCGGTATTTACACTAAACGTCTGTCAGAAAAACGCTCGTTGGTAATTTTTGGTGTATTGGTGAGTCCGTCGTTAATAAATTTATCGATGGCTTTACAGACGGAACATGCACGCCAAAAAAATACCAGCTTTATTTCGTTGGTAATTCCCTCGGTACGATTTAGCATATCATTGATAGGAGAACCATATATAATTTCATCGGTGAGTTAACAGTTGCAGTGACATTTGCAGTAATTCTTTTTCAACTCTCTAGAATATACCAACGGATTGATTTCATCCCATTGTTTTTAGTTTTAAATTTGATCCCTCAAGCCTTGATTGTTTTAAATAAATAAAATTAAAGTTTATTTTGCAAAACTAAGCACCAACCAGGCGTTGGAAGTTTTCCTCAGTATACGAAACCCTCATATCCAGTCAACCAAAAAACATTGTTAGGTCCTTAATTTTCACAATTTGCACACTACATTTTTTTAATCAATTTTTTTTTTAACATTTTCTTAATTTTTCCTTCGGGTTTAGGTTTGGAAGATTAAATCGAGTTGACTTGGATAGTTTTTTATTTAGATTTTTTTCTATCTTTTTTATTTTCTTTTATTTTATCCTTCAATGTTAGATTTTTTTTTAATTGTTTTTTTCAATTTCATCCTTCAATATTTTATTGATTTTGAATTGAGATTCATAATTTGTTTTGATTTACTTTATATATCGTTATCGTGATCTTAAACAAACATTCCAACATTTGATTAGTTCTTAATTTTGCGAGCGTATGTTTTTGTTACCATATAATTAAATAAAAAATAGTTTCACAAAATATATAAAATAAGATCTTACAGGTTAACCCGAGTTGTCTTGAGTTTTTTTTTTCATGTTGATTTTTTTTATTTCATCCTTCGCATTAGGTTGGGAATTGAGCTTTATAATCTTTTTTATTTTCTTTCTATGTAATTATCTCGTTCTCATACCTCGAGTTACGAGTCTCGCAGGTTTGTCGGGGTTGACCTACATCACATTTTAAAAAAAAATATTTTTTTCCCAAATTTTTTTCCTTTGACAATGTGTTGATTGAGAATTGGATTTCATAGTTTGGTTCGATATGTTTTTTTTTTAAAATTACTACTATCTCATGATTTAGATTACAAATTTTACAAATTAATTAAAGATGTTTTGGATCAATTTAATATATCATCATCTTAATATCTAAATAAAAAAAAATCTTTTAATATATCATCAACTTAATAGCTAAAACAATATCACTCAATATGCATCGGTTTTCGCATTTATGATTTTTTTCTTTTTAAAAATACGTCTACAATGCCTTCATATTTTCTTAAGTTAAAAAAAATGATCCAATCGTTGCATGGCACGGGTCAAGGATCAGTACGATACTATGCAACGAAGAAAGAAGTTGAAGCCCCCAGTTTCAAAGAATTGGTGTTCAATACTGTCTTCCAAGTTGAAATCCTGCCATGAATGGGGCAGCAAGGTGACTCCAAGTTGGTGAAAACTAATTAGGAAAAGCAAATATCTAGCTGGTCATAATTTCAGTCTTGTTGATTTACCATCTGCCTGCCACCATAGTCAATAAAGCTGGATTAGGGCACTCAGTGAAAGAGAGGGAAAGTGACTGCTTGGTGGGAGGACATTTCAAGCAGGCCTGCTTGGAAGAAATTGATTGATCTTTCTGGTTACTAGCTACCTACTTAAGTTAGGCATTGAAAAGTCTTGCAGGAACTTGAAATTCATTCCTTTGAAAAAAAACAATAATTATAAAGATAAAATCTGTAGCTTCTTGCCCTGTACATGAAATCCACCATTGGAAGTTTGGAACTCCCTGCCCTTCTTCTACAATAGCAGCGCATTGAACAGATGAGTTGAAATCTATCGCAGAGGAGGTCACTGATGGAGGGTGGGGTCAAGAACATGTGCTCATGCACTTGAAGGACACGAGCAATGCCCCTAATCCAGGCACAGAAAAGCCATGCATTACTTGTATAGAAGTAGAAGATGTAGGCATAAAGTTAGCTCAGCCCCACATGCTCAAAAGTCACCATTCATGGTCCCGGACAAAAAGCCAGGTCAAAATCAATGCATATGACCCAGACAATTTTGACTGTCAAACTCACTCTTTTTGGGATAACTTTAAATGTCATCACGAGAACTTTGTGCTTCTGGGATTTGAAATGACTGTCCTCTTCTTCTCTGCTGTGGATTTATGAGCTTGATCAATTGAGCAGGAAGAGATCATGCCAGTGGAGAAAGCAGCAATTGTGAATAGCTAGGAAGTATGGACACGAATACGAGATTGCCCCTCAAGGTTGGTTCTGAGCGCTCACACCGACACCAAGACCGCTATTGCCAACCTCTAGGCCGAACAGGCTCCTAATTTCGAGCTTAATGGGCTCCACTTTTTAGCTCCTTGTTGACAAAAATAATTCCATTGAATTGCAGCAGCGGAAATAATCTAGAACTGAATAAATCCAAGGCATTTTAGGAGATGGTCTGTATGGATCAGTTGAAGGCACTAGTGGCTACATCTCCAGCTGCAGTAAGAGATTTTTATGGGGTCACATCCTCATGGATGGAGGCAGACATGAAGGGCAAGTGCTATCTTAGCTCTATAATTTTCGAATGCCACTTGTCTTTGGGTCAGTAGTACCAAGAGCAGTTTGAACAAAGGAATCTTAAAAGGCAAGTAATAAGAATCTATTCCACTCAACAAAAGTGAAAAAGAGAAGGCAGAGCTAAAGGCATCAATTTAGTACTGGAGAACTTGCCATTTCCCCTGGAGCTTGATTTGAAGTTTAAAGATTTCATGCGAGTTTTCAGTTGGAACTTCAGCTTCGAAAGACTTGCGAGCTGTTTTTTGTTTCCAATTTTGAGTATTGGGACAACTTGATGAGGCAATCATAAAGAAATCAACAAGAAACATGATGTCGATCAATTACAAAGAGTATATACCCTACAATCTGGAAAATGGAAAATGGAAACTGGAGAAGGGTATTCTCAGGCCAGTGGCCGTTAACAGGGCCTTTGGAAGAATCAATGCAGTCTCAAACTAGGCAGGTGAATCTTCATTTGATTTGCAAATGCATAATCCAGTGCATTGCAAAATCATGCGAGGTGAAAATGAAAACTGCTAAACTTATTGAACAATAAGTATAAGAAATCTTGAGACACCATGAAACAAAGGACCCGATCAGATTAATCATGATTTGCAGACACGTTAATTCCTCAATTTCTCACAATTCAGATTTTTGGAAGTTGGAAAATATTAGCTTAACAGATAACTACTACCTGCACAAAAACCATCAGTAAAAGCATGAAGTCAAATATAGAATATAGGTCATCACTTTGTGTCACATGAACATAGCATCGTCTTCAATGAAAACAAGCTTTTTCCCAGTAGAAACATTTTACAAATGAAAGATCAATCAGAAACAATTTTGCAAGTGGGGAAGAGAAAAAATTTCCTAGGCTGCATTAAAGCTTACATTAAAGCTACAATGCCTTATGCCTCATGAAATATACATAATTATCCAACAATTGAGCACAATAACAAGAAGCATACCATTTAGTTAAGGTCTTTTGAAACATAGCATGGCATGCAAAGATGCCCCAATGATACTATTCTCCACAAGGATAACAATATTTTGTTCTTCTTGTTCTGCCTATGCTACTCCTTATAATCAGGATCTTGTTTGCCAAAGATCAGTGGGAATTCATCGTATTTGTCAGAGAAACCATGTTTCTCAGCCATGCCCTTCAGAGACTCATAGATTTGGTACATTGTAGGTCTATCCTTGGGCCTGGAAACAACACAGCTCCAAGCAACCTTCAAGAACTGCATAATTTCATCATCATGACCTTTCCCAACTAGAGCTTTGTCAATGGCATCTGTGCTTCGACCAATGCTCGCCAATTGATTAACCCAATCCACCAAATTCCCTTTGAATCCTTCCTCAGCATTACTGACATCTAAAGGTTTTTGTCCACTGACCAACTCCAAAAGCACAACACCAAAGCCATAAACATCACCTTTCAACGATGCAACCATAGTGCTGGAATACTCAGGAGCAACATATCCAAACTCCCCCAGATCTCCATGGACAAAAGAACTATCATTAGAATCAGGAGAACTAATCAACCTTGCCAACCCAAAGTCAGTAATCCTTGCATCAAAATCATCATCAAGAAGTATCACGTTGGAACTAATATACTGGTGAATATATGGTGGATGGCACCCATGGTGAAGCCAAGCAAGCCCTCTTGCCGCCCCAACACCAACCCTCACCCTCGTAGGCCAATCCAAAACACTAGTTTGACCAATGCCAAATCCACTCCCATGCAATTGAGAATACAAAGTCCCGTTAGGCATATGCTTATATACCAAAAGCTTTTCCACCTCAACAACACAAAAACCCAACAATGGTACCAAATTCGGATGCCTAAGCTGCCCTAACCTATTCATTTCACCCCTAAATTGCTTCTCACCAAGCTTACAAGTATTAAGCCTCTTAATAGCAAGACTAGATCCATCAGGCAAATCCGCCTGGTACGAAACCCCAGTCCTCGTCGAAATCACAACATTCTCAAAATCAAAACTATTAGTAGCAGCCAAAATATCAGCCAACTTGATCTTAACAATAGGTTTTTGAAACAATGTCACTTGAACCAGCTTATGTGACCTCAATAACCCAATCCAACTAGAATCATCACCCTTACCACCACTTCCGCCGACGCCGCCACTGCCACCACCGCTTTTTCCCTTAACAAACAACCACCACCAAATCACAAACCCCAAAATCAAAGACCCACCAGCACCAATAACCCCAGCAACAATTATAATGCCAAGACTCTTACTACTCAACCCACCACACTTCCCTAGAGGCTTACCGCACAACCCTTCATTCCCATCAAATGCATCCTTCGGAAAAACCCCCAACTCCTCCGGTATCGAACCGGTCAGATCATTAGAAGCAACTGAAAACCTTTTCAACCGGTCAAGACGACCAAAACCATAAGGAATCGAACCAGTCAGCTTATTTCCACTCAAAATCAAACTATTCAAGAACTTACAATTCACAATCTCCGGTGGGATCGGACCTGAAAACTTGTTCCCGGAGAGATCAAGAGTGACTACATAAGGCAACCAGTTACAAATCTCAGGTGGGATCGGCCCAGAAAGATCATTGTTTGAAAGATCCAGCGTTGTTAAGCTATGACAGTACTTGAGAGACTCCGGTAACTTGCCTGAGAGCTGAAACAGCGGCAATTGAAGACTGATGATTCGGTTCTCCTTCTCGTTCCAGCAAGAAACACCGTTGAGCTTACAAATGTAAGCAACAGAGTTGTTGTTGAAATCCCAAGAAGTGAGTCGACCCAGGGGGTCTGTAAAGGAGTTCTTGACTCCTTCAAGGCAGGTGACATCATCTTCTATGGCGAAAGAGAAGGCAAAGAGGGAGAATAGTAAAGAGAAGGAAATGAGGGTATTCTTCTTCATCATTTCTTGAGATTGGAATCTTGAGGTTTGTAGAGAGAGAGTTAGGGTTTGTTAGTCAGAGAAGAGGAAGAGGAAGAGGGAGACGATGGGTGGCCATTGATCGAGAAGGAGGGATGCATGGTGTTTGCATTTTAACAAAGACAACCTAAGTAAATAAATAAATAAATCTCTGTAATAATCACATGAAATATTTGATAAACAACTCTTTAGTCCCTATATTTTTAACATTATTAATATAAAGATGCGACCGAAATACAAGTTTGCTAAAATTTAATTTTTAAAAAAAAAAAAAATTTTTTTATTTTTTTAAATTGTTTTAAAATTATAATATTAAAAATAAATTTTTAAAAATATTATTTTAATATATTTTTAAACAAAAAAATAATTTAAAAAATAACTCTAACTTTAAAATCTGTGTTTGAGAGTGTGGTTGTGATTGTTTTTTAAAGTGTTTTTTATTTAAAAATATATTCAAATAATATCTTTTTAATTTTTAAAAATTATTTTTAACATATTAACATATTAAAATAATATCAAAATAGCATAGTTAAAACTTATAACTTATTACCTTGCTCCTCTTGACCTTTGATTTTGGTTTTTTATTTTTTTCTTCAGGCTAATTTTTCTGTGCCAAAATCAAGTCCATTTCTAGGTCCACTCAGAAACATTATAAAGGGGTTTTACTATAAAAAAAAAATGCACCTCTTATATATTTTGTTGTGGATAATCATGATAAATTTTTTTATTTTTATATAATGATATTTTTTATTTTTGTAAACCCTCAATCTAAAACTTTAAAAAATTTATTAAAAGTATTATGATAAATTTAAATAAGTTTTAATCAAACATAATAATAATTGCACATCATTTAGTACAAAATTAATGAATCTTTGTCGAATGGTGGTAAATTGTAACAGCCCGACTTAACCTGTCATATATTGTCCGCTTTTGACCTTATCATTTTTATGATTTTGTTCCCGGTGATGCGAGCTCATTTCAGAGTCTGACATCCCAAAACGCGTATGACAAGTTAGCAACCAGCACTTTTAATAAGACTAGCTACTACTCTCTCACCCGTCGATGTGGGATATTACATAAATCTTGACGAAAAGAAATAAATAATAAAAAAATAAAAAATATGTTATAAATTGAGGTGAAGCTTTTCCAAATATCAGTTGAGGAATACATATAAATTTAGTAGGTTGACAGTATAAAATAATACTGGTGGCCGAGAAATTGACTTAAAATAACAAAGAAACATTGACTAGTGGCAAGATCATAAATCAAGTAAAAAATTTATCTCCCACTAGAAATAGAGGTTGGCGACCATTATTGGAAGGAAAAAAGCATTGTCTTTTTCTTATATTTTTACTCAAATCTTCTGTAAAGATAGGGTTTTGGGATATTGTAGGTGGAATTAATAAGGAAAAAACACTTTAAATCAAGAATTTAAGAGGGTTGTAGGAGATGAAAAGTTGAGAGTTAGTGAGATAAGAACAAGGGCTTTCTGGAGAATGAAGAATAATTAGAAGAGAAGCTTGCAAAGGAAGTGATAAATTGGTTTCAAAATTTACTCTATTTAATTATTATTTTTGAAGTATGGATATGTGTGGGGAAAGAAATCTCTAATTTCTCTTCTAAAGTTCGAGCAAAATTCAGGGAAAAAGAGAAATTAATTGCAAATGGGTTAATTTGCATAAAATGATTGTTAATTAGAGTGAAATGATGGAAAGAATCAACTTACAAATCAATGGGAAGTTAGCATCTTAAGCCAGCCATATATGAAATTTTGATTATATAAAATACTTGATTTAAAAAAAGGAATGATTTAATTAGAATTGCAATAGTTCTTTGTTAATATGAAAAATTCAAGAATTAAAATAGCTATAAAATTTATATAAAGGAAAAAATGTGTGTTATATGTGTATATCATGGAAGAATAAGGAAATTAAATATGAGATGAAATAGTATGGAATAGATAGTTAAAAGGAAAAATATTGAAAGTACAATATGTTGGAATCAAAGAGAATAATTATAATAAAAAAATGTTAAGTGAGAATAGAATTTTGTTATATGAATGTAGACTTATGATATGACGTGGATGATATACTAATTATAGCATCTCTTTTCAAATTAAAAGAAGCACTAGAGCTAGACCTTCCGCAGAAGGAGCTCATTTAACAAGAAGAGTAGGTAGGTGCTCGACACCTTATTCTTATTAAAATATCATACATGTTGTATTATATGTTTGAAATGTGAATAAACAAATTATATACTATAATTTGAATGATGTGTTAAGTGTTTGAATTAGAAATAAATGGAAGGATTGTTCGGTATTACAGTCGACTATTTGGATTGAAGCTATGGATATGAATGTGTGAATTAGTCGGTCATTTGGACAAAGACTATGAACATAAATGTGTAAATTAGTCGGGCGTTTAGACAAAAATTAATGTGGATTGTGGGTATCATAATTTGCTATTTAGATAAAGACTATGGATTCATATGTATGAATTGGTTGGTTGTTTGGACAAAGACTAATATGAATCATTTGGTATCATAGTCGGCTATTTGAACTAAGGCTATATATACAAATATGTAATTTATTCGACCATCTAGACAAAGACAAACGAGGAAACGGTGACTTGCCTCAAGTAATATAGATGGAATAAGTAAGAAGTATGCAATGAAAACTCTATTTTGTTTAGGGATTAATTTGATCATATTGATGATTATGTTAAAATAAAATGGTTACGATGAGCAAACTGAGTTTATTCCTTTTCCACGATGTGTTTGATTTAGTTCTGTAAGAGACTGAGACAATTAATGAACCCAGAAAATTGGGATAAAATCCCAGAAGAAATTGGTTGTGAGCAACCACAAAATCAAGTCTAGTGAGACATCAATCAAAACTCAACAGTTCATCAGACAGTGTGGGCAAAAAGTTGTTTTTTCACAAAGGTAGCTAAGCATAATGAAAAGCTAATCTGACAAGTGCACCTCAAAGTAAAATGATAAGAACGAAACAGCTTTAGCAGCAGGTTGTAGAATTTGTTTTAGCAGATCTGTAAGCTCAGCAGAAGAAAGACAAAGTAAAATGACAATAAGTTTAATTAAGACAAATAAAAAGCTTAGTAATATGTTTTGATTACTGATTTAGAGCGTGTTTGGCAGTGTAGTTGCGGGTGCTTTTCAAATAACTTTTCGTGCCAAAATGCATATCAATGATGTTTTTTCATTTTTTAAAAATCATTTTTGACATCAGCACATCAAAACGATCCAAAACGTACAAACCATATTAAATTTTAGCAAAAAAATAAAATTTCAAATTTTTTAGGAACGCGGGTTAAATCACTTTCCCAAACGCTTCCTTAAAACCAATGGCAGCAATGTAAAAGAACAAAATTGATGTAGGGAGGCGATGGAAACACATGACAAAAAAAAATTACCTGCAAAAAAGGTTATAACACCTTTAGCAGCAGATTTATCAAAGTAAAGGATTTTATCCATGCTAAGAAGCAACATTGTCTTGCTTAAACAAAGCTCCACTGGAAAATAATGCAGGGGAAGGAAAAAGGTTTGTTGTCTTAGTTTTGCTGTGAAGGAGAGGGAGATGAGAGTAAAAATAAAAAATTGAAAGCATATTGGGTTTGTATAAAGCCACATTATTATTTTTCTTATAATGAAAAATATTAATATTAAAAATATTATCTTTTGTGTTATAAATATTATTATTTTTATAATAATTAATATTATTAATAAAATAATTACTAAATTAGAAAAAAATTATTCTTAGCATGGAAAAACAACAATAGATTTGATTTGAAAGGTAAAATTAAAAATTACTACTACTACTATTATTATTATCAATAATAAATTTTAAAAAACTGTTATTAATATCGAAAAAAAACCACGTGGAAACACGTGGTGCTTGGGCTCCTGTCTCAGTGCTAGGCATATCCCAGCGCACACGTGGTGCTTGGACTACGCCAAGCCCCACCTATCTTTGGGTCCCGCATGCTGCAGAACCCAAAATAGACTTGGGTCATGTTATACACGACCCAGATAGCCTTGGGTTCTGCCAACATCAAGATTTAATTTTTTTATAAAAATAAAAAATAAATCTGCGGTGTAGCGCAGATCATGAAACTAATGGAAAAACATAGTACAATTAAAAAGCATTAAGGAATCTACATATGAGGGTAGAATTCTAGATGAGCAAGCAAACTAAAAGGGGGAAAACACCTTTTCAATGACAACCAAAAATCAAATATATACAAGAGGTTCACGAGGTAAAGTGTCATTGAGGTTTAGCCGCTTCCATAGTTTTTGAAAAAAAAAAAGATAAATGATGAAAAGAGCAACCTTTGGGAAGAGTGCTAATAATAAGAAAATATATCAGATAATAAGAAAAAAGTATGCCTTGTATGTTCGAATCAAAGCGAGGTCAATCGAAGATAAGGGCAAAGAAGTGAACAACGGGCCAAAGCAACTAGCGTTCCAAATCTGTAAAAAAGGAAAAACATATCAGTGAGGGGTAGCAAAGCATGTGAAACGTAAGAGACACACACGTTGTTCAAGCAAAGGTGACCGTAACGAAAGCCAAAGGAGCTAATTGCCACCTGACCGACAAATCAAGTCATAAGAAGCCAACAAACTGCAGAAAAACAGTGAAGCAACTATGAAACGAAAAAAACAAAAGGGAAAAGAATCTCAAGACCTGAAACCAAGCGTAAAAACACACCATGGCTGACTGTAGTGACCTTATTGGAAAAAAGCAGCGTAATGCCTCTCAACAGAACAATGCAATGACCTGGAAAATGCAAAAAGTAATAGATCAAACTCATAATGTTAAGCTGCGATACAGTATGGCAAGTATGAAATCCGCAATGTGGGAACAACCAACAAGAAATTAATGGAGAAGATAGTGAAAGAAAGGGAGGTTTGATTTTATATAGGCTCAACAATATGAAGATATGGAAGTCAAGCAACCAGATGCTAATTTGTTCTTGACGGTAATTGGAGTTTTGGATGGAAGATGTAAACAAACATAAGACATGGACTTGGCTGAGACAACTTCGGCAACAATCTAATCTTCCATGGCTGGTTTTTGGGGACCTTAATGAAATTCTGTATCTGCAAGAGAAGAAAGGAGGGCAGCTTCGAGAATCAAAATTTATTCAAGTTTTCCATTATGTCTTGCATGATTGTAAATTGCATGATATTGGCTTTACTGCTTTTCGTTTTACATGGACTAATGGAAGGGTAGGAACTCAAGATGTGTAGGAAGTAGGAACGGTTGGACAGATTTTTAGGTGATGAGAATTGGAATGATCTCTTCTCAATCTGTCAAGAATCTAAGACTTCAGAAATTAGATCAGGCACCTATTGTTCTACGCTGAGATCAGTGATCAAGCTTCCTCACTGCACAGTAGGAAATTACCCAAACTATACTTGGATATTTAGTATTTGTTAAGGCACGACATTTTCTGTTTAAAGGCGCAAGATAGAGAGTGAGCAAGGGGGAGTCCATAAAGGTTTGGAACGATGCATGGTTGCCACAACAGAACGGTTTCAAGATTTGGACTCCTCCAAAAGTACTGGCTGAAGATGCAACCGTGAGGGATTTAACGGCTGATAATGGTATGGAGTGGAATAATGATCTTGTTGACAGCATCTTCCTCCCTTTTCAGGGATCATAAATTGAATTTATATCCAAGGAGGCCTCCTGACAAAATTGTTTGACTTTACATGAAGAATGTAGTTTTTACAGGTAAGAATGCCTACAATATGCTAGTGAAGCAGAATAGTAGATGGGCGACGCACATCCCTCCTAAAATCAGACACTTCCTGTGGAGGGCTTTGAAAAATAGCTCTTCTATTCGATCAAATCTTCTTACAAGAGAGGCAGTTGTAGATATAACTTGTGGTCTTTGTGACATTGACCACATGCTAAATCCTTGTGGTTCGCTAGTCCTTTATTGCGTATCAAACTGGATGATGGTTCTTGAGTTCTTGAGTAAGATACGTCAGTTGGGGAAATTGCAGCAGTGGTCGCATGGACAATTTGGAAATCTCGTAATAAGCAGTGTTTCGAGCATCAATAGATCCTTCAGCCTATCAATCTTATGAGAACTAGCTCAGACCTGTTGATCTTGTACCAGTTTAAAGAGTCTACAGATAGTGTTCAGATCGACCACAATTTCCCATTAATGCATGCACTGCTTCTCGAGGCTCCTACAAGCTTCATTCTGATGATGTTGTTTGGGAGAATGGCAATAAAGGAGTTGGAATAGTCATCAGAAATGATCGTGGTGATATTATGGTGTCTGCATATGAAAAGCTCTCTTCTACTTCCTGCAGCGGTGGCTATGTTTTTTTGAGTGTCGTGGGGGTTACGGTTTAAAATGTTATTTGCTTGA
>Ga0307517_10008144_pt1 | contig 15077 bp, 17 predicted proteins | sample 23_EM_MG_FD_194515 | JGI IMG/M metagenome (GOLD analysis project Ga0307517, IMG submission 194515) | Populus trichocarpa ectomycorrhiza microbial communities from riparian zone in the Pacific Northwest, United States - 23_EM | ecosystem: Host-associated > Plants > Roots > Unclassified | place...
GGTTACTCTTAGAATGAGTTTCCAAATCCCGACGCCCTCTTATATACATAAATTATATTCGCTTCCTTGACGGTTTGAGAAGCATTCGCGTGAGCAGTGGAGTCAACATGGAGTAACAAGCGGCAGCCGACTTGCAGATGCCTCCAAATCCAAATTAATTACAGGGTCTTGCACACGCGCTTCGTGTATATGTAAAAAAAAAGGAAACTGATCGACGGATCAGCGACAATGTTGCCATTTTAGGTTGTACAAACAAGGTTGCGCGAACGTAAATTCATATTCAAGACCTTGTAAGTCGGTATAAAATTTCTGAGAGGCACAATGGAATGCAAATTCGAAATTGCCCATCGTTCTCTCCCCTTCATTTAGTTTATCGTTTGGTTGTCGTTTGGATCCTCGGTTCGGTTTCTTTCCCAATTCTGCAAATTTCTGCAGCTGCACTTTAGGCCTACATACTCCTTTTTATCTTTTTCTTCTGCCAGTGCAGAAAACCATGCAGAGGAAGAGGAGACAAGCTGGTGCTAATGCAGCGCTAATGATCCGCGTCGTGCCGGAGTTTATTGCCATTTGCAAACCCGTCTTGGCGGGAGCCGAGAAGGGCTTGACCCTCCAGCCGATAAAGCTGCCGCAGGCTTCCGATCTAACCACAGCGAAATCAATAGTCAGGGATGACAAAACTCGCATCGGAAATTAGTTATAAAGCTATCAACTTGGCGATGAAAGTTTAACATATACCCACTCAACACTTTCCCCATCACCTGTGCGTTTTCTCAATCAAGAAAGAATGAGAATTGTCCCATCTCTGATCGTTCTCGTAACCTCCTTATCCGCGACGTACGCATGGGACTGCACGAGTGGACTCAATTATTGTGGCCACGTGTTATTGGACACCAGTACGACATTCTTCTACTTTCGCTCTTGCTCTGACTCGGAAGCCCAATTGCTCATTCCATTCTTTTTTCTTAGGCAATATGAAGTACAACGTTTGGCAGAACCTATGGGATACCGGCATCACCATCGAGAAAGATCGCGGCAACATGCTCTTCGGCTGTAGGGGAGGCAATAACATCCTAGAATACCAGGGATATTGCAAATATGGTTGTCAGGAGAACCCATCGGGTGGTAGCGACGCATGCAAACCTGAGCCCAATTCAGGATAGAGGGGAAAGGATCATTAGCGGGTGTTCATACCTTGTTCATACCTAAGTAATACTTGTTTATTTTTTGCTGCACTTATCTTGGAAGCCGAATTGTCGTAGAATGTTTCTCCGCTGCATTAAAGGAAGAATCAACCTTGCCTTGCCGTAGGTGAAGAACGATGGTTCCTCTCAAACGAGAGCCGTGATATAGGAGTGTCTGAATCCCGAGGAAGGGCAGAAAGCTTTTCTGAGGACGTTGATTTCAGCGAGGTTGTGGCGTTGGCTCTTATTAATAGTAATGCATTGAGTATATCACGGTGGACTATGTACTCACCATTCTCAACAGAGGGCGGAGAAATATGAACGAAAGTACCTAAAATGATTGTCATCACTGAGGTAGACACCAGTAAAAATGATACCAGGTAAAGTGGTTTCTCGCAGCGTCAGACCATAAACGCACTTGCAACGATGGGCGCTCTTCCACAACTCTATCCTCTACCACGTCCCCCATTTAGAAAAATGGAATTTTGGCACTGGCGCCCCATTTTCAACCCTACGATCATTAATCAATGCACTGTCTATCCATGATGAAAATCCTCTAAAAATCCTACTCGCTGCAAAGCATCCATTTATCTTGCATTATGTCTATACTAAACGTTGGGAAGGAACCCGGAATTATCTCGTAAAACTAGGAACTTTCTTGACCGTCACATCCCCTGACATCTTTAAGTCCATTTCTATCTCCTCTCCACGGGGCGTTGTTGCACGAGATCCAAACCCCAAGCCTCTCGATGCCAGCTTCGGTACCTTCAAATCCTCATAACCACTATCCACCGATGTTCGTCTCACCGCTCTTCTCTCTGCCTAACTTGAGACGAGGCACTCCTCTTCCGCTCCCGGCCTCTTCGTTCCAGGCCTCTTCGTTCCATAGCAGCATCTATATCCCTTGCACGCGGTCTCTTCGCGCCACTTGCCTCAAGCTTATCTACGGCCTCGCCAAAGACATTCCCCGCCCCCATCCTGGTATCCAACGGAGGAGAAGTACGAGAGGAGTTCTGGTACGATCCGTGATTCCTAAGACTCGGAGTTCGAACAATCATACCAAGATACACCAAGCCCAGCACGAATACACCGGTTATCGTGATCCGTGGACCAAGAGCCGCACGAGCACCCAGTGGGTCACGCTTAGGTGGGTCAAGTACTGATCCTGTGCGCCATACAAACGTGAGGATGGCCGAGATAAATAATAACATTGACCTGGGAACAAAAAAAAAAGTTAGTTGTATAAATACTTATAGGAGGCAAATGTTAACGAACCATGCCATCCAAATAGCAGGCGTGGCAAGTAAAACCCAAACGTTCCACCAAATAGAGGTCGTCTCCTTTGCTTCCTAGAAAAATAGAATCAGAGTTGGTCATTTCAGTCGAATAAATGTGGCCCACCTCCACCCATCGAGAGGCATGAAACATACTCCTCATCGTACCAAATCTAACAATATATATACACCCATACGACAAACTCATCAAAGCGCAAATCAGCGAAAGTAGCGCAAACGTCCGCGCAATGGGGTCATCAGCAGCTTGTGGTATCTGGAACATCGTCAAAATAGCGCTAAAGAAAACAGTAAACACGAAAATGCATCGTTGGGAACAGGCCGACGCTTACGAAGCAAGTAAAGCCGAAACGACATTCAACGTCTTCCATTCTCTGAGCAAAGAATCTATAAAATCCTCCCACGAATGCTTGAACCGAACTAGAGCTGGAGAGACCAAAGGCGGTGACCATTCATCCGGAAAGGGGAGTGGCATGTGCGTCATCGAGATGCCTGTAGCGCCTCCTGCAGCGGGAACGCCCGCGGCAGGTACAGCCCCGGGCATCAACCTCCCCGTTATTGAATCCTGTAAGAGTGGAGATGCATTGGGGTCACCAGACTGGGGTATCAGTCCTCCAGCCCCACTCGAATTATTAATCATCCGCTCAATATCGGGCCGACTGACTTCCGCGTCCCTGAAAATTCGAGCAACACGCGAGAAATACATCGCCGGCAGTCGAAGCAAGAAATTGAGGTACAACTCTCGAGGCAACGTATCCATGAAAAAGATTCGCGTATCCCTGCCCCAGGATTTAATAGAATTGACGGGGAAGAGGTCACAATCATAGGCCCCGCTCGAGTCCGAGCCTCTCCCATTCTCTAGGTCATGTTGTTTGTCATGGCAAGAACGTAAACCACAGAGGGGCAGCCGTATCTTGAAATGAAATGGATCGACAGGCACGAAACGTTCCTCTGAGACAGTCCGATCGAGGTGAAGTCTGGCAGACAAATCTCGCAGCATTCTCAAAGGAGATGTTGCCCTGGAGCGGGATGGAGAAGAGGGAGAGCTGAAATGTTGTCGGTTATTGCTGTTACTCGACTGTTCGCTTTCGCGATGTTCCGCAAAAGGAGATGAACGCATTGGTGGCGAAGGCGTATGTGGCTCGGTACTTCTCAAGATGTGAGAAATGGCTATCCGTGAAAATCGGTTAAGAAATCTGGACAAATCAAACAATAATTCCTTACCTTGCCTCGTAGGCAAAGAATGACGGTCGCTGTCGAATGAAACCCGTTTCTTTGGCGTCACCTTTCCACTCGATGCATTTTCCGGACCACCTTGTCTGGGGTCTCCCAAGTGAAAATTCGCATTGAGTGTCTTGTGCTCCACACCTTGAGAGTCGTTCTCCAGACGAATAGGGGAACTTGAACTGCTAATGCTGTGATGGTATCCACGGTTCAAGTTGCTCATGGTGAGTGAGGATGACCGAGGTCTACGACCAGTGCTAGTGGGTGTGGGAATGTTCAGGGGAGGAAGGGCAGAAAGCTTGCCTGAGGACGTTGTTTTCGACGAAGTTGTAGCAGTAGATCCTAGCGGCGAAGTCTTGAGTATATTAGGGTGGAGAGAATTACCTCTACTCACCACTCTCAGAGGAAGGAAAAATAAGAACCAACGGTTCTGAAACGATTGTCATCGATGAGTTATATATCAGCGATGAGTTATATATCAGCAGAAGTGTAGGATTGAATGCGGTGGTTTCTCATAGTCAAACGATAACATACCTGGACTCGGATTCAACGACGCGCGCTCTTCCATAACTCTGTCCTCTAACGCGTCCCTTGTTGAGGGAAATGGAATGTTGGCGCCAAACTGCATGGTCTCAAGATACGAGGACGCGCCGGCGGTTCTTTTAAACCATACGAGTCATCTAAAATAAGCAATGCACTGCATGCTCGCCCTTGCACGCTTAGCGGAGCTGTCCTTCTTTGGCTGACGGAATTTTTGGAGCTGGTGGACAAGTCTTGCAATGACACTGCGTGTACTGTGATGTATCACGTGAGCGCTTAAGGACGAGTGTTGACCAATGTTGCCGTTCTATGCCGATAAACAAAACAAGAGCAAGCAATCTTGAAATAATCGTCTCAGTAATCGTCTCCAGAGGTGGATTTGAAATTTGAAGCAGAGTAAGGCTGTGTTTGGAAGAGAGCGTTGACCAACGTCGCCGTTCTGTGCCGACTCCCGGCAAGTTTTCAGAGGTCAGGAGACAATTATTTGTTCCTGTTTTTTTTATTCAACGGCTCTGTTATCCAATTACAACCTTACTTTCCAATTCAGACTGGGTGGAACCTACCTTTTCAAGGTGAAAAAGACGGGGTTAGTGAGTATGGCGAGGAGGGCCAGTCTAAGGCGTCCGGGCTTGAGGCCCAGTGAGAACCTGCACTGTCCAAGGCTGCTCAAAACAGTTGAAATCACGGCAGAATGCTTAAGGAAGCCTATGGATGAGGAGTGAGACTGGAACAGACCGGAATCTGCCCAGACGAGTTGAGGTCTGTTGAGATCTGCACATGATCTGTCATCCACACTTCCGGAGCTGTTCATATCTTGCACTCAAATTCAACGCGGATACTTTAGGGGGGTATAATATGGTATGATTTGAACAGATACCAACAGATATCGGAATGTAATATATAGCAGATATGGACAGATTTGGGACAGATTGCGCTTGCCACCACCTAGATCGTACCCAGCCAGATTTCAACAGATGAGATCTTCTGGCACCCAGCTTTCAAAACTACGTCGACGCCGCTCCACCTTTGCTCGATTTCTTGAGGTCAAGCTTCTCTTGACGAAGCTTCGCAAATGCCTAATAAATCTTGGTAAGTGACAGTGTCTTGAAAGGGTAACATCAAACATACAGCTTTTTTCTCGTCGGTGAGAGCCTCGTATGCCTCTTTAACCTCTTTTCTCGCCACCCTTTTACGGCCGTGACAGTATTCTTGACCGAAGAGGTTCCTAAAAATCAGAATGAGTGAGAGCCAGTCGAAATAGATAAAAAAAAAAACTCACAGTGCCGAAAAGCTCGTCTTTGAGAAGATAAAAATTGGGACCCCAGCAGCCACCTCACTTGAACCCGATCCTACATTCGGCACCACATTTTCCAAGAGACTGGGTGATGAATCAACCACCTTGGGAGTTTCTTAAATGAACACGTTAGTGTGTATCGAACAATTGTGTTCGTTGGACTTACCAGTGTGGTGTTCAGGTAAGTTGAGATGGTCTTGAAGCGCTAAAACTCTTGAATCATCAGCTGCACGAGTTCGCAATGAGCTAAAAAAGATATACTGAGCCGCTGGATGAAACAGTCGAGGAATTGAACTCACAGAGGGTTTTTCAAGAGCAGAACCTGCCTCAATGTGAACGAAATTTTCATTCGGCGAAATTGTGAAACACGTACCAGTGGCCTTTTGGGTGAAGGTTTCGGCATTGCTACATCGTGCGAGGCAGAGTCCTCAACCACCTTGGGTACTCCCAACTCCAGTGCATGGGCCAGTGTCTCACTGTTCTCAACAGTTGGTTCGATAAAAGGCACCTGTTCAGCTGATAGAATATCTGGCGAAGGGGTTTTCAAGTTGGTGGTGCCAGGAGTGGACGCTGAATATATGTCGTCTCCAAGTCCAAGAGTCGGCTCGATTGGATGAGTTGGAAAGAAGCTTGGAGTCTCGGCGGGTGCGACATCATTTCCCTGGACATCCGTGTTGGTCGATACATTGGTGAATGGGGATGTTATGGTTGGCTCCGTTGATGGAATGGCTGATACCGTTGAGGAGACTGCGGACCCTTGTGATGGATTTAGAGAGAACACCAACAAAATTGGGTGACAGACCTGATTGAGATATGACCGGTGTCACGCAATATTCATCGGCCTTCGGGGCGACCACTTCTTGCACTAATGAGCAGATAAAGTCATTCAGAGGACACTTAAAAAGAGTTATTATACATACGAGTTGAGTTGGCCGATGATTCTACAAGTGGATCCACGATATCAATTCTGGTTCTTTTGCTGTCTTCAGCACCGGAGAGATCAGCAAACAGACTCGGGGCAGTCTTGCGCTTCTTTGACCCTTCCTCGACCTTGGGCTTGAACTCCTGTTTGAGAGTATGGTTTTCCTTGCGCGCTCTGGCCCAATTGAAATAAATGTCAGTGGCCAAACGATCCAGCTTCCAGGCATCCTCGGCTATCCTGAAATTTGGCTCGAATTTGATCATGCCACGGTAAAAATACTTAGCAGCAGGATCCGAACGTTTGCTCCATGTTTTTGGTGCCATATTCTCATCTTGAAGATGTTGGAATAATCCACGAGCTGTGGTGCAGATTGCGGTCGCTCGAGCCTCGGTGACAGGCTTGCCTTGTGCATCTTGTAAATAAAACATAGACGCTCGATTGTTGGGATCAGCCTGGGCCACTGAATTGGAAAAAAGGGAAATGTCCTGCGTAGCTTTCCTTCGATTCATTGGATGCATGGCCCATTCTGCAGCGGTCCACACTGTGACGAGAGGAAAGTCTTTGCGATCATAGAATTTCGGCATGGATTCGCTGAGTGCCAATTTGGCTGGCATCGGGGCACCACTAGCCGGTTCAGATGTCCTTTTCAAGGCGCAAAGCTCATTGACTCTGTCCAACAGGCTGGTGTGGGCACTCCTGGATGATTGAGAAATTTCAGCGCATAGTCAGCTGGGAAAAATGAGTAAACGGACTTGAGCCCTTTTAATTCTGCCTCTAGTTTGATGTTTGCGATATATAGCTTGTGGAAGGCCACATTGCCAGAGGACGAAAGTTCAGCATGGCTTGCATTTTGAAGAATGAGCGAGCGAGAAGGCATATTATTGAAGCCCATGCTCCCCTGCTAAATGCTAATGAGAGGAGGTGAAAAGACGGAAAAAAGGAGGGCTTTCACCGGATTGAATGGATCACCATTATACGGATAGGAGGCGGGAATTGCATGGATACCAGAATTGATTGGCATGGACAATGGGTTAGGGGACGAGAAGGTTGTCGAAATAACTTCATCGGAGAAGTCGCTGGAGTCAAACATGGTAAAGCGATCGAGGCTCTATGTGGGTAAGAGGGGGAAAAGGAAGCAAGAAATGAAAACAGTGTCTGCGGGCGGAAGTATATATCTCCATTGCAAATTCCATCTGTCCATATCTGTTGAGGTCAATTGGCCAAGACGAAACGATCATTTTGGTTGCGCTATGAATGCATTAGATTGAACATTATACTAATTACTGTCCTCGTCAATGCCCTCGTCGTCTTCTCCAGTGGCGTCTCCAGGACGAGAGAGCAATGCCATATCCATTCCCATCTGCTCCCAAACAAAAAACCGCACATCAGAAGCGTCCGCATTGACATGATGATTATGTGGGATGACAGAAACCACAGAAAGGATAGATTTGGCATCGATAACTTGTAGCCCATTTTGCCCTCCCTCAGTTACTGACCATACAGTCCAATTTGACCGTTTGAAAAGATCTTCATCTGGCCGGGAATAGACCGAGACAAGTGCCAGAGTGCGTCTGGTGTTATTGACCATGGCGTTAAAGAAGTATTTCACTTCGGCGAACTCTATCTCGTTGGCAAGCAAAACCTTAAAGAAATTAAGTTATTGGAGTCGGATCTGATGACGCAGAAGAGACAGCAATAAAAAACCTTGACGCAACGTGCCCGTCGAGAATCTTTGAATGCGCGTGACTCTTCTTTCCATGCTGAGCGTGCAGTTTGACCGTTGGGCAGCCGAAGGCGTGCCCAACGTGGAATTCGAGCTCTGAAGTGCGGCTGATTATGCTCGGTCACAAGATTTCCATGTATGCGTTCGGCCTCCTCCAAATAATCACGGATAAGTGAGTGCTCCGGAATCTCTGACAGGAGTCTTCCAGTCCTTTCCTTTGCTCGAAGCAGAACATATCCATCTCCAATATCAAGAGAATAACGAGGAAGAGATGGGGGTGTGCGATCAAGAAAAGGAAATAATGCAATGAGTGCATTGATTTGGCATCGACGGAGCCCACGTTGCGAAAGATTTTGATATGGGTTGGAGGGTTGTCGAATTTCTGATCCCAAATCGCCAATTAGCCGCTCCATGGTCCATGTCGATGACAAGGGTGTTGGTCCAACACGAACTGTTTCGGACGGCATGTGGAGGATGCCATGAACTGAAGGGCGTACCATATGAAGGCGATCAGAACGCCGCTGGACATAAATTTCCTCATATTCCACGCAGAAAAGCTTGAGATACTTGTGGGCCTCTTGAAGTTGACTGCGTTTAATGGTGCGCTGGTGGAGAAGTCGAATCGCATAGACCAATTTGCAAAAATTCTTCCAGTATCGTTCAGGCAGAATCCCGAAAAGAAGTGCAGGTGCAAGACCATAAAGGTATGTCTGCCACTCCTTCGCTTTGTAGCCACTGTTAATTTTTTCAGCAATATTTCGAGGAGGATGATCTATGAATCCAGGGATATACTCGCGACATGCAGCAACAGCACTGCCATGCGCTTTCCACACATCTCCCACAAGTGTACCCCAGTCCCAATTGTCTGTCGTATCTTGGCCCGAGGTGCGAAATGTCTTGCGCCAAAGAGGAAGAAGCAAGTCACCCATGTTGAGCATAGGCCCATGCATACTGTCCCCAGGAAATCCTGCAGGAATCGGTTGGCGGCTGGTGGAAGGTAGGCCTCCAAAAAGGCTTGGATATGCGATTCCAGTTTGCTTACGGCGTTCTTTGTACTCGGTTATGTGTCGCGACTCAAGAAGGTAGAGCAGATTGCGGTGGTACTCTCCAGGAGAGCCGCCTGTGATGCTATCGGGGTCTACATCAGGATGATCACTTCCGGCAACGGTGTAGTTGAGTGGTTTGTGCAATGCGGGATAGTAATGGCCAGCGCCTGGTACATGGCGGCCTTTGAGATCGCAATACAGTCGACATGGGAAAGCACCATGATGTCCAACCAGGCCAGTGAAATGGACGCTTCCAGGACCGTCTGCACCACCAAGGTGGAGAAACGGTCGAGATATGAATTCCCGACTGTCTTTTCCATCCCAAACATTTAACCCTTCTTTTTGAATGGCGGCGAGGTGATGGAAGCCAGGAAACAGGTATGAGTCGCTGTTTTTGGGATTGTTTGGACCAGGAATGAATCCTCCAGGGAGAACGTACCGCTTCCTGTAGCGAAGGTCGGGAGCCAAGTCAAAAACAACCCACATATAAATCCAACAATCCGACTGCTTGTCTTGATAAAGCTGAGCACCATCCATCGCAAACATCAGAACCATATCATCTGGAGTTATGTCCCCCCGTGCTACAGCCTCAAGATAGCTCTCGCCATGGTAGATGTCCTCGTACTCTTCGATAACTCCTCCCGTTGCCTCCAACGCCTCAAATATTTCCTTTGTTCGGCGGGATCGATGCTTCATTTTCTCGGCAGTCTCAGGATTCCGCCACAACGCTTGCAGCTGCGGTCCCAGTGGCATTGTATAGAATTGTTGTTGTGGTTTTTTGATCTTGCCGCCACTAGATTCAAGCAGGACAGGGTCATATCGGCTTGTTTGACAATCCGGCATTGGACATGACTCAAGATCGGCATATGGACCTGTGTAGGCGACACACGAGTTTGGACACATATCGTGGACAATCGGGATGACCCCAGTAAGATCTTGAATTTTCTTTTTGACGGAAGCGAGGGATAGGATGTTATCTTCTGGGTGTCGCTCGAGCATGTCAGAGCGGACATCATTATAGACTTGGTCCGATGCACTTGTGGTGGAAAGAAACAGGCGCAAGGATAGAAGGAGGTCTGGATCGTCAAGTAAATTGATTTCATTTTGAACGGGGTGGCGAAGGCGGTACACATCATCTACTCCAAGGTCTCCATTGTCTAACGATGCTCCCTCCAGCGCCCTCTGAAAAGCCAACGAGGTTTTCAAGCTGTCAACTCTGGGCGTGAAATCTGGAGGAATGGAGTATTCTGGAGTGGCAAGAGATGGGTTGCCAGAGGGCTGTTGATTGGGGGTGTTGACCTCCGAGTCGGAGAGACCAGGGCCATGTTCGTGGTCTTCTTCCATTATGAGTCAGTTTTAAAAAGGAGAAATAAAAATGAACACACACCAGGAATATCTGGTTGAATCCCCTGTGGTCCTGCTATGTCGTTTGAAAATCCGGCTTCTCCTAGTTCTGCATATGGGGTATCAACATCATGCTGGCCTGGGTTGTTCTCCGTTTCACTGTCATGGTCAGAAATCTGCACCTCTTGATTAGAATTCAAGAGAATTCAAACTAGAACTTGAAAACATACCTCATTCATGATAACATCTTCATCGTGATGTTCTTCAGATGCCAGACCGAAATGGGCGGCCACCAGCTCGGAGTCAACGGGTTGGATTTGGTTCCTAGATCTGAAGGTTGCATGTCAGTAATATGTGGCCCGACTGACTTCCGTGGCCACGCCATTGCATTGCTGCTCACAATCGCAGATAAAAACCATTTGGCGGAGAGTGTACACGCAGAGTGAAACAACAAAAACTTACCGTGTAGAACACGTGATGCTAATCTCCAATTTCCATATTTTATGAGATTAGGCCAGGTGGCTCATGTTGTTGGGAAATCAGTGTTATATTTACAAAGGATATCATGTTGTATAAAAAGAGATATTCAAGAAACTATTTACGTCGATGCTCGTCGATGCGAAGGTGACTGTCGACTTTGTTGAATCCGGAGCTTGACACCTTCCTCTCTGGACATGCGACGGTTCTTGTGCGTACGGGGGTTGGGCTGTTCAAATCCGTCAGGTATTGCTCCAAGTCGGGGGCGGAATGTCGATGCCTGGAGAAATAATTATTTAGTCACTCAAATCAAGCGATGTAAGGACTTACAGATATTAATTGGCATGTTTCGCACCAATGAAGGGCACGGTGAGAGAGCTCTTGGTTGATCTCGACCTTTGCGAGAAAGAGGATGATATCAACCATAAAAGAGCGTGGCTGCAATATCGTCACTGGTTGGAGGATAGTCCGAACCCAATCCGGGCTCTTTCCCTCCTCGTACTCCCCCATATATTGGTCGAGAACCAGCAGTGGGCTTTCCCGTGTGTAGTACACAAATTCTGATGGGCCCCGCGGCAGGATGACACGCAAATAAAGCGTTTGGGTGGGTGGGTCTTGGAACGGCCCTTCGATAACACCCTACAAACAGTTTAATTGGCATCAATGAAAGACAGGATAAAGGAATGAAGTACCTCAGTTTCCATGGTGCTAAGTTGACACTCAACCAGATCCTCTAAAATGTTGGCCAATGTTGGGACCGTCACCACCTGAGAACAGTCGGCGCGAGAGGACTCCGAATTCAACCCAGCAGCAATCCATCGATCGACAGCAGTGGGGAGGCCGTTGCGAACGCGTTTTTTTTCAAGACATGCAGCCAGCTCTTCTGGACTGTGTCGGGATGGGCGAACACGCTTTAGGATGAATGCAGGCGAGTCCCAGAATTTTTTGGGCCTTGGATTTGGGATGCGGATGTAAGACATGGAAGAAAGAGTTAAAGGAGAAACTTACGATGTGCGTGGGCCATTTTGATGCTAGAATCCGCTCGTTGGAATGCTAGGGGACGCTCAGAAAGATGTCGACAGCAGAGAGCAGTCGGAAGCAAGATTTCTCACAGCTCTCAGCAGACGGATCTTCCCGTGCAGCCCGCACATGACTACGCTCGACCCGGGAAGTGCGGGTTTTCACTGGGCTTGAGGCTTGATCGTGGGAAATGGTCTTTTGGTTACGCCGCTGACATGGACAATTGTCCTACATCGTTGTTTGTGTGAATCCTCATTATATCGTCAACGGTACACACACACTCTTCGTTACAATTGCACCGCAAAGTAGGCAACTTAAGTACACAGCATTGCACTCACAAACTACATAGTACAAGGAACTTATCCTTGTTGGCTCAACAAATCTTGCAACCCCATCGTACACTCATCACAATACTGAAGCACCCCCTGAGCCCTTCCCCAGACTCCCAACCATGGCCTCTTATTCTGGCAACAACAGAGTCACCGCGCAAAGCAAATCGGATTGTTACAACTGATTCCGTCCGGGGACCAGTTGAAGAAACAGCTCCAACGAAAGCAGCTGGGAGCCGTAATTCGGATGCAACTCAGAAGCAGTCCGTTGTATCAGCCCTGTCTCCGTTCACCGTTCCCCCATCACTAGCCGCCGTGACGCCAAGTCTCTCCTGAGCTCAAAGCAAACCCCTCCCTACTGGTCCGGAAGGACCAGAGAGACTTCCGCAGATATAGTGGTTATGACAGCTAATGGCGGCCCTGTGCCCAGTTATACACTTGCCTCTTCCGCTGTGCCTTCTCTGCCTTGCCACATCGCGATGGGGAAAACAGAGACCACATCTACAAAGTGTATCGTGGTAACGATAAATCCATTCTTTCAAGGTGAGTAAATGGGACGCCACCCGCAAAGCCCAAACCCAGACTGAATCTTGCACCAGTCACTCCCGATAAGTAATGCCGCTGCGCGTCGATACGCCAACGCTCAGGTAAAAATCAAGCTGGATGGGAGTCACCCTGTGGTTCTTTGGCCCATTACTGAAGAGTTGGACAGCATCAATACTAATAGAGTCGACCCCCGAGGTCATCGCAGTCGAATGCTGCGCTCAAACGGGGCGAACTGTGAGCACACGATTTTCCTTCTCCGTCCCATATTATCCTACCACGGGGTTATTCCAACCCACGTATATCTTCTACTGTCGTTGACGCGAACAAAGAACTGCACAAGTAAGTGCCATAACCCCGGTGGTCCTCGTCGTGCCGTCAGACCGCCGGTTAAAGATACACATGGGGGAAACGTTCAGGCATCCTGTTGTCGAACTCGCGGCACCTACTTGGGATCTAAAGAGGATTGATGAACCGTTGCTTGTTCTAAGGAAAGGTGGGGCAGTGGCCACTGGCACGGCGGCCATCCCGACGCCAGACCCGACTCCTGAGTGCTGGGCCAATCGTGCCAATCGAAAGGATACCTCGACCTATGCCGAAATAGCAAATCCTAGCAAATCGCTCATCTACCTGAATCCCACGTTAAAATGACCAGGTTCATATGCGACCGTGTGACGACTTTTCAGAATCACGCCTCGTCAGTCCAACAAGTGATGTCTCTTATTATTTCGAGTGATTGGTCCTTGGAGATGTTGGACATTTCTGATGCTCTGGTTACATATGATTCAGATTCAGAACACAACTATTGCACCATCCCTGGAGGAGACATATTTCCAATTGGGTGGCTGTTTGAAGAATGTTGTCCATGATTTAGAAAGCTGTGGCCTTTAGAGTGTAAAAATCAGGCCGCCGATGCTGGAAGCACTTTAGAGAGCCACAAACCTAATACAGAGGCACCATCTAATACAGAGGCACCATCTAATACAGAGGCACCAGCTTTAGTAACACCAAACCCCAATCGAAACAATCGATATTGGTCCATCAGCCTATGACCAACGATTTCAACCCGGCGCAAAGTTTACTGAAAAAAATTTGTCCCGTGAGTCTAACCCCAATGATCATAGCTGGGTGCCTCATGAGGGATCCGGAAAGAGAGAACCTTCCAGTGAGGGGCTCACTGTAGACCTTCAAAGAATCATAAAATTTACCCATCGTGTGGGTCCATGAGGCTCATGCAATTATATTCATAAAAATAGTAATACAACAAGTATTGCAGTTCCAAGATTCCTGAAAGGAGCTATCCCAATCCCCTTAGAAGAGCAGAAATACATAATACACATTAAGTGATCATCTTGTCGTCAACCACGTTGAACGGGCTTGAGAATGAGTGGCATCTGAGTGCCTGCCTTGAGGTCCGACTTGACAAGAGGTCGCTGGATAATTGCCTCCTTCTTAATGATATCACTTGGAGGAACAGCCAACTCGAACTCAAAGGCCCTGATGAGAGTGAACAACAGGGCCTTCATTCTGGGATGATAGAATTTAAGATGCTGAAGAGGCGCCGAAACTTCAAGACTCACTCAACAAGGGAAAAGCGATATCCAATACAGGCACGAGGACCACCAAGGAACGTCATGATGTTACCCCACACACCAGGGATATCAGCTACCGCCTCGGGGACATGCTCCCATCGTTCCGGCCTGAGCAGAGAAAGCGTAATCAATAATTAGGATATTCCACGGAATGGTCAGAATCGTACTTGAACTCCAAAGCTTCGTCGCCCCAGATTGACTTCGATCGGTTCAAAGCGAGGACCGGAATGAGAAGAGTGTCACCTTTCTTTATCCTGTGAGCCAGCGAAGGGGTATCAGAAATAGAGAGCAACCACATGTCAAGAATTAAGCATACTTGATGTCCCACAGGACGTTTCCACTCTTGTCCTTGACTGGCTCGCCGAGTGGGAGGATGTCGTCTTCAGTAGCAACACGCGAAATAGATGCCAGAGGTGGGTGAACACGCAAACTTTCGCGAATGACAGCATCTAGATACGGGAGAGCGTTGAGTTCATCCATGGTGGGGTTGTCCGTTCCAACAGCAAGAAGTTGTTTTCGAAGTTTATCCTGGACTTCTGGGCTTTGCGTG
>Ga0307517_10008145_pt1 | contig 15077 bp, 8 predicted proteins | sample 23_EM_MG_FD_194515 | JGI IMG/M metagenome (GOLD analysis project Ga0307517, IMG submission 194515) | Populus trichocarpa ectomycorrhiza microbial communities from riparian zone in the Pacific Northwest, United States - 23_EM | ecosystem: Host-associated > Plants > Roots > Unclassified | place...
TAGGGTTAGTTAGAGAAGACTATATTATGTTTTTTAGCTGCAAACTTCAGCAAAAAGTTGAAGAATAAACATGAGTTTTATTCTTATTTGTTTGTGAGAAAACAATCTTTTTTTGCAAGGATAAAGATCGTACATTTACTTAACGAAGATTTTGTCTATGTAGCGTCATTCACATACTTAGGGTTTTTAGATACAATGTTATCTCCGGATCTAAGTCTTTTTTCAATACCTTTGGTTCTTAGGTACAAGGGTACCTCTAGGTTAGGGTTCTATTAAGCCTGATTGTCGTTTTTTTGGATTGTTATCTACGTCGTTAGGGGTTGCTTGACAACGTGATCAAGAGATCAACATTATATCATATTTAATTTTATTAACTTAATTAGATGGAATAAAAGTGATGAGATTCTAAATGTTCAAGAACTAAAAAATTAAAACTATTAGATAAAACTCTAATAATAGTGATTCTATATTGTTATCTAACAAATTCTTCCATAATAAAAGTGATGATACTATTTCAAGTTCTCTATGGAGCCATGTCCACTCTAAGGATGAATTACATGATTGGAGTAGCTGCCGCATTTTATTTTATGTTAAAATCAAAGACTTAGACTAGATGCTTATTATGCGAAACAATTTAAGAAAAAAACGAAAACAAATTCAGCATAGACGTCCGTTTGTTAATATTAATATTTGTTGTGGTTAAATAAAATGTAAACAAACTTAAATATAGTGAAACTCCTTGATTGATGGATGATACTCTAAGCATCGACGACTGCTTTATCAAGTACCAAGTTAGTAGTTACTATTACTATTACTGAAGAAAAGGTTAGGTCTCCTTCAACGTAAAGTAGAGCTAATTTCATAATGATTAATGTTAAGACAAAACCTTTTCTGTTTTGTTATCATTTGCTTCCACCACATCTTTTGAAAGTCAATGACGAGATAGTTATTGAGCACAACAAATATATATGAAGATTTCATAATTAAAAAAGAGATAAGTAGGTGCCCCATTACAAAGCTTGCACTAACATCTTATATATTGATACTAGCTATATGGCTCCTCATTTGTCATGGATCATATATTTTTCTTTAGTAAAAAAATAAGTAGTTAGGCTTTTTAAATATGTTTTTAGCTATAAAAAAATATTCATAATTATAAATTGAAATGCTTATATATGCATCTTATTTGAGCAAGAGATAACTAAGATTCAAATATTTGATTATAAATTGAAATGTTATGCATTTAGTTGTGTTTAACAACTTTTTTTTTCAAAATAAATTTTTTATTTAATCAAATAATTGTTTGTGCCAATAAATAAAAAAATGTTAATGAAAGAAAATGGAATAAAATTATAAAGCTCAGCTATAAAACAACTCAAAGTTAAAAAATAATTAAAATTTTTTTGGGTAAACCTGGATTAACCCGCTAACCATGTGATAATGAGCACAAGATTAGGATAACCCCATAGAAAAAAAGTGAAAAAAAAACACAACTCAATTCCCAAAAAAATTATATGTCGAATGATTAAATTAAAAAATTTTAATTTTTGAAAAGGATCTAAAAAATATCAAAGTCAACCCATGTTAACCTTCAAAACTCATGACCGCAGTCATGAGGCCTAGATTGACAGCATAGACGCAAACCCAAAAATATAACAAAGCAAAATTCTCAATAAAAGAAATATAAAGAGATAAAACTAAAAAAAATAAAAAAAGTAAAGAAAAAAAAAGATTCAAGTTAACCCAGGTGAACTTACTAACCTACCGAAGACATAGGATTGGAATAACCCCTTAGAAAAGAAAGTGGAAAAAAAACCATGAAGATCAGTTCCAAAAAAAATAAAATATTGAAGGATGAAACTGAAAATAAATCCATTTTATAGGACCTAAAAAAATCAAAGTCAACCAGTGTAAACCTTTGAAACCCTGGACCTAAGTCATGAGGCATATCAGACAAACAAATAAACAAAAAGATGCAAAATGCCCAATAAAAAATGACGATGGATGAAATTGAAAGAAATGCAACAAAAAGGATCCAAATTAAAACAAACAATATTCAAAAGAATGAGAACCAAATTCGATGTAAAAACAATTGAAATAAATTGTTAGGGATGAAACTAAAAATAAAATTCAATTAGTAAGAGAAAAATAAATTAAAAGAATGAGGATCAAATTTGATATAAAAATTAAATTAAACATAATGATTAGAAATAAAATTGAAAAAAAATCAAAAGAGACCAAATTCTACATAAAAAATGAAATCATATGCTAGGGATGAAATCGGAAAAAAATCAATTAGTAAAATGAAAAAAAAATCATAAGAGCGACGAACACACTTGATATAAAAATCAAATTAAACCAAATGATTAGGGATGAAATTGAAGAAAAAACCAAATCTAAAGTAAATCAAATAGCAATTAAAAGAATTAGGACCAAATTTGATACAAAAGATAAACGAGAGGACGCCATCGTACTTTGGCAATGACAAGAGAGAGAAAAATAGAGAGAAGTAAAACGCCCATCAGAGTCCAACTACCGCTATGCTGCATACACTCGCCACACCACCGAAGAGAGGACACCGTCGCGCTTCTAACACAATCGAGAAGGGTGATGTTTCTGCCAAACACTGTGTACATTTCGCTTGAAGGGTGCAGACGAAGTCCACTCGCTAGCGCATGCCAGAACTTTCTTTTTAAAAATTTATATGACTAAAAGACCAAAATGCCCTTAGTTCACCTAAGTATAATGAAGAAACCAGAAGTCAAAGATGAAAAAGGCCCTGTATAGAAGGTTTAATTTTTGTTTTGTTTTGTAAGGGTAGTTATATAATTCAAATATTCATTGAAAAACAAAATGGCCATAAAGCTCCTGGACCAAAGTTTATTTTTATTTTCCATAAAGGTTATTTTATTAATCTTATTTTAAAAAAAAAAAAAAAATACCACTCTAACCCCTATGAATTTGAAAACAAAAAATGTATCCCTTTGAAAAGACCATAATACCCCTAATTGAATGCAATGTTTTTGTGGAGAGGACAAAATAGAAAAAACACAGTGGACATTTACAATGTTTTTCCTGTAGCTTTTAGATTTTCAGTTAATGTTTTCTCTAAATAACTAGTATCTTTTTTTGATTTACAAGAATGTTCTCTCTCAAATTACAATGGAAAAAAAAGCTTAACCGAATACTTAAAGTGTCTAATAATATCCAAATACAAGATGAACAAGTTATAAAAATTAAATATGTTTTGGTTAATTCCTAGCCAAATTAAGTTACTTTGTCTACAAATAATAAGAGTGAAGTCTCTAATAGCAATTAAGTTTTTTATCGGATTAATCAATCCAAAAGTAACTATTAGTAAAATATTTAATGATTATTAAAGATAAATAAGTCTTTATTAATAAATTAAATATATTTTCATGAATAAAGTTAATGTCTAGTGTAATAAACTGATTGGTTGCAGGGCATATATACTAGCAATCTCTTATTTGTACTAAAGTTAATCACTCATGTGTCAAATATCATATCACTCAACTTAATGATAATGATTTTATTGGGCAATGGCTTAATAAGAGGATTTACAAGATTCTCTTCAGTCCATACTCACTATATCTTTACATCTTTTCTTTCTATGATTCTCTAATTAAATGGAATTGTCTATGTATATTTTTAGATCATTTATGATACCTTGGTTTCCTTACTTATGCAATGGCTCCATTATTGTCATAGTACAGGGCTACTGGATTAACAATACTATGAACTACACCTATTTTAGTAATGAACTTCTTGATCTAAACAACCTCTTTTGTCTCCTCAAACGCAGAGGTGTACTCAGTTTTAGTTGTAGAATCTATTTTGGGCTTTTATTTGGAACTTTTCCAACTTACAACACCATTATTTAGAGTAAAATATAAGTAGATTAATTTTTTTATTTTCAATATCTTATTGAAAACTAGCATCCAAATAACCATGAATTACTAGTTCATCTCTTTCATATACCAGAAAAAACGTTCTTAATTTTTCTTAAGTATTTAAGAATATTTTTAACTATCTTCCAGTGACTCTTACTTGGATTAGATTGGTATTTACTCATTATGCTCAAAGCATAAAATACATCTGGTCTTTATATATAGCATGGCATACATTATAGATCTTATATCTAAAGTATGTGGAGTCTAGTATCTTATCGATGTATGTGTATTGAGAAAATACAACATTTTTAGATTTATCTTTTTAGATATTTATTCTTAGTATATAGGTTGCTTCTCTCATATCCTTCATAGAGAAATTCTTGGACAACCAGATATTTACTAACTAGAGTAAATAAATGTTGTTTCCTATTAGTAATATGTTGTTTACATATAATATTAGGAAAAAAAAATTCATTCTCATTAACCTTTTATATAACGCAAGTCTCATCTATATTTTTTTTATAGAATTAAATTATTTAATTATCTCATCAAAATGGACATTCCAACTCCTTGAAGTTTGCTTAAGTTCATAAATGAATTTTTATAGCTTGCATACTTTATTAGCAAATTTCTTAGATTAAAAACTTTCAATTTGTGTTATATACACATCTTCTTGAAGATTCTCATTCAGAAATATAATTTTGATATCTGTTTGTCAAATCTTATAATTATAGTATGTAACTATAGCAAGCAAAATCTTTGTAGATTTTAACATTGCTACCAGCAAGAAGGTTTCATCAAATTCAACCTATTTATCTTTGTTTGTAAACTTTGGTAACTATTATAGATTATATATGTTTGTACATTGCTATCCATATTAGTCTTTATCTTAAAAACCCACTTATATTCAACATGTTTTATCCCTTCAAGTAGATTAGCCAAGTCTTATACCTTGTTGGTATACATGGAATCAATTTCATATTTCATGGTCTCGAGACATTTTTTAGAATCAATATCAGATATTAGTTCCATGTAATTGGTAGGCTCATTAAGTATAAGCAACTCATCATTTTCTGCTTCTATGAGAAGTTCATATCTCATTAGTGCATGACATGTCCTACCAGATCTACAAAGTTCTTATGTTTTTTTAGCTTTAGGCTGAAAATCAAATATTATAGCCTAAGGTTTAGGTTCTATGTAGATGTTAGTTCATGGTTATTGAACTTCTTTAAGTTTTATTTTCCTCTCACTACTCCTTTCAAGAACAATTCTTTCTTTTGAAAGGTAGCATATTTTGAGACAAATATTTTTTTCTCAATAAGATGATATAAATAATATCCAATATATCCCATAAACTTATATTTATTTAAGTTAGCTTTTAGCCTTTTCAGATACAATATGCTTCACATAAACATCACATCTCAAATTTTTTCCGTATGATAAGATTGGTCTCTTAACATTTCATATCTCATATGGAGTCTTATTAAAAGATTTTGATAGAACCCTATTTAAAAGGTAAGTAGTAGTTTGTAGGGCATAACCCTAGAAAAAGAAGTTGGAAGGTTTGTATAGCTTATCATGGATTACACCATATCCAAAATGGTGCAATTTCTCTTTTCAGAAACCTTATTATGTTGTGGTGTTCCATGAGGTGTCCATTTTGAGATAATCACATTCTCTTTTAAATAATCTTGAAAATCTTGGTGAAGTATTCACTGCATCTATTCGATTAAAGTATATCGATACTCTTTTCAATTTGTTTTTCAACTTTATTTCTGAATTCTTTGAATCTTTCAGATGATTTAGATTTTCATCAAATATATATGATCATATCTTATCAATGATCAAACATGTATATTCATGTATGGAACAAATCATTACTGGTCCATATACATCTATATGTATTATACCTAATAATGCATTAGATCTTTCACTCTTTCAATAAAGGGTGTTTTGGCCATCTTACTCAATAAACAAGCTTTACAAGTTTCATATGATTCATGATAAAAAGGATCAAATATCCTTCTTTATATAACTCGGTGATCTTTGTTTCATTGATATGACCTAGTTTACAATACTATAAATAATATAATATGGATATTGATTATCTAATTTGTTCTTTTTACAATTTATATTGAACTTGGGCATTTCAAGATCAGGTATATACAAACCATTTGTATAGGTACTAGATCCATAACAAACATCATTATTATAGAAGGAACAACATTTGCCCTTAATAACAATTTTAAATCCATTTAAAAATAGATATGATGTTTCTAAAAAGTATTAGAATAAAATAGTATTAGAATAAAATAACAATTATCAAGCTCTACTATCAGTCTATTTGACAAAGTTAATGCAACAACCTTTGATTCATTATTAACTCTTAGGTCTACTTTTCCTTTATTCAATCATAAACACACATGAAGTAGAAGCTTCAATAAGCTTTTTAGCCTTCACTATTGGAAGATAATCTTTACAGTTCCTCCTATAGTGGTTTTCCTTGCCATAATGATGACAAGTATCTTTATCATTCATGATGCCCCATGTAGGCTTTTACGTTTGGAATGCAAGACTAAGTTTATGCTTAACTCATGGTCTATGATAAAGCCCTATTGGCTCAATTTCTTAAAATAGTTAATCATTCTCAACACATAGGTGTTCACTGAGAAACTCTATCATCTTACAATGAAACAATTCCTTAAAGGTCTCATACCTCTCAATTATACTAGCTGCATCAAATAATTTTTTAAGATGCATAATTATTATATGGACATTCATATTCCAACGTTGTGTTTGAAGTTTAAGTGACATGTTGGATAACATCACATATTTAGCCTGCTCATCATCATCAATATGACATTGATATTCACTGTGTACTTTGTTATCAGTGTCCTCATCACAGATAAAAGGAATTCAAGTTTCAAGAACATATAACTTTCTTTGTTGTTTGAGAACAATTATCACATTTCAATACCAGTTGAAGAAGTTTGGTTTAGTCAATTTATTAGCATCAAGTATGCTATGTAGAGATATATTTATTTTACTCATGATAATCTATCAACCTATTCATACAAAGATAATGAGTATTGGTATCATGCATAAATATTTATAACCAAATTTAGATAAAAACTTTAATGATAATTTGGTCTCCCACTACTTTCCTGCAAATTAATAACCATCACTATTAATTCAGGAAATCTCGCTTAGATCTCTTAGTAGGCTAGGATCCCATTTAATTTATATGACCTTAAGTAACTCAAAAAATAAATTAAATTAGATAAATAACATAGCTTATCAATCACATCTTTATGTGACTTCTAGATTAGTTAGGGGACAACTCTTTGAAACATATCATATATGTTTCACCTAACTACTTCCTCTAATCGTATACGATTATAAGTAACTCATCCAAATCATATAAGTTAGTTAAGTAGGACTCGATTTTATAGCATTAAACATATTTAATTAATGGTAACCTTGAGCAACTCAATAAGTTATCCATGAATACAACTCTGGTTTTATGCATATAAAATCAGAAGACAACAAATCATGTTCTGAATATGTACTTAATATTTTAATGAGGGATTAATTTTTTTGATTAAGTCTCATTCCATGGCATTAGTGATATATCATACATAACAATTATATATAAATATACAACCCTAACATGCCATTCTAATTTGATGATTATGTACATATCTAAACTAATTTCATCGAGCCATCGAAGGGAATTTGGTGGTCAAAACCTAGGTAGTTGTTGCAAATATTCATAAGTCTTTTATGAGCACCATGGTTCTAGCCTTTTTCATTGTTCTTTCGTTATCTTAGATTACAAAATAATTTTTTCTATCTAAATCCCTACATTTCTAAACAACCCTAGATCATTAAATATACAAAGATTAGATGTTCTTTTCATCTTTGAATAATTGGTTCAAGGTTGGGTTACCACAAACTACAAACCGTTCAAGTGTCCAACCTTCAACAGTAATCCACACGAACCACTAGTGAGAAATCTCCTAAACCTTTTTAGAAGAGAGGGATTGGTATACATTTCAGTGCTAGCTCTTTTCTTTTATGTTTTAGGTATTTTTGTATTGTACCAGATATAAATCACAATCCTAAATAAAATAGGATTAAACAAATTAATTTATTAACAATTCAACAATTGATTGATTTGTATTAGAAGATCAAGTATAATGTCTAGCAACCTATCATGATCCCTAAATATTTAGAAAAGTCATAACTGGTATGACTTAACTTTCAGTGACCAATTTCTCAGTGTAATTATTATCCCTTTATCAACAATGTTCTATTTTAGACATTATAGCATGAAGTGTGTCTACTCTGTCAAATCATGTTTGTTCTCAATATCTTAGTCATTGATTATTTGAATAAGATTTGAAATTTTTTTCAAATCTCATTCCAACTTACGCAAGGATTTGCAATCAATACTATTTAAGAACAGATGAATAATTTTCCTTAATTCACCTAGGATGATGAATCCTCTGTTAATTACTTAAATACCTTCATATAAGTCATATTATACCCAATATCTACTCATTTGTTACCCTTGATTAGGACAATGTATAGCAGAATCAAAACATAACACTCTCTTTATAAGATAACTTCGTGACCTCAAGTATAAGAATCACTTACATAGTCGTCATGTGAGCCTTTCCATAGATACAAGTGATCTTTCTATATGAAATTCTCATGATGATCAGTTCAGTGTACATGTCATCTGATAAGCACCTACATATTAGTTCTAGGTATCTCTCATACCTCAGCTTATGAGAACAATTGTTTCCTTTCATAAAAGAAAGACCATAATATGTATCAGTCTCAACAACTCTAATTAATGTTTAATCTTAATCAAGAATTGACCAGGAACATTTAAAAACAATGCTTTGATGTATTAGGAAACTCATAATTATAACTTTATAATTTTCTTTGTAAAGCATTTTGGTCAAAGAACTTTATTTTTACTTTAGATTCATTACTAAAATATTATATTCATTACTAAAATATTTGGTGAATATTAAAGATAAATAAACTTTTATCAATAAAATATATATATTTACATGAACAAAGTCAATATCACTTATAACCAATGATTGGTTGCATGGCATAAACACTAACAATGCAAGCTTCAGTTATTGTTACTGATAAATCTTCAACTCTAGAAGGGAACGAGAAATCTGTGTTTTGGGAAAGAATGGTCATGAAAGGGGTGAGATCATAGGAGTTCATTTTGTTATGTATGAGAAAAGGACTATATAGCCAAGAAATGTGTAATGTTTCTCCCAAGAATGGTTGTCATGGAAGTAGGACTATGCTAAAAGAAGTTTAAATATCCACTTAAAGTAAAAAAGAACCTGCACACGTGAGCTTGGTTCCAGTAGCAATAAAAACCCGAGAAGATAAGTGAATGCTTACTTTCTATGTATTCATGTGTACCCCTATTGAGTTGAAATAAGCATGGTTATTTTGGAAAAGTTCAAGTCATAATAGCATTGAACGAAAAGTTTTTCTATCATATGGCCAGTCTTTTTTGCTTTTATTTCTCATAGATTTTCAACATCATTTATTTTGTTGCTATATTTTCTTATAAGATGTGGTAATACCTTAAATTCTCAAGCTTTAAGGAATTAAGACTACGGGTGAAGTTGGGCATATTAGAAATTTGAGTAGGGAGGCTTAAGCTTGTTATCCTCTTTTTTTCCGCAAACAAATAGTCTATGGTTATCATTTTACTCATGCTTTTTTTAAATATAATAATTACATGCTAGTAAATGTAGATTTACTATCGTTTTATAATAATAAAAAAATTGTGAAAATTATTATTCTAATGAAATCTCTAATTTTTAGGGAATAATGTAAATTATTTTGTTAAAACTTTTATTCTGACAAAAATCTCTTACTTTTAGAGATTAAATCAAAAATTTTGTTAAAACTTTTACTATGACGAGATCTTTTACTCTTAATTAAGGATTAATGTCAAAGATTTTGTTTAACTTTTATTCTAAAAAAGATTTTGTTTAACTTTTATTCTAAAAAAATCTCTTACTTTTAGAGATTAATATAAAAATCTTATTAAAACTTTTATTTTGTTGAAATCTCCTATTTTTTAGATATTAAAATCAATTTTTTAGATGTCTCCTATATTTAAGGACCGGTCAATTTTTAAATAAATCATGAATAATCTTATAATATAATTAATATCATATACAAATTTAGGAAAACAAAAGGCAAACATAACCTTTCACCAAAAAAGATACAATAAGGGTGGTGTCTACTTTTAGAAATTAACATTAAAAATTTCGTTAAAACTTTTACTATGACATAATTTTCTACTCTTAATTAGGGATTAATGTCAACCCCTGATGAGTAAACAAAACTCTTATCCTAGTTTATAGTCAAGCCCGAAAGCCTAGAAAATGTATCCAAAACTCCCCTAAGAATCCTCACAAAACCCAAGTCAGCATGACAGAACATCATAAAATCATCAACAAAGTATAAATGTGTGATATGGTTCTGTTCGCTAATGGAACTTAAACCGCACATCTTAAGTAACCTCTCTAAGAATACAACCCAGACCCTCTATGGCCAAGACAAAGAGATAAGGGGAGAGAGGGTCACCTTGCCTAATACCTCTGGAAGACATGAAAAAACCAAATGTCACAACCCTAACTTTTAAAACATTATACACATGGATAGGAGGATAAAAAGAAGAAAATCCAAGGAATTTTTTTTAAGATAAACAAATCATGAATTACTCACATCAGTAGGTTCACATTATATAATTTAAGTAATAAAAAATCTATTACACAATTAAACAAAATAAACTATTATACAAATTTACTCATACAAGTCAGAATTTATGGTTAATACATTTGAAAAGGAATTTCTCTATTACTTAATTAACCTAAATGAATACACAAAAGCAATACCAAATGTATAAACTAGAAGGTATGCTGATAAGATAAACTTACATATAAATTAATAAAAACACTATAAAGTTGATTTAACAATTTAATATATTTAATAATACATTACACTACACTAACAATTTCTCTTTTTAACAAGTTCACTATCCAGGGTTCTGATTCCAATTAATTCAATAATAGATTTTAACAATTACCCATTTAACAAAGCACGAGTCCTAAACCAGCAAACTGATTCAACCAATCATCCATTCCCAGGATACCAGTCTTATCACTAGGAAGTTGGTCCAACTAATAGCTCATTCATAGGGCACGAGTTTCAAACTGGGAAAGTTGTTCAACCAATCGCCTATTCCTAGGGCACCGATACTATCACTGGAAAGCTGGTCAAATCAATAGCTCATTCACAGGGCACTAGCCCCAAACCAGGAAACTGGTTCAACAAATTGCCCATTCCTAGAACACCCATCATATCATCAAGAAGCTGGTTCAACCTATATCCCATTCATAGGGCACCTGTCCCAAATTAAAAAACTGGTTCAACCAATTACCCATTCTTAGGGCACCTGTCCCAAATTAGAAAACTAGTTCAACCAATTACCCATTCTTAGGGCATCAATCTTATCACCAGGAAGTTGGTCCAACCAATAGCCCATTCGCAGGGCACCGGTTCTAAATCGAAAAACTGGTTCAACCATTAATCATATATAAAATATGCATAATAAAAAAAACCAAAAATTTAGACATGCATAATAAAATTCAGACATGCTCTTAAATAAATGTCCAAGGTGCTAAGCACCTACCTGAAATTTGTACTATGTTGGTCGTTCTCTGCTGTTGTTTGGTTCCCATAGCCTCACCTATACCAATAGGTACACTAGATTAAGTTCAAGCTACAATCATACACACACTCACTTCACATTCTATTTCCTTAATAATTCAACATTTTTAGTCAAACACAACTCTAAACGAGAAGTAACAATTTATTACTTTCAGATGGTTCAATATAAGTGTCTCTAAATATTGTTCGGTATTTTGGTCATATACAGAGTTCCAAGACTTGATTTTATACAGGATTTTAATTTATAGCAAGTTAAAACATATTTCTATGACTATGATGCACATGAATAAACCCTGTTTTGTCATCTACATACCTAAATTCATAATTTTCAGTAGCACGGAAACTTGTCCTGCTGATTTTGGTTTAGAACCTTTGTTGTTTTTTATTCCATATCTAGCTTTTTGTAACTTCGATTTAAGCAACGTTAGTTGTGTTTAAAAGGTAACACCCATGTCTACAACATTGATGAGTAAAATTATTTCAAATTCTATCATCTTAAGGTCCAAATCTTAGTGAAAAAACCGAAATACAAACTGTCCACTTTTTTATTCCTAAGTTTAACAAGTATCTTATTGTTTCTCATGCCTTTTTTCCATCATTTTCAGCACCCATCAACATATAATACCTTCATATATTATCATTTAACATAATCTAAACCCATCAATCTCATCAAATACATTTTTAAAAAATAAAAATTTTCTCTACTAGCCTATTTTTCATCCACCATCTATATCAAATGTCAACATCTCACCATCTATATCAAATATCACACCATGTAAACACAATTTCATATATTCAAATTTCATAACCCATAAAACTCTACTAAAACATACTTCAACAACTCAACCATTCAAGAAAAACAAAAAACAAAATAAACTAACTATTAAGAGAGTTTAGTACCTCTTATTCAAAGAAATTATGAAGTGAAACTTGGAAACACACACTTTTCTTCCCCTTTTATTTTTTTTTCCCAAACCGTCTCCTCTCTCCAGCCAATCTTTTGGTTTTCTCATATTTTTCTTCTGAACTCCCCCTCTTAACACTTACTGTGTTTGGTATTATGGTAGTTTTGTGATTATGGTTTAAAAATACTAAATTTTAAAAAAATCACTTTTAGTTGTGATTGGTTTGATTAAAATACGTGTTTGATTAAAATTATGGTTGAAGTTGTTGTCTAGCAAAAAGCATGTTCAATGTGTTTTGGTTAAAACTGTGGTTAAACTGATGTTATAATAAAATGACCAAAAAGGACTTGTAGTAATTTTTTATTTTGCAATTGTAATCTAAGCTTTGTGATTTACATCACATCAAGAAATCCATTTAAACTTGCCAAAAAAATTGGTCTTTTGTTGTTGGCGTCAAGCATGCTTGATGTAGATCTCTGCAAATGCAAACTCTCCAAACTCTTAAAGACAATTTGTAGCTCTTTTGTTTATACAATTGTTTCTTGAACTAAAAAAAATTCAAAGGTTGTTTTGGTCTGTGTGTTTTATCAACAATAAAAAAAAAAACAAGTAAAAAAAACTCAGAATGAGTGGTTCACTAGAAGCATGTAAAAGTTGCTTCACCAAAAACTGAGGTGAAACCTCATTTATTGGCGGGTCCCATGAACCAAACCATAAGTTTATTTTGTAACCAAACACCATGCAAATGAGGTTGGGCAAAAATGCAATAGCTGTCGCCAAAACAAACGGTCCCTTAGATTGCTTAATCTAGCTTTTTGTTAGTTTGGAATGAATTTGCAAGGTTTTCCTCTAAAATATTTTTTTTTCTCTCCTCTTTCTTTCTTGCCTTGGCCGGCCAACACTCTAGGAATTTCTACAGATTTCTTTTCTATTTATAGCAATAAGTTTCCTTATTTGCATCTTACCCCCTCTTACTTTCTTTATTTTCACATTAGTCCCTCATGTTAACTAAACTTCCATATTAACCTCTTATATTTTCTTCTAATTTTACATTGACCCCACCATTTCTTTTATTTATACATTGGCCTCAATATTTCTCTTATTTCTACATTCGCCCATGAATTCCTTCTCTTACTAAACTCTTTAGTTCTTTATTATTGTTTTCAATTTCATTTTTTATCAACTAAACTCCTAATTAATTCAATTGAACCCTTCCACTCATCAATTATATTCTTAATATTTATGAACTTCAAAAAAAATTTCATCCTAGGGTTTACACGACAATTCAAACCAAAATCTCTTTTATTTCGACCGAACATAATTCCTCTCACCTCATTTCCATTTAATTGCTTGAACCCTGCCTTTTCATATGGAAACAACTATAACATCCCGAGGAGGTTAAGTTTGGCATCCATTGGTGTCTTGTCCACGTTGTAGTGGGTGAACTATCATGTCAACGTTTTCCAATAGATGTTAGATGCTACATCATAATACACCCAAACATGCCAGGGAGACCATTTGCTCTTGTTTAATTATGATTTAAAAGCGTCCATGGATTATCGATAGAACTTTGCTTCAGCCATAAACACTAGCCACTTGTACTTACATAATTAGTAGAAAAGGAATTTTACCTTTTCATCTCCATGGAATTTTGTTTCTATATGGGGCTCCACGATATCGTAATTCGTAACTATCTAGCTGCCTATCTTTCTAGAAACCTTTCCGTGATATCTTCTAGGTTTTGTCAAAGGATAAACGTCGTCAAGGATTTTAACTTGCAATTTTCGGAGTTCAAACTTGGCTGTCTGCAAGTTATCACTAAACACATATGGATGGCTGATGTTGTGCCAAGAAAATTAGGTACTTTGAGAGGTTGAATTCAAAGAATTTGAGGTATACTTAACACACATTAAGAGATGGCCACAGGAGAAGACATTGCTTTCCACTTCTTTTTCGCGCTATCAAATCAAGCTTTTCTTAGTATGATCTTCGAGTTCTTTAACAAGATCTTGAACTCACTCTATAAATGCATCTTTCATACCTTTATACTAATGAAATAATTTATGTTAACTATCATTACCTATATATAGGCATTTACCACATAAAAAATTAAGTCTAACCAATTAATTTATGCCCTAACGTTCTAAAAATGCTAGTTATAGTCATCCCAAAAGCCAGATGTAGCTTAGGTGACTCATCTAGGTCGACTGTTTCGGGCATATTTAAATGCCCCATTACCTTATTTGGCATCCTAGAACCTTCATCAGCTATTAAAATACACACCATTTACATTAAACAATTTCTAAAGCATGCATTTAAGGATAGTTTATGTCAACAGATGGTGTAATGGCATTGGAGCACAAGCTGTTTTCGAGGAAACAACAGCAACCCACTAACTTTCTTTTATCGCTAAATAAAGATTATGCTGTCTACAATCTCATTATCAAAGCTAGACAACAAACATTCTAGCTTG
>Ga0307517_10008147_pt1 | contig 15074 bp, 7 predicted proteins | sample 23_EM_MG_FD_194515 | JGI IMG/M metagenome (GOLD analysis project Ga0307517, IMG submission 194515) | Populus trichocarpa ectomycorrhiza microbial communities from riparian zone in the Pacific Northwest, United States - 23_EM | ecosystem: Host-associated > Plants > Roots > Unclassified | place...
CAGTTTTACCCATCATTGCCGCACACTTGCACACATGAGCTATCATTTATTGTCTTGTTTTTGAAACTCATCATGTTGGATTGCATGATTGACGTGGTTGGATTATGTTTAATCATTTATGCTGACAAACTTTTTTATTGCCATCATACACAGCAGAGCATGACCCTGTCGAAGCGTTCAATGGGAAGACAGACCGAGAGCCCTCCTTCCCAAAAGAAGCGGAAGCAGTTGTCGATGGATGATTACCTAACCACAGTAAGTTTCAATCCACATTCAATTCCTTTTTATTTTCCTTTGTTTTTTGTGAGAGGTGCTGCTGAATGGATGGAAAGGTTAGCTGTAGCTGATTTGTGTATTTGTGTATTTTTTCTCTTTTGTTTGCAGGGAAAAAGGAAGAAGTAATCCTGAGTATATATTATAGGATTTTGTGAGGGGGTACAAATCTCAACTATATTATTCTAGTAGTAGTATCATGGTGAGTACCCCTTGTCGCTGTTAATCAGTGATCCCATGGTCTTGCTTGCGGAGAGGGCCAACATTAGATTTCGAGATGTATAAAATGTAAGAGTCTACTTTTGAACTATTATTATATTTATTGCAGTAAGTTCAATGGATTTATTGGGTGAACAGTTTAGATTTCCCTAACCATAGATGGATCTGCTGCAAGAGAGAGATGTTTGATGTGTTGATCTGAGTTTTGAAGCTGCAAAGGGTTTATGCACTTATCAGGACACGCTTGTAAAAACCTACAGCGGTGTCTTTTCTTGTTCATGAGAGATGGATAGAACAGAGAGCAGTCTTCGTGAATGCCCTGTTCTTACTGCTAACCCAAGTTCCCAAACGTTCTGGGATCCTACAGCACCTTCAGCAGCGTGTAGGTGAGTTCAAAGAAGACGTGTTTAAGATTACTCAAAGTTAGAACAGTTGCCGCAAAGCCTAGCAGTGAGCAGGATTTCGCCAGTCTTTCCTTTGATATCTGAGATAATCCACTCAAGAACCCTGCAATCAATTTCCAGTGAAGAACGGGTCCAAAACTTAAAGATAAAAATAAATTTCTTAATGTTTTTATACGTGCTATATATTTGAAATTTAATTTATTTTTATTATATTAGAGAATATATAGGAGTCAATATTAATTGAAGATCCTAATTAGAAGATATCAAAGAAAATCAAATTATCTTGTTTATATTTATTCTTATAGTATAATATTTGTGTAAAGTAACAACTATCAATTAACCAATACAATTATTTTCTAATCTATTTTTCTACATAATTACTTTAGAAGTTTTTTAAAAGGATACATCAAGCGAGTTGCCTTCTGAGCATCCAATCTCAACATTGATAATGAGATTAGAATGAAATTTAGACATTTATAAATATATAAATTTGTGGTAGAAATAAATATTACACGATATTTTTAATTATTACCTTCATAAAGTATAAATAAATAAATAAAGGAAGCAAGGTTGCCCGAATTCGAAAAAAGAAAGTGAAAATATGTAACTCCTCCGTCCCTAAATATAAATAAATAAATAAAATAAATAAATAAAAGGAGCAAGGCCCTACCCAACAAATTATGTAATTCCTCCGTCCCTAAATAAATGTCTAACCTTTTATTCTTGATAGTCTCAATTTAAATATACTATCCATTCTAAAAATCAAGGTATAATTATTTAAATTCACTTTACCATTTTTGTTTTTAAATATACTCAAAATATACATTTAAACATATCTTATCTTGTTCTTTGGTTATTGGAATACTAGAAACGTTAGCCCAATAATCTCAATCAAAGTATTTGGGAAGAGTGGATTTTAAAAGGAAAGAAAAATATAGGAGGGACGTACGGATTCTATGTTTGAGTGGAATTTGAGTTGAAAGTTTTCTACAAGGGACCTTATCATATTTGTTCTCTTCAAATTGAAGAAATTGTTGAGTATATAAATCTTTTTATTACTACATCTATTTCATAAGAATATGTGGGATTTGTATGAAAATAATTCATGGAAAAAGAAGAACAACTTCGAAGATGCTTGACTTAAATGAGATGTTACATATCTCATCTCCACCGGATTGATAATTTCATTATTCAATTGTTGGGTTTGGATGACCAAATCCCAATGATGAGAAAAGGATGAGGGTGGTATCTACTTTGTGTTTTTTTTTTTTTTTTAATTTGATGGAAAAATTATAATATTTAATGTAAGGGTAATTTAGTCGTTAAATGAAAAATAATAGCAAATCTGTAAAAAATCAGATAATTTTTTAAAATTGTTTTTAGACAATGATGTTAAATGTTAGCATGCGTATAAAATTCAAGATGCAAAATGTAATTTTCCAATACTATAAGATTCTAGGGATAATTTTTTCTTTTATAATTATCCCACAGAACAATTAAATTATAATAGCTACTTTACTAAAAAAACACAGGAGTTCTAAGATAATTTTCCGAGGGAAAAAAAAGTGTATTTGCCTCTCATTTTGAGTTTTTGATTTGGTTTGGCTTCTTTGGAACCAAAATTCAAAGAGGAAAACCTCTCTCAATCCCTTTATTTCTTTTATGTATATATGTGTATCAATTTCAGAAATAAAAATTGATTTTTGTAAAAGGAACAATGACAAGGTTACTATCAAATACAATCTTGAATGGTATTTCACGAGCATCATAGTCTCCTTGAATTATAAAAACGTAACTAATTATTATATGACCAATGATAGAATAAATATCTTTTAATTTTGAGAAAAAAATTGTTTTTTTAAGCTGTTTAGAATCCTTCATTTTACTTGGAACCCAATCGTGGTTTTAAAATTTAGTGTTTTAGTTACTCTTTCATAACTTTTTATTTTTTATACCCTTATTTAAACATGTAAAGTGGAGATATAATCTCTTACCTTCTATATGGACCCCAACAAACTAGACATTAATTTTCTCTATTTGAAAGTTTTTTTTTTAATAAGTATCATCTTCATAATCAAGCATGACATTTAACTATCTAAGCTAGGGACACCTCACTTAGGTATGTGTCCTCTAGTTTGTCTCAAGACTATATTATCACATCTTGTGATCTCTTAGTCTCAATAAAGATCCTCTAGCCCCCTCTCAAAGTTCTATAACCTCTATAACTAACTCCTTGTAGACTTCTCCTCCCACGGTAATCCTGGACCCGAATGCTATCCTACTTATGTCTCTTCTACTTAAAAAAAATTCTCAAATGATGAAAAGAATTTTGACCTTACAAAATTTTGATAAATGAATTTTGAATGAACAAATGAGAGCAACCCACAAGAACACTATGAACCCTCTTGAAATGCTAATTTATAGGCATAAAAATAGCCCAAATCTCCATTACAGTTGCTTTTTCTTAGGTGGATTTGAGTTTGTGTTAGTGGTGGTTTATGATGGTTTGGCCTCGTCATAATTAGTTTAAAGAGAGCTCGAGAAAGTGAATAGAAATTGTGAAAATGAAAAAGCAAGATAACTTTTAGCCTTATATATAAGCCTGCCAACGTGGTCGGACATATCAAAAATATTTTGATGATTATACAATTAAGCCTAATTATCCCTCAACATGTGTACTAGCAATAAGAGATGTGGTCGACGGATGGTGAGTGGTTAGAATTTCAAAAGTCTCAAATCCTTAACTTTAACTTTCATTCACATGCCAACTCTTGGGCTTCCAACACATGTTTTGTTATAATGACAAGTTTAGGGAAATTAAATGACAAAATTATTAAAATGATATTGGGCAAGTATGTGAAAATACATACGAGAACCATCCTGATTGCATATAAATGTGATAAAGGAGTGTATGGGGGAACATATGTCACCCTTGTATGCAAAATTAGGATGTCATACCTTAATGAGTAAAGTATTTATACAAGTGACACTACAAAGACTAAGGGGGATGGTTGGACCTGGGGTTTACACCCTTAACCACATGGTCCATGTAAAACCCCGGTCAAAATATTTTTTTAAAAAAATAAAGAGTAAAAAATTAACCAAGGGCTAAATTGAAAAAAAAAATGAATGAAGAGGGATATTATAACATGAATTTAAGAAATTAAAGGACCTAAAAAAAAAGAGTGAGAAGCCTCCCTCTCTTAAGGGAGGCCAACGGTTGGAAGGGAAGAACATTTTTCCCTATATTTTTCCCTCCTTTTAGAAAACCAACCAGCCTTGCATGCCACCATTTACCCTCCCTAAAGTGTGAAAAACAAAGAGAGATGAGAGTGGAAACATGCAAGGAGTAATTAAGGTGTTATCAAGAGAAGAAAAAGGATATTGATTGAAGAGATAAAAGAAAACGGGAATAGAAGGAAAGAAAAGAAGAAGGGGACGTGAAGAAGGATTTTGGAGGCCAAAGAGCATAAACTAAAGTATTCTAAACACTTCCTAACTGAAATTGTAAGTAAAACCCTTAATTTTCAGATTTTGTCTTTTAGGGTTCTTAAGAAAAAATTTGGGGAAAGAGGAAAAACTTATAAATTCTGCACTTAGAAGATTAGTTGTTTAATAAAATAACATTATTATTCAAGATTGAAGAAAATATTAGGATGGGAGAGAGGCCTTTGGGTTCAGCCAAATGGAAGAAAAGAGTGGAGGAAGACTTTCTTTGCTTAATTAATTATTGATGAAGGGAGACATTGAACTGCAGCTGGACAACTCTGACGTCCAAGCTGCAGCTGAATTTGAGAATAGAAACCAAAAGAATTTGAGATATTTTTCTTTACGTGATTAAGCACAGGTATGTTAACTTTCCATTGCAACAAGATTTGGTTCATTTGGAGTTATGGAACTCTAAATGTGGGCGAAATACTAATGAGGGGTCGCATTCCAAAACTGAAATTATTGCCTGACTTTTGAGTGAATTTCGGATCAGTAGAGCATGAAATTTTGGATAAGTTTCTTCCTTAAAGTTGTGCATATGGGTGTTAACTTTCATTAGAAATTGGCCTTACCTGATTCAAGTTCCTAAAACTCAAGTTACGAATAAAAAACCAGAAGATAGGTCCTGCTATATTTTGTGTGACAGCTTGTAATGACTAAATTGAAGCTGAAATTAGAAAAAGACAGGAATGGAATTTTGAGTATACCTCTTCATGGAATTAGTACTAAGGATATTAATTCTCATTTGAAGCAAACTTTGCATAAGTTGAACCTTTAAAACTTCAATTATGCATAAAAAATTCATAGAAGGGTCAGGCTGTTACCTAAAAGACAGGATTATGAGAGTGTAGAGAATGAGCAAAATTAGATGTGTTAATGGGTAATCTAACCTCCCTTTCCTTAATAATCTAAAAAGGATATGTTAATGTGTGAGAAAATAGAATTTGCACCATATTCCCAATTAAACAAGTTAAGTTTTAATTGGAACGCAAAACAATGTTTAGTCGTAAAAGCATATTGATAAATGAATGACAACCATTTGGGAGGAATCTTTAACCATGAATATTTCAAAAGAAATGGTTATGGGATTTTGAATGAGAAACACAGGAATGAACTAATATATTTTAAATTTTTCGATGAAAGAATATGTCAAGTAAGATTTGCGGTCCGATCCAGAGTTTCTGATTAACAAACTTTAATCTCGTTATGGTGCAGGAGAGGTCCCCGAGGCAGTCCAGCGTACCCACACCGGAACATCACATCATACTCCAGGTGGGTGACATTATTCCTTAAATGTCTCTTTTTAAGCCATGTAAATCCGATAATGAATTTATTTGAGTTGTTGTATTAATTGTCATAAAGATGAAACTTTTGAAATGGATTTAATATTAGAATGAAGTGATTTTTGAATCACAAAATGAGACTGGCTTCCAAGAATGGAATGCCAGATTTATAGCAACCAATAAAGTCGTTGATGGTGATTGTTAAAATCATGAAATGAAATTGGCTTCTGAGAATGGAACACTGGATGTATAGCAATCGATTAAATTGCTAGAGGTGATCATTAAATCACGAAATGAAATTGGCTTCCGAGAATGGAACGCCGAATGGATAGCAATCGATTAAATTACTAGAGCTGATCGTTAAATCAAGAAATGAAATTGGCTTCCGAGAATGGAACACCGGATGCATAGCAATCGGTTAAATTGCTGGAAATGATTATTGAATCATAAATGAAATTGGCTTTCGAAGATGAAATGCCGGAATTATGGAATTTAATTTGGTTGCTAAAGGTTACTAAGGAATCTTGATAAGAGATAGGCGTCTAAGAATGGAACGCCATATTGAAAGATGGAAGTATTAAAGTGCCTATGTTGCCTAACGAATCATGAAAATCTAACAAAAATAAAATAAAAAGAGAGATTGATGAACTACGCTAAATTTATTATCATAGAAATAATATTTTTATCGAAATATTCATGTCTATTTTAATATAATAGATTTTATTGTATTATTTTCTCATTAACTGCAGGAACTTCACATATCCGGTAGGCTCGTTTCTCCGTCCGTGTGACCTGTAAATGTTAAGGAGACTTTTGTGCATGTATAGGCTTCCTCTTTTGGCATGTAATTATAATGTAAACTTTTGCAGTATTGCATAATGTTACTGTTTGTAATTAGTATAACTTAGACTCTTGTTTGGAGGATTATAATATAAGTAGCATTAAATATCATATTTATTATTAAATATCTAGTCTTCCTCATTTTGGTTACTGTTATATTTCCACTTCATGATTATGTAATTTATATTTGTTTATGATGCGGACAAAATGATATTTGTTGTTCAATGTATGATATAAATATTGTGGTTGTGATGATGATGATGATGTTTGTGGGATGGAGACCCATGATGATTGGGTCGTGAGTGAGTTATGAGATATGGGATTTTGAAGTGTAAACAGGTTATACGTCGATAACTTGAGATTTCCCGGTATAGGGAAACTCTACCAAAATTTTGGTGGAAATTTCGGTAGATTATTATATGAGAACTGTATAAAAAAAAAACCTGTATATTTTTTTTAGTACCAAATCGTAGGAAAGTAACTTTAAACGTATATGAAAGTGTAGGGTATTACAGTCCATGTCCTATAATTCGAGATAAGGCTTGGAGACACAAGTCCAAAGCCATGAAAGGTCATAAAGCTTGCTTGGGTATCCAAGATCCAAATAAAAGTTGTATATATTTAGATCAAATATATAATGTGACCTAATGCTTAATTGAAACTAGGATAATTGATTTGAGAGTTTAAAAGCCTTGATGGCTCAACAAGTCTACAACACCAACAATCAAATTAGATTTAGAATGCCCATAAAGTCTAACAAAACAATAACCTTAGACAAAAGACATGTTGATGAGTGCAAGTTTAACCACGGATCGAGTGAATACGTTTCAAAACCAATTATCATTCTCGGATGTATTATCTTTTTGTTAAATCACAATCTACTATGAGAATAAAATATACACATTAAATTATAACATGTTATTTGATCTCTTTTGTGGTGACCTATTGTCACTTTGGACCTTTGTCTCCAATTCATCTAAAATTATTTACGGCACTTGACAACTCTAACCTTGCATGAAAACATCCGCATGGGCTTTAAGGCTATATAAATAGCCTTGAGCTCTAAGATAGACATCCCTTTACAACGTTCTCTTTCATTAAGAAAAAACTAACTGTATGTTCTTCCTTAAGCTTTGTAACATATATAGCACAACCTTATTCTAAAACTACCTTTCTCCATCGAATAGAGAATCTATTTTGTAAATGTTCCTGTTATCTAGCCCAACATTCTATTTTAAGCGTTTTTCAAAAAATTTAAAAATTAAGACATAATCTATCCTCCAACCTTAAGAAGACCACGATCTTCGTGGGGGTTTTCAACAAACCTCGTCAATCGTCCAGCTCAAACTGTATATGCTTTAATAACACTAGAGGTTCTGGGAATGCCTAAAGAGCCATCTTAGTATGATGGTTTACCATGGTAACAAAAGAATGGAGAAGAAAGCTCGCTTTGTTGAGGCTTTTGTTTTATAAAGAAAGATAGCAACCTTTTAATCCTTATACATACAGGAATTAGTCTTCCATAATGGAGGCGACTCCCTTTAAAAGTCTCTATCGAACTTGGTTTCCAGTATCTCCATTTCGGCTTGGAAGACTAGATTTCCAAGTTGAAAAACGGTTTTAAAACAGGACAGGAACAAGAAGCTTCATTACAGAGAACAACTTCAATTGGCCAGGATTGCCACTCCCCGATTAAAACCTGTTCTGAAAATTCTCTTTCGAGTTTTGGTTCTTCCTCAGGATAGAAAGATACAGACACACACAGACACACACAGAGTGTAGCCAGCTGCGCTTTTAGATGAGGTTAGAATAAACAATACATCCTCACGAGGTTAAGGAAATGACCATCTCCACAATTCATCTATAGGATGCGCGCAAGTGACTCACACGAAGGTTGGCTTCGAAAAAAATAAAAACATTTGTAAGTCATTCTCGCGCCTGAAACATCCTACAATTCTATCTGTCAACATGCAAGTAGAAGCAGAGCGAGAGAGAGGAGAGGGCAGGGTCATTGTTACAGAGTTGATGTGATTATACATGAGGACAATACCATGAAAACTTTCTGTATAAGCCGAGACATGACTCGACTCAAAGAAATCCATACACAAGACTATCGAGTACAAGCTGTGATGCCAATGAGACATCCACACCAAACCCACTAAACCACCCCACGTTAAACACAAATACATGGGGAAAAAAATTAGCTAATCTTCCCAGATTTCCCTGTAATATATGAACTTCAGAAAAGCCTAAATACATAGATTAACATGTTGTCCACATCATTCTGCAAGGGGGGCTACCCGTAAATCACATGGAATCAAACACTACCCTTTCCCCTGAACTCTTCTTTAACTGTCTCTCTCTCCTTCAACCATATAATTGAAGAATTCATTTCCATACTCAACTACAAGAATGATACAGGACAAACAACAGTCAAAGTTGATACATGAAGTCTTATTCCCTGATGGGAAATTGAAACCAAGACAATGAAGGATGATGTATGTGCAACTTCTCTTTTTTCATGATGACCCTCAGAAGCATACAACACATGTTGCCTAAAAGACCAAAACCAAATAACAATTGCACTTGTGGGATCACTCATTTGTACCATCGAAACTACCCATTGCATTCGCCCGCTTTTTCTCTCTCCAATTTTCACCCCATACTTTTGCCGCTGCAACTGCTCGTTCTCTATCTAAATCACGATTTCTTGGAGTTTCCCTTGCTCTGCTGGTAGTCACAAGACTATCTTTCTGAGAATCCTGTCGCTCTGAATCATCCAAACCCCATTTTCTGCCAGATCCACTGCCGGCTTCACTCCTTCCTAACTCTGCACCAGTGCTGAATTCCCTAACACGATCCCGTTTTCTATAATCAGGTGAATTTTTATATGTGGAAGGGGAGTCACGTCGCCCACCAAGTCCATGCTCATCTGGGCTATCCAGCCCATCTGCCATTCCCCTCCGCTCATCTCTGTTCCTAGGAGTAGATGGCCCAACTCTGTTACTTTGACTGGCGGCATTTGGGTCATATGTTTGGGAAGCTAAATATGTGAGAGCAGTCACAACATCGCCTATTAGAGGCCTTGTAGCAGCTTGCTCTTGTAAACACATAGCTGCAACTGCAAGAGCTTGATACAATCCTCGCATTGGATAACAACCTTGTAGCAGCGGGTCAGCCATTTTTGGGAATTTCCTACGGTCTTTGAAAAGAGGTCGTGCCTAAAAGCCCCAGGTCCCAATAAACAATATGAGAGCAGAAATTTCTTTTCATGTTGATTCAATAATACAAAATAAAAAGGACATAAAATTCCATGATGCATTGATATGAAGGGAAGAAACACTTACCCATGCAACAAGATTATGTTCTCCAGGAGCCCGAGTATTATCAATTGCCTTGCGCCCTGTGATAAGTTCAAGAAAGACAACCCCAAAACTATAGACATCAGACTTTAGAGTAAGCTGGCCAGTCATGGCATATTCTGGCGCACAATAACCATATGTCCCCATCACACGTGTTGAGACATGAGTCTTGTCACCAACAGGACCTAGCTTTGCTAGTCCAAAATCTGACAACTTGGGGTGGAAACCCTCATCAAGAAGGATGTTGGATGATTTTAAGTCGCGGTATATGACAGGAGGGTTTGCTTTATCATGCAAGTATTCCAATCCCTTAGCTGCACCAGCTGCAATCTTCATCCTCGTGTTCCAGTCCAAAGGCTCCTTGTCCGGGGGGAGATCTGAAAACAACATTAAATATGCTAAAAACAGTGGGTTGCAGAGAAGATATTAGTTGAAACATGTGTATAAGCAATTAAAGGGGTCAACATCAGTCACTGAAATGCATCATGCCAGTTTTAGAGCAATTCTAAATCAAGAATAATTGATGTTCAAAGTTCTGAAGAAATGTTGGCACCACAAAAGGAAAGCTTGTTAACAGCATTTATTTTACAGGCTCTAGCTCCAAGAATTAACAGATATTGTCAATCATGGGTCTCAATGTTGCAGAAAAAAGCTGGTTCAGAAACTCAAAAGGATATCTAGTAAAATTTCTAGAATCATAGTTTTGGAATTTCAAGAGACTTTGAAGGTTCTGGTAAATTTGGTTCAAAAGCTGTTTACTACCCAGGTTTTGTCAGGCTTTTCTTGTGGTCCTGCCTTACTTTGAATCAAATCTAATTGCACTGCACTCCAAGGTCTTACTGACATGGTAGGACCATCACAGTTAAATTTTCCTCGACTTCAACAGGTGCTACCTTTGACCAGAATACAAATAATTTGTTACTACCACAGTTCATCTCAGTGTCCACATTTCAGCAGGAGTTTCTTTGATAGCCACAATGTCTGTACCCAATAAAATAAGTGAATTCTTTGCCCCAGATTCAAGGATCTCATTCATCTCTCAGTTGACTAAGTTATTGCTAGACTAGTAGTGTGCCACTCTCCTTTCCAAAAGAAAAGGATGAACAAAAACACATGAAACAACCACTTCCAGGCTAAGCACTTCTGTCCATGGGAAACTAGATGCTGCAGATTAGTCCACATACAAATAGAAGATCCTTTCGCTTCATAGTAAAAGATATTAAGCTAGTCTAAGTTGAGGAATCAAATTGAGCTCTTAACACAAAAATATGGAGAATGGTACTCATAAGCAACTATTTAACGGATTGCAACAGAAAAGACAGCTAAAACAAATTACAAAGGCTTAACTGGATTGGATTGGTGTCGTATCATTTCAGGCAAATCTCTGAAGAAGATAAATGTGCACATGCAATTATACCATCATTTAAAGGTAATAAAAAAATGCATGATAAAAAAAAAAGAAAAAGCAGCTCAACACAGAGGGTTGATTGCATGTTAATCAGAAGATTAAACAGAGATTTAACAACCAAATCTTCTAGCCAAAGTTTTGTATGGTAGTCCTCTGAAGCAGACTCAACTTAGATGATCTTGCACATAGTATTAGCAATATTGACAAAAGTTTCCCAACAAGTCTAGTTGTATATGCAATAATCTACTAATACTTTTGATTCATCACATTTGACATGAACTACCAAGCTAAAACCCATGCATCATTATTTTGCTTTGCATTCTTCTAACAGACTGCCTTAACAACAGATCTGATATACTACCAATCATCTAGCATCTCCTATCAACATATGCGCATGCATGTCTTCATTGTTGACACTTGATCAACTACAACAAAAAATTAAAAACAACACAAACACCTGAAATTGCCATCTATTTTTTCCTAGACCAGCAGGAGTACTTATGAGTTGAAGCAAAGTGCCAAGTATCAATTGCAAACTTCAAGCAATTTCCAAATACCACTAGCATGCCAGATTCAACTACAACTTCTACTAGCAATATCGAACATACATGTCGTACCACCACTAGCACTTAAAATAATAATGGCAGTGATGGTGACATTTATAAATACCATCCCATATAAGACTATTTTTATCAAATATCATTCTGCTAGTGTTTATGACATCAAATTCAAACAACTGCAGCTACTGCTACAACAGCAAATATGCATCACCATCTTTCCAATCCCATTCTCTTTTTACAACTTTTTTTCACAGCACTATTAAATCATTCCTAGATTATCCTAAATGCCATAACTTTAATCATTGGTCTCAATATCCTCACATCAATGACAATGATGCTTTTGCTTATGTCATCATTTTAAGCTGGTTGCCAATTCCATTCCACAAATATAGAATAGTGTTTTTCTCTAAAAAATTCCACCTAAAGATTGACAGAAAATGTTTAAAAGAAACAAGTTAGCCAGTCTATTCCCTCCCTTCCTTATGCTGATCTATAAATAGATCTGATGACTCGTAAAACTTTCCTACGCTTTTTATTCAAAATAAAGAATATCTCAACAAGAGGATAAGGCCAGTGCAAGATACCCTCATACATTTTCTGTCTGTTCTTAGTCAACACTCACACTCTCCTAGGAAGAAAAACTCATGCAGATCACCAAACATATAAAAGCAAATGATATCCACATGTCCTGAAATACATATTTAAGATACATATTTAAGAGAAAAGAAACAAGAGGTTATTTCTAACAGTATGTAGTAAATGAAAAAGTGATTCATCCCTGATCTCATGAATGGATGGTATAGCTGTCTGTCCAGAAAAAAAGAGAGATTTGATTGTGAATTGAAGACAAGTAGTCTGCCTTAGGAGATCCTATTTTCTACCATGCATTGTAACAGAAAATTCAAGCAGCAATGTATTAATGCAAAATAAGGCACAGAATCTAACCATGTAAATGGTCCTCCAAAGATCCCAATGGCATAAACTCATAAACAAGGAGGCGTTGGTCCCCATCAGCACAGTAGCCAATCAAATTGACAAGGTTTGGATGGTGTAAGAGGCTGAGCATGAGAACCTCCACCAGAAACTCTCTATTTCCTTGAAGGCCATTTCGGTCAAGCTGTTTGACAGCAACTGCCTGCAAATGGAATTTCCATCCAACCAAAAATCATTGATGGAGATCAATACAACATTCTTTGAAATTACAATTTAGAGTAAAGGGTTAAACAGGTAAAAGACCACAGAATTCAGAAGCTTAATATAAGAAAATCACAAAGTATAACAGATAGTGCTCGTGATCTTAAACAAACATTACGGATTGTATACTGCATGGCAATATGTACATCTATTTCAACTAAGCACAATTTACCTGGCCAGTGCTCTCCAAGCGACCTTTGTAAACACGCCCAAAACCCCCCTCACCTAACAAGCACTCTGGTTTAAAGTTCTTTGTGGCAGTGGCTAATTCTCGGAATGTAAATGTCTGTGCTGCAATGTTAGCTGTTGGCCCATCTTTGGGAATTGATGGTTCCTTCTTTTGATCAGAACCACTCCGGGACTTTGATTTGTCTGCATGAATATGTCATAAAACAGACAGATGAATTATTATAACCATAACTTTGAGCATACGAATTATGATAACCAGAACTTTGAGCATATGAGTTGTTATAACCAGAACTTTGAGTACGCTAAATTATGGAATATGATTCTGCAGTTTAAAGTATAAAGATATATATATATATATATATATATATATATATATATATATATATATATATATAAGCAAAAAGAAATATGGAACAACATATCTTTATCCTTCCCTATACCCTTTAAGTTACTCTGAGCTCTTTACAATTAAATGACCTTCCGCAAAAAGAATACAACATCCATAAAGCTAGATGTGCAAATAACATGATGTTCATTGGATTTCTCTTACGAGTTGAGTAATCTGAAGCTTGTCTTTGTCCAACAGAACTGGAAGCAATCTCATATTTTGAAGAGGACGAAAATTTAAGCCTAACATTACTCATTTTAAATTCTTCTTAGAAGCACAGATCTCCTCACAAGTTTTCAGTTTCTGATTCTCTATCTGCTAGGGCATTAGAAGTTTTCAGTTTGAAATGCAATCAATACCATCCCATTTCATCCCAATAATGATCAATTATCATAAAAAACCAAAACATAACATAAGAAACAACACAAATAGACTCCGTAAAAACATAATCAGATCTCCAAAATAAACACTTGACACTACACCATTAGAGCAAGAATTAAGCAGCACAGCCAACACACTAGCAATCCAATAAAAAACTGCAAAACTGAGATAAAAACCTGCAAGTAATCAAACCACCCGTAAATGAAACAGATCAAAACATTAACAAATTCTACCAGCAACCCATCAGCAAAAACCTCGAATTAAAACCAAACAAAGCATAATTCAACACAACAAACCCACCAACTGATCTTTGAAAAAACAAACAAAAAATCATTCACAAAAAAGAAAAAAAATTCGAACTTTGTTACCTGAATTAACTCTGCCAACATGCTGAGACTGACCAACTGAACCTTCTTTAGCTGAATCCTTCTTTTTAACCTCTTTAACAACACCACCACCGCTACTACCCTCCTTGTTTGATGAGCCAAAACAAGGAAAACACCCACCCATATCAAATCCACGCAAATCAAACCCGACCCACCAAAACCTCTAACACTCAAAAGATTGAAAATTCTTTAAAGTTTGAATCTTTACTACAAAACTTAACGAGACAATTCAGTGTCAAAGTCACTCACTTTGCTTTCTTTTGCTTTTTCTTTCTCTCTCTAAAACCTTCCTCTCTCTAGGATCTTTAGTGTCCATTGAAAGTAAAGATCGATCAAGAGAGAGACCAAAGTGTTAGATCAACAAATCGAAGAAAATCTTGAAGAAGCTCAAGCGAGCAAAAGAAACAAGAACTGGTAAAAAAAAGTAATTAATGTAATAAAGTGAGTGATTTTTCCTTTTCCTTTTTCTTTTTTAAGGTAAAAACTATTTTTTAAAAAAAAAAGTTTAGCTACCATGAGTATGTTAAAAACATTTAAATTAAAATTACTATTGAATATATAATTTAAATTAATTTTTTTTATATAAATTGAATTTTTTAAAAAACACTAAATAAATTGCTTAAAAAAAATACACAAGCATCATCGAATAATATAAATGAAAAAACAATAAATATCTTCATCTTAAAAAAATATTTTTA
>Ga0307517_10008148_pt1 | contig 15074 bp, 9 predicted proteins | sample 23_EM_MG_FD_194515 | JGI IMG/M metagenome (GOLD analysis project Ga0307517, IMG submission 194515) | Populus trichocarpa ectomycorrhiza microbial communities from riparian zone in the Pacific Northwest, United States - 23_EM | ecosystem: Host-associated > Plants > Roots > Unclassified | place...
CTAATTAGCTTGATTTGTCTTCAATGGTGGAGTTTAATTCCAATCGAAGATTAGAAAAGATTCCCGCCATGATTAAGATTGTCCCTTTCACCAAGGATTTTAGGTCCCAGACAGGAAGACTTTAACAGGCCCCTGTTCTTCTACCAAACTACTGCCCTTGTCCAAAATAAATGAGTGGTTGGTTTATGTTATTTGCGAGTGTCGACATTTATGTATTCTTGCAGTCTTGAATTTGAAACTTTTGCCATCAATCGTATGGGATTTTAAATCATTAAACTTTATGTTTATTTAAGATTGCGGTGTAAAATATTTTTTAATATTAGTATATTTAAATTATTAAAAAATATTTTTTTAATTAAATATACTTTTAAAAAAACATCAAAATATTTTAAATTTTTTTTTTTTTTTAAGCGCCGCCCCAGACAACCCTTTTCATTTGACAACCAGGGGAGTTTTATTGACAGCTGCTAAGTACCTTGAAAGGGACACCACTATAGAAAATAGTATTGATTACCTAGGAATATAACCCTTATTTGCTAATTTTGCTTCGTGAAATTTCCCCTTCTCTCTTTTTTTTTTTTAAAAGCTAGATTGTTATTTAAGCCTCCGGTGTCCCGATGAAAAATGTCTCTGACCTTGTTTTAAATTTAATCTCACTCTTCAATTTCTCATCACAACTTTGGGAGATTGATATATTATTTGAGGTATGATCCTTGCATTAATTAATCTGAAAATATTATTTATCATCGAATAAAAATAAATCTCTAAAGTGTCAACATGACAATGATTTAAAGTACTATTTGTCTTTGTGGTGTGGCCGAGTTTTTTTTTAAAAAACTTAATTTTTTTGTTTTAAATTAATTTTTTAATGTTTTTGGATTGTTTTAATGTGTTGACGTGGAAAAATAAATTTTTAAAAAATTTAAAAATATATTATTTTGATATATTTTCTAACAAAAAACACTTTAAAAATAACAACTACTACAATATCAAATACTACCTTCCTCCTATATTCTCTAAGGAGTAAGTATATGCTCTGATGTCCTCTCATGTAGCAAGTCATGTTGGCAAAATTCTCAGCCATCAGGCAAGATGCTTGCCTAGGAGGATCACGGGACAGTTTTCTGAGTTACCAGTGAAGTTGATGCTGATAATTGAGATCATAAAAATGTTTAAAGATTCTACAGAACAGTTGACCTTATCTGTGCCTCACAAAAATTCCAAGGCCTATCTTGGGGAAAAGGTTGCCTGGATAGATACACACACCACCACCAAATTAAATTGTTGGCATTAGTTTTCTTCCTTTTCAAGCATTTTATCCTGCCAAATTTAAACACTCTGGAGAGCTACCTCCACTCGTTATAGGGTTAATTTCTCGTTGAAATTTTCAGTTTTTACCAGGAGTGATTATTTTTGGTTCAGTTCAATTTATATCAAAAAAGAATAATCAAATTGAATTTTTTTCTTTTAAAAAAAACCGAAATGGTTCAAACCGACCGGTTTCGGTTCGGTTCGGTTTTTTAGGGAAAAAACCGGTTCAAACCGGTTTGGCTCGATTTTGGCTCGGTTTTTTACGGGTTTGGCTCGGTTTTAGGTTTATAAAACCGAAACCGAACCGAACTGGCCGGTTTTTTCAAAATTTTAATCGGTTTTTTTTCACGGTTCAGTTTTTTCGGTTTTTTTTATTTTTTTACTTACCCCTAGTTTTTATGTGGTAATTTAGTCATGTAGGCGTAGTTATTTGCTTGCAATTAGTTCGTTCCACAAACCTGAAACCTAAGAGATCACTCACACTCTTTATATTATAATCACGCAAAATATTCAAATGAAAATGAACAAATATACATAGCACACAAGCAGCAAAAGGACTTATAAATATATATTTTGATTTAATAAAAAGTTAAGACTGGTCATGTAATAATAATTTGTGCCGCAGGTGCAATGATTTTTGCAACTAGCCCTGGTCGCACACGTCGCAAATCCATTGATTTAAAAGCCTAAGGAAAACGATTCTGCTGCAAAAGAGGTTGGGGAATAAATGGATCAGAATTTGGAATTTTCAAGGAATTTGCAGAGGGAAAGTTGACATTTTTAGAGATTTTGGTGGGGATTTGAGATTTATAGTTTTGTGACCAACTAGGAGGGAATTAAAAAAGAAAAAAAGAAAAAATGCAAATGGTTTTCATCTGTAAATTGGTAGATAAATAAAATAAAACTCAATAAACGGGATTTCCAGCACTGAATTGTTTGCGAAATAAAATAAAATTTATTTTAAAAACTTGAAACAAAAAAAAGATAAGAAATGGCATTTATTAATCTACCAAATCAATAACTTAATATATATTAAAGCCAATAATTTCTAAGCTCTAAGTGATTAATATAAAACATAATAGAAGGAAATTTCAATTTTTGAAACCCTATCTAAATCATATCGTAGTTTTATTAGTTAGAGAGTTAGAGTGTGTTTATTTTTGCATTTAAAAACTGCTTTTGAAAATTTTAATTTTTTTTCTTTAAATTATTTTGTTTTGTGAATTTGGATTGTTTCGACATCTTAATGTAAAAAATAATTTTTTTAAAAAATAATTTTTTAATATATTTTTAAATATTATTTAAAAATGAGAGATAAACAGAGGGAGGGATAACGGGTTAAAGAATTAAAGTGAGAAAGAAGAAGAATGAGAGAATGAAATGAATAGAGGGTTAATTTCCTGGGCAGTATAAGATAAAATACATTATAAAGGAAAAATTGAAATTTTTCTAATTTTTCTTTTGCTAGAATTAGAGATTACCAATCTTGCTTGCAAATCGACCCCAAATGTGGGGTATTTGATTTTTTAAAAATTGGAGACAAATTTTTTATTTTAGAAAATTATGGTGATAATGTTCCTCTACGCCATGATTTGGTTATAATATGTTATAATTTGAATTATTTGGTTTTTAATTTATGATAATTTGGTTTTTGTTTCGGTTAGGTTTGGAAACTGAACGAACTGAAATTTATTTTTTCATAAATTTTTTTTTTTAAAAATGTTTTGGTGTTCATAATTCCTTTTTTTTTATAAATTTTATTTGGTTTGGTTTTTAAAAATTAAATTAAATAATTTGGATTTTAATTAACATATATATCAACTAAAGGAATACCAACAACACCTCATTCATTCCAGACTATCAATTACCGAATTAAATTTTAAAATAATATAAAAAAACTTTACAGTTAGCAATATGTGGAATCCAGCAATTAATTCCACTCCATCAATGGATATATTATATTATTTGGAAAATTCATATTTCCGAAAAACAATTAAATTCATAATTGGATACCAAGCCCAACAATGATGCTACAAGTAAAGCAAAAACGCCGAAAGTTATTACAAATGGGCTTTAAACGCCCAGTCCTTCCTAATTAGCAATGGGCCTTTCTCTTCAAGTTTAGAGAAAGAAGAAGAAGAAGGAAGCATCACCACCCTCCTTCCTTCTGCCGTTTGTTTCTCCGTCTTGTCACACAGAAACGGCGTCGTCTACCATCGTCAATGGCGGAAGACGAAGTGCTTTACGAGACACGTCTTCATGTCTCCAGACCTTACACTCCTAATTACCCTCCTCTTCAACACTCCAACAAGGTCTCTCGATCTCTCTCTCTCCGCTTTAATCTCTACTTCTTAATCACAATTAACGTATTGATTCGTGTTTTCTGTGAACAATTCAGGTTAACCGGGTCGGTTTTTTGTCGATAATCAAAGATAAATGGAGTGATTACAGAAATTACAATTCTAATAATTCAAGATTAGCGACAGGAATTAAGAGGAATTTGTCGCTGTTTATATCTCCGAGAGGTGAATATGTTGCTGTTGCAAGTGCAAATCAAATTACGATTTTGTCCAAAGAGAATGAGTATCAGCAACCTCACGGCATTTTCACCTGTAAGACTTTAATTCTACTTACGTTTTAGATTACAAGTTCAGATCCTTAATAAGTTTTTTATTCTTATTTTTTTTATTCTGTTGATTTGTTTCTGGATTTTATGTCAGGTAGCAGTGGTGGTGTGTTTACGTGCGGGGTTTGGTCGGAAACTCATGGTGTTTTAGGAGTTGTTGATGATAGTGATACGGTTTATTTTATCAAAGTGAATGGGGAAGAGATTACGAGAATTAGTAGACGGCTGTTAAAAGTGAGTTCGTCAATAGCAGGGTTGATTCCGCAGGATGATGATGATAAGGATGCGCAGCGGAGGTCTTGTTTGTAAGTGTTCATGTATTTGTGTGTTGATCATTTGTAAAGTTAAGTGATTTTGATGGATGATTAATTGGTTGAAAAGTTTTTCCGGTGTAGTTTTGTTATTATCACAGCAGATGGATGTCTTCGTCAAATTGAGATTGGCAAAGAGCCAAGTGCTTCTGTTTCAAATAGTGAGGTGAAGTTGCCGGGGAAGTTTCCTAAGGATATTTTCTGCTTTGACTATAGTTCGGAATGTTTGTTGCTTGTTGCTGTTGGTAGTGCAGTTGGCCTCTCGGAATCAACTGGTGGAAATTCTGCTGGTATGTTTTAGTAATCTTTTGTTCTCATTGCGGTACTTTAGAGTTTGAATTTATAGAGAGGTTTGTGTAATTGATGTAATATGATTCAATAAATGTACATTTGACTTGATAGACACCAGAATGCAATGATTTCTCTAGTTTCTGAACAATATCAGAATTTTGAATATCAATTTATCTTATTTTTCTAACCTTCATGTAGCGGGATGCTTGTCAACTCGTTTAATCTCTTATAATTTTTTTTTGAATTATACTGAGTTTAAATTTCCAACTATATTCTATATATGCAAGTACCAAAGCACGTTATTGTTTGTAGCCTGACTTGCATTCCTCAAGGGAAGATCTTAGGTTTTAGTCCTGCTAAGCAGATGATTACTTCAATTTTCAGATTTAAATCCTTGTGTCTAGCCCATACATATGGATACTCACACAGGGTATTGAGATTCTCCATTTTTTTCTTTACTCTCTGGAGCATACTAAAATTGGAAAGGAAAAAATTAATAAAGAAGTAATATTCTAATTGATATTTTGGTTCATGAAATTGTAATGCAATTCGCACAGGCAAAAATGTAGATGGTGAAATTAAAGATGTACAAGACCACCTCAGGCAGCTTGGAAAGTCATTTTTTTTAACTTTCTTTTCCGTTTTAAATTAAATCACATCACACGGTTTTTGAATTTCTATTCTAATATTTTTTTTCAGGATCTTGCATTCTTTCTCTTTGGTGTAGAAGTCAAAACTTTGATTTGGAACCATTGTTTTCTATTCAGTTTGAAGGCTTATACTCCAAATCAAAAGATGCCATACTAGCATGTCCAAAGGTGCTAATTTCACCACTTGGCAAGTTTGTCGCCACTTTAGATATATCAGGATGCTTGCACATTTTCAAGATGGATAAAGAAAGCCGTTCACTTTTGATCTTTGCCGGTGAAGAGAAATTAGGTTCACAAGGAACCAGTAACTTAACAAACGGACAGAATGAGCTTTTAAGTGATGTTGTGGATTTTACTTGGTGGTCTGACCACATCATGACTATTGCAAAACGTGGCGGCACTGTGACCATGCTTGATATTGTTACTGGCTTAAAGTTTCAAGAGGACGACCATCTATATTCAATTATTGTTTTGGATAGAATACAGCAGTTTCAAGGACACATATTTGTTTTAGATAGCAAAATCCCATCTAATCATAGTAGAGAATCAGGTGATGTGCACAATGTAGAGCAGATCATGGGAGGCAGAAGTGATCAATTTGATGTTTCCCAGTTGCACTGGAGTCTGATCTCACTTTCAAAGATATCTGTTCCTGAAATGTACCATATCTTAATTAGTAGTCTTAAATATCAAGCTGCCTTGGACTTTGCCAATCGTCATGGCTTGGACAGAGATGAAGTTTTGAAATCTCAGTGGTTGCACTCTGGCCAAGGAAAAGATGATATAAATATGTTTTTGTCCAAAATAAAGGATCACAGTTTTGTCATTTCTGAATGTGTTGATAAGGTTGGACCAACAGAAGATGCTGTAAAAGCTTTACTTTCATATGGGCTGCATGTAACTGATCAGTTCTGTTTTTCAGAGTCAAAATCTGATAAAGGGAGCCAGATCTGGGATTTTCGTATCGCTAGACTTCAGCTGTTGCAATTCAGGGACAGGCTAGAGACCTATATGGGGATAAACATGGGCAGGTATTATGTTCTCTGGAAACTCAATACCTTTCTCCCCTCATGGTTTGCAAATAATAATAAGATAGAATGTGGCATCAGATCTGGACAACCATTTTGATATATTTTATGAACCTTTACTTGTGAAACAGGCTAAATACCTTGGTGCACATGCATGCTACACAAGTTCCTACAGATGTTGTAGATAAAAAGACATCCTACTATTCTTTCTTAGATATTGAAGCTGTTTCTATAAGCTACAAGCAGAAAAATCTCATGCAAATCTCATATTGTTGTTTAATTTGGATATTTGAAGATGTTAAATCTACATATATGATTTGATTCTTTTCTTTCATATGTGAAAAGCTTTGGTACAATGATTTTATAATGCTATGGGTTTTATTATTCTGCTGTTGTTATTTTTATCATTGCTGGAAGTTTCTTATGTCATTAAAGAAATATTGCATAAAGTATTCTGGAATTACTTTTAAATTATTAGTTGTATTGACTGACTGCATATTGACTTAGTCTTTGTGCAGGTTTTCTGTACAGGAATATAGCAAATTCCGTGTTATACTTGTTAGTGAAGTTGCCACAGCACTTGCTGAAAGTGGGAAAATCGGTGCCCTAAACCTCCTCTTCAAGCGTCATCCGTATTCGCTATCTCCTTCAATGTTGAAAATATTAGCTGCTATTCCTGAAACTGTTCCTGTTCAAACCTATGGGCAGCTTCTTCCTGGGAGATCTCCACCCCCAAGAATTGCTCTTAGGGAAGAAGATTGGGTAGAATGTGAGGAGATGGTAAACTTTATCAACAGGCCACCGGAGAATCATGAGATTGGCATCCAGCTCCGAACTGAGCCCATTGTCAAACTGTGCCTCGGCTATCTTTGGCCATCATCTAGTGAACTTTCTGAGTGGTACAGGTGTAGAGCTAGAGATATTGATAGCTGTAGTGGCCAGCTTGACAACTGTCTCTTCTTGATTGATTTTGCTTGCCGCAAAGGCATCTCTGAGTTACAGAAGTTTCATGAAGATATTCTATACTTGCACCAGCTCATATATTCAGATGAAAATGATGCTGACACATGTTCCAATATGAGCCTTATCTCCTGGGAACAATTATCTGATTATGAAAAATTCAGAATGATGCTTAAGGGAGTGAAAGAGGAAAATGTGGTAAAAAAACTGCATGATAGGGCAATTCCATTTATGCAAAATAGGTTTCACAACATCCCTTTTACTAAAGATCAGGATATAGATGGGCATTTTCCCTCAGTTCACATGGACGATTCATTTCTGGTTAAATGGCTGAAGGAAATTGCTTCGGAGAATAAACTGGACATATGCTTGATGGTTATTGAGGAAGGATGCAGGGAATTGCATGATAATGGTTTCTTCAAGGTCGAGATCGAAGCTGTAGATTGTGCTTTGCAGTGCATTTATTTGTGCACTGTTACAGATAGATGGAGTATAATGGCTGCCTTATTGACAAAGCTCCCACAGAAGCAAGGTAAAGTCTGTGTAATACATATAGATTCTTATTAACCCAAAGATGTAGTTATGCAACTTCCAACTTGACATGGGAATTTGCTAAGAAGATACAGATCATTCCAATTAAGTTCTGCTCTCAAGTTTGGGTTGCTTTTAATTTCAGAAGTTGTGGTAACATGGGTTTTCTTTATTGCTTTTCCTGGATCTGGAACTATACTTTTCTTTTTAAGTTCCCCTTGTATATTCAAGAGTCTTGCCTTTAATGACTATTATATTCTGCTGAAGACTGAGATGTATAGAAAGATCAAAATACACAAACAAATGGCATATGCATTTATGTGTGCATTTTTATTATTGAGATTGTTCGGCTATCTTTGATTTTGGAATTATCAATGATAAAAAAATAATCGATAGTATTTCACCTTAACAGATGTTGGAATATCTATTGAGGGCCTTGAGAAACGACTAAAACTTGCTGAAGGTCATATTGAAGCAGGGAGGCTTTTGGCATTGTATCAGGTTTGTCATTTGTTTTCTATGGCCCATGCTTCTTTTGATCTGGGAATTCATTTCAAGCATCAAATAATGGAATCATTAGATATATGTTTCTATTCAGGCATCTTCACTCTCTAACATGCTCTTTACTGTAATTTTGTGGAACAATAATGATAAAGAATTTTTTTCGAGGCTTTCAGCATTCTAAAAGTGAGACTGCAATGCAGATTGTGTGGTCTAGAGCCATTAACTGCTCTTGTAATTTGTTCGCGCTAATGTGATAGCAATGAATTGTTTGTTTCAGGTTCCAAAGCCAATGAAGTTTTTCCTGGAAGCTCATGCAGATGAAAAAGGTGTAAAACAGATTCTTCGTCTTATACTCTCAAAATTTGTTCGGAGACAGCCAGGTCGATCAGATAATGATTGGGCAAACATGTGGCGTGATGTGCAATGCTTGCGAGAGAAGGCTTTTCCTTTCCTTGACCCAGAGTATATGCTTGTGGAATTCTGTAGAGGAATGCTGAAAGCTGGGAAATTTTCTCTTGCAAGAAATTATCTGAAAGGTACAAGTTCTGTAGCCTTAGCATCAGAGAAAGCAGAAAATCTTGTTATTCAAGCAGCACGGGAGTACTTCTTCTCGGCTTCAAGTCTCTCTTGCTCTGAAGTAAGCACACATGTTAAGCTTTGTTATGGCTTGAGATATCTGGCAATAATTTGATATGTTTTCTCTTTATATATCCATCATAAATCCACTCGTTCTGAATTTGAATATTTATTTAGTATGCCATGTTTTGTTTTGCTTGGAATTGTTGGAAAGGCACTCTTGTATGACAGCAGTTATTTTTTATTAGATATCTCTGCAACTGTGAAAATCTTTTGGTTTATTGTTCATTATATATCAAAAAATGAATTTTCTAGCTATTAACATGTCATATCTTTTTGGTGTGCCTATTTTCACGATGCTATAACACACTTATGGAATAAGTAATGGTAACATATGTTATAGTTTTTCTAAATTTTTTTACAAGCAACATTATAATATACAGTAATGTTTTCATCATTGTTATGGGGTGCTATTGAGGTATATATACTATTACAAATTTAAATATTTATATATAAACATATTAAAAAAAAGCTCTGTAAATTCTTTTATTATCGCTATTGTATGGTAGTAATTCTGGCTTATTTAGATTTATATTCTACAGCTGACATTGATTCGTTTGTCAAATGGCTATCTTCCTGTATAAATTGATTGATTATGTTTCTGCAACTTGTTTCAGATCTGGAAGGCCAAGGAATGCCTTAATTTATTTCCAAATAGTAGAAATGTTCAGACAGAGGCTGATTTAATTGATGCTCTCACTGTTAAACTTCCCTACCTTGGAGTGACTCTACTACCTATGCAGTTCAGGCAAATAAAGGATCCTATGGAGATCATCAAAATGGCAATCACTAGCCAAGCTGGAGCTTATCTACATGTTGATGAACTCATTGAGGTTGCCAAACTTCTTGGGTTGAACTCTTCAGATGATATATCTACTGTTCAGGAAGCTATTGCTAGAGAAGCTGCAGTTGCAGGTGATCTGCAATTGGCATTTGATCTCTGCCTTGTTCTTGCCAAAAAAGGGCATGGTCCTGTTTGGGATCTATGTGCTGCAATAGCAAGGGGTCCTGCCCTTGAAAATATTGATATAGGCTCTCGAAAGCAGCTGCTAGGTTTTGCTTTGAGTCATTGTGACGAGGAATCTATTGGTGAGTTGCTTCATGCGTGGAAAGATCTTGATATGCAAGGCCAGTGTGAGAATTTGTCTATCTTGACTGGGACAATTCCGTCCAGCTTCTCAGATCAAGGTTCCTCCATTACATCACTCCCAGCTCATGGAATAGAAGAAATAGTTGACCTCAAAGATTGCTCTGAACTGGTTGGAGGAGCAGGCAGTGGAGATCAAGAAATTTGTTTCAGTAACATTAAAAACACACTTTCTTTTGTTACTAAAAACTGGCATGTGGATAGTGGAACTGATCTGGAATCTTTTTTGCGGGAAAATGGAAAACTTCTATCTTTTGCCACTATTCAACTCCCATGGCTGCTTGAATTAAGTAAGAAAGCAGAAAATGGTAAGAAATTTTCCAACTTTATTCCTGGAAAGCATTATGTCAGCATAAGAACAGAAGCTGGGGTAACTATCCTGTCCTGGCTGGCAAGAAATGGTTTTGCTCCCAGAGATGATGTTATTGCCTCTCTGGCAAAATCAATCATAGAACCACCTGCTACTGAAGAGGAAGACATCACAGGGTGCTCTTTCTTATTGAATCTCGTGGATGCCTTTAGTGGAGTAGAAATAATAGAAGAGCAGCTAAAGATGCGGGAGAATTACCAAGAAATTTGTAGCATCATGAATGTGGGAATGACATACAGTTTATTACATAACTCTGGAGTTGAGTGCAAGGGTCCGGCTCAGAGGAGAGAGCTGCTGCTGAGGAAGTTTAAAGAGAAGCACAAACTACCTAGTTCAGGTGATTGGATTTAGTCCTTTACATGACTTGAAAAATCTACTTGGCATACAATTTCAATATGACCCTATTTATAATATCATCTCTTAATAAAATAACACTAAATGTTATTTCCAGTGCAATGATGGTATTTCTCCTGTTTGTTGTTTTGCCTATTGAATGCAGATGAAATGACCAAAATGGATGAAGTACAGTCCACGTTTTGGAGGGAATGGAAGTTCAAATTAGAAGAAAAAAGACGCGTAGCAGAACGATCTAGAGAGTTGGAGAAAATCATTCCTGGAGTTGAAACTGGGCGTTTTCTGTCTGGTGACCTTGACTACATCAAGAGTGCTATTTTCTCCTTGATTGAATCAGTAAAGTTGGAAAAGAAGCACATTATAAGGGACGTGTTAAAATTGGTCGATGCCTATGGATTAAATCACACTGAGGTATTTTAGTGTGTCTGTAAATATCTTTATGCTTGGAGGAGACATCTACTTGCTCTCTTGACTTGTTATACAACGTATTTTCTCTGTTCTGCAGGTGCTACAATGGCATCTAAATTATTTTCTTGTTTCTGAGGTTTGGACTGATGATGATATTAAGGCTGAAATTTCAGAGGTCAAGGAAGAAATAGTTGGCTGTGGTTCTGAAACCATCAAAACTATCTCCTTGGTTGTATACCCTGCAATTGATGGGTGCAACAAGATACGCCTTGCTTGTATATATGGCCTCCTCTCTGATTGCTACTTGCAGCTGGAAGAAACCAAAGAATCATTGTCAACAGCTCATCCAAATTCATCAAATTTGTCTGCTCTTGAATTAGCTCATTTGTACAAGGTGTTTGAGCAAGAATGTCAAAGGGTTTCCTTTATTAATAACCTAAACTTTAAGAATGTTGCTGGATTAGATGGTTTAAATTTGCAGTCTTTCCGAAATGAAGTCTTTTCACATGTTGATGAATTTAGCGTGGAAGCCTTGGCAAAAATGGTACAAGCATTGGTCAGTATCTACACTGATTCAGTACCGGAAGGTCTCATACTGTGGCCAGATGTCTACAAACATTATGTGATGAGTTTATTGATGAATTTGGAAAATAGAGTTAGAACAGAGTTTGATGTCAGAAATGCTGAAAAGTTTCAGGACTTTATGAGTCGACTGGAGCAAACCTATGATTTTTGTAGAACATATATCAGGCTTTTGGCACTTTCAGATTCTTTAGATATTATGAAGCAATACTTCACAGTGATTATACCACTGCATGATTCTCATGAGAGTATACCAGATAACTCAAAATGGCAGGATTGCCTCATCATTCTCTTGAACTTTTGGCTTAAATTGAGCGAAGAAATGCAGGAAATGGCATTAAATGAGAGGTCAGTTGGAAAATTCAGGTTTGATCCAGAGTTCTTATCTAGTGGTCTGAAGGTTTTTATGAGGATGATGATGGAGGACAGTGTTTCACCAAGTCAGGTCTGGGGCACCTTAATTGGTTATGCAAGTTGTGGTTTAATTGGTGATTTTTCTGTTGAGATACCAATTTTCTGCAGATCTATGTTATATGCTTGTTGCGGGTTTGGAGCCATTTCAGAAGTATTCTTGGAAGCAATGTCGAAGTGTGCCATCAGTTCAGCTCCAACTGCTGACAATGAATCCCTGGATCTTCCTCATCTCTATATAAATATGTTGGAGCCGATTCTAAGAGATTTGGTTGGTGGATCCCATGACCACCAGAATTTGTATCAATTTTTGTCATCTCTGAGTAAGTTGGAAGGTCAAATAGAGGATTTGCAGAGAGTCAGGCATGCAGTTTGGGAAAGAATGGCCCAATTCTCTAATAATTTGGAGCTCCCTAGCCATGTTCGAGTTTATGTTCTAGAGATTATGCAGTTCATAACAGGTAGAAACATTAAGGGCTTCCCTACAGAGCTAGAATCTAATCTATTATCATGGGAAGGATGGGATGGGTTGATCTCTACCAGTAAAAAGAGTGAGACTTCTGCAAATCAGGGGTTGCCTGATCATATAGATACTTCTAGCAGGTTTACAAGTACACTGGTTGCCCTCAAATCATCTCAGCTTGCATCCTCCATATCCCCTAGGATAGAAATTACCCCTGATGATCTCGTGAATATTGAGACTGCAGTCTCTTGCTTCTTGAAGTTGTGTGCATCTTCCTGTACAGAACCTCATTTTGATGCATTGATAGGCATTTTAGAAGAGTGGGAAGGTTTTTTTGTAACGGCAAAAGATGAAGTAGATACCACAGAAGCAGAAAATTGCTGGAGTAATGATGGCTGGGATGAAGGATGGGAAAGCTTTCAGGACGAAGAAGCTCCTGAGAAAGAGAAGACAGAGAATTCTAATCATGTTCATCCTTTACATGTTTGTTGGATGGAAATTATCAAAAAGCTCATCGGGTTGTCCCAGTTTAAGGATGTGTCAAGGCTGATTGATCGATCTCTTTCAAAAACTTATGGAATATTGCTTGATGAAGATGATGCTAGGAGCTTGAGCCAGGCTGTACTTGAGAAGGATTCTTTTATGGCTCTAAAAATGGTGCTTCTTCTGCCTTATGAAGCAATACAGTTGCAGTGTTTGGATGTAGTTGAAGACAAGCTGAAACAAGGAGGGATTTCGGACTTGGCTGGCAGGGACCATGAGTTCTTAATGCTCGTGTTATCTTCTGGGGTTATCTCAACTATAATCGCCAAACCCTCTTACAGCACCACTTTCTCTTATCTCTGCTATTTGGTTGGGAATTTCTCACGCCAGAGTCAGGAAGCTCAGTCATCAACAATCATGAACAAGGGAACAAATGAACATGTAAACACAGAGAAAGACGTGTTATTACTTTTCAGAAGAATCATGTTCCCCTGCTTCATTTCAGAGCTTGTGAAGGGCGATCAGCAGATCCTAGCAGGATTTCTCATTACCAAATTTATGCACACAAATCCTTCTCTCAGTCTCATTAACATCACAGAGGCTAGTCTTAGTAGGTACTTGGAGAGGCAGCTCCATGCACTGCAGCAAGCTGACTTTTCTGCCGAGGAGATAATTTCCTGCGAAATGTTTAAGAATACAGTCTCCAGATTGACTATCAAGTTGCAAGATCTGATCCAGTCTGCATTGCCATTGATTTCTAGCAATGCTAGATGATAGGCTTGTTAGAAGATTTTCATGTCAGAATAGCAGTTGTATAAACTATCTTATGAACTCTTCATTTTTGCCCCTGAAGGGGGGTAGAGAGGGTTTGATTTTAAAAAACCCATCTAGATCACAACACACGTGTGTGCATTGTTCCTTCCCTGGTTTTGTAAAAGAAGATAGGGTTAGCCTGGTTCTTCGGTCCACTGGCCTTTCCCAGTAAGATTTTTCAATTTTGCAACCTGGAATCGCTTGAACTTTTTTATTTTGTGTTTCAACTGTAGGATATTTTTGAACCTGTTTTTTCCATCAATATCTCTCTTTTCTGATTATTTCTTAGTTAGGTTATTTAGTTCTTAAGGAGATATATAAAGACCTGAATTGGATTGGTGTATTCATGAGAATTTTAGATAGACTATTATTTGTCTAAGCAAATATGTTTAACCATTAAATGTATTGGAAAGCCTACTGCTACATATGACATTCATTTATAGTCTTTTGGTTTGAAATGTTTCCATGGCCTTTTCCTTCAACTGTGTTTATTATGTTGAGTTTCTTTTCTTGGGCAGAATGGGAGAGCTGGAAAATTATCTGGTTTGAAAGAGTAATAATCTATTTTGTTTGTGATAAAGGACAATGTGAGCTTGAACCCTTTTCTTTTGTGGATAATCTATATTTCTATGCTGATTTATGTCATTTTTTTTTAGGAAATAAACTTATTTGTTTTTCCCTTGAATGTTTTGCAGGTACCAATCCTCCCAGGTGAGGCTTATGCCATCAACAATGCCTTGTCGGCTGAGGGTGCACCTGATGATTATGAAACCTGTCTCAAACTTTTGGTTCATACTGGCGTGGTAGATAAATCTTCATTGAGTGGACTCCCAAAGTTTGATCGGATGCTTATCCGCACGGTCTGGATGGGCATGTAGCTTCTGTTTTCCCTAGACATCCACTCCTCAAGGAAAATCAGGAATGGGTTACATCAGTCTCTCCAAAACCACCTCCAGAGAGAATCACCTTTACCTTCCCTGTGATCAATTCTTCTGTACATATTGCACTTGTGTGTGGCGCTGGTAAAGCTGGGGTGGTGGAATCAGCAGTGGGAAATAGTCAGAATTCTGATGCAAATGCTTCAAAGCTGCAGGATTTGCATGTCTTAGCTGATCCCGTCCAAGTATATACTATATAGAACTAGCAGCATGTTTGTTTTCTCCTGTGTGGTTGATGATCAACAATGGACGTGCCT
>Ga0307517_10008149_pt1 | contig 15073 bp, 10 predicted proteins | sample 23_EM_MG_FD_194515 | JGI IMG/M metagenome (GOLD analysis project Ga0307517, IMG submission 194515) | Populus trichocarpa ectomycorrhiza microbial communities from riparian zone in the Pacific Northwest, United States - 23_EM | ecosystem: Host-associated > Plants > Roots > Unclassified | place...
CCCCCCCCCCCCCCCTACCCCATATGTCGGCAATTGCCGGTGCACACCTCTTGACTTTGACGGTCCCTACTGACTTACCTTCCCTCATCGTTCGACAAGGCACGGAAAGGGATTGTTTTGATTGAATTGGATCGGTGGGCGGAAGGCCGAGCGTGTCGTGCGTGATGCGGCGTAGATGCAGAATTCTAGAGGCGGTGGAAAGGAGGGAGAAAAGGAGGTGGTCGCCAATTCCCACGCAGATGGGCAAGGTCATAGAACCAGCTAATATCTTGGACATTTTAGTGTGTAATTAACAATTCAGTGTAAGTCGGGATAAAGTCGTCAAACTGTCGACAAGGGCGCTTTCGCTAGAGAACTCTGGCCAAATTTCGAATTCTCTTTTTACTCAGCATTACTGTAGTGTTTCGACCGATCGTTCATGTAACGGGTAACGGTCGGTCATGAACTGAACAATAGTAGTAAATGTAACGCGTAACGGGCCTGAAAAGGCGGGTTTTTGATCCAAAATCTCCAAAAAAGCGCCCGAGGCACCCGAAATGGACCCTTAATTTCCTATTTAGGGTGACATGAACAACTTGTCAGATGAACAATATATGTAACGCGAGTAACATGGCATGAACAATCGGTCGAAACACTACAGTATGCTCGAATCCCGAAGGACTCGGTGTGGGAACCAACTCATTTTACTCGAATACGCCATGTCCAACATGCACAACCGGCCAAAAACCCGGCAGGACGGGGACTTGCACATTCTCATTACCAACTACTTGTTTTTTTTACCCCATCCATGACGCCCTCAAACAATATACCTACCACCTCCGTTCCCCAGAGCGCCATAGCGCATTCGCTGCGGAGGTCTGAAGGCCGCTTCCGTTTTTCCCATTTGTACATCGGCCGACCGGATTTCGAGGATGAGGCTCCTTTAGAATTGACTTCCACTTGGATGAACTCGCAACGGGAACGTTGCTCTTCGATGAAGGCGTCGTAGGGGTTTGAGGAGGAGCGTCAGATGGAAGGGTTATTATATGGAAAGACGAGCTAAGCGGAGTTATAAAGACTTTTTTGGAGTTATTCACGAATTTGAGAAGCCATTTATCTTCGAGCATGACTCAGACAGGTTGCAAAAGTGGAGAGAGGAAGGAGACACGGAAAGTATGTTGCCCTAACTGAGTCCCACGACGTGGATGGGCAGTGGTATTGCATGCTCAACAGAAACTCGACGTTCTATGGCTATGATACCCCTCCACAAAACCGTCTGCCAGCTTTGCAACTTCCCTCAGGCTCGTGTCGAGAGCCCAATACGCACGCTCCCCGCATACCAAGCCCTCATCTGTCCTCTTTAATCAAGCGATTCCCATCAACTTTGCAATGTTGGCATCACTCTCTACCGAGAAACAACTATTGTTGACCACTTCATCCTCCTCGAAGACGCGTTCTTCACTATTTCCTTCCTATGCGGTGCATGTCCTCCCCACCCTCATCAGCGTTATACGAACGCTCCCCACATTCCACCTCGCACCGTTGCCCCTCTTCTACCCACTCTGCTTCCTCCCCTTTATCCGGTGGGTATGTACACCACCCATCTTGAAGCCTCCGCTGCAGCCTCCTCGCTTGTCTACACACCTCTTAAATTCTCAATTCTACCCCTTTGTAAAACGGTTGCACCAATTCTGCTTCATCTTGTTTGCTTCTGTGGTTCCATTTGCCCTGCGAGTCGGACAGCATGTGGGCCCTCCAAGTGCAAACAAAGCCTAAGAAACAGGGAGCGCAAATTGCACTATGGTTTTGAATATGGTTTTGAAAATGGCTGTGAACGACTACCTGACTGAACAGTGAGATGCATACTTGTGGCCAATGGAAAAAAAATAACGTCTTGAAACCGCTTCAGGGTTTTCTGACAGCGCAAATAAATCTCTAGCAACAGTCTCCAAGTAGGAGGTTTCTTGAATAACTAGCTCACTACTGACCAGTGGCGGCCGGCAAACATTTGAATAAGGAAAAGCTTCCAAGCGGCGCACGCTAAATAGTAATTTCCCTAGAAGATGTCTATGAATGCAAACAGTTGGCGAACAGCGAATTTGATGACACTACTCAATTGTCACATGTCTAAACCAGATGGGTTTTTATGCAGCTTTGCAGCAATGGATTGTTCGAGAATCGGCAACACATTATATATATATCGCCATATAGCCTAGTAGAAGCCAAATATAAGGATAGGTAAAAACGCCACGGCGCCAAACCATCGGAAACACGCGAACAAGTGCTTTGAAGTTACTGAATTAGAATTGCAAACTTGAAGAGTTCATTGATGGCGCAAATGGACGTTAAACGAGGTTTGTTGTAATGGAAGCTTTTCAAATGGGAACTCCAATACAAATGGTCTAAGAAGGCGAAAAGTAGGTAAATATGCAATGAGACTATGTAGATCTATGTCGGGAACTTCTTGACTCAAGACACTGGAACTGTGAACCTGCGAAGGTCATTGAGTACTACAGACCTGCGCATAGATAGGGAACATTCATGCGAATGGTTCCCAACGCTGTACGTCGTATGCTGAGTCCCCGAGAAATCCATGAGATGGGAACTTGAACATAAACGATTATACATATTTGAAATAGCTCAGTGGAAGTGTATTGAACGTAGACTTTTCCCACTCGGGTAAACTCGACCTGATTTCGAAGCCTACGTTGCATGTGCGGAGAATGTTCAATGCATGATGAAAATTCTATACTAGTCTATAATGAGCAACCCCTTCGACATATATATACCCTCACGATGCGAGTCTTCTTATTCACCGAGTTCCTTTCCAACTCGCATATAATCTTGTGTCATGAAGTTCTCCTCCACTTTCGCGGCTACCATCGTGCTTACTATTCAATTCGTAATCAAACCAGTGAGTATACCACCCACACCTCCCCCACGTACAAGCTGATGTACATAAACATCAGGCATTTGCAGCGCCCGCTGCTGACACAAGCGTCACTCTTTGCTCGCTCGCAGACTTCAAGGGGGAGTGTGTGACCTACACCCTGGAACAACACAGGAATGTTCGGACCTCCCGGGCGGACTAAAGTTTCAACCAAACAGCGCTTCGGTCAAGGGCCCAATCGAATGCGAATTCTATAGGTGAGTCCCACATTTTCACATTTTCTGGCTCTAAATTCGAATCGGGTACCTGTCCTAAAATCCTCTCCGTGGTTGTATCACATTCTAAAGATCCAATCCATTTTCTGAATGCTCAACAGCTTGATGCATATTCTGATTGAATGTCACTTAGGCAACCCGAATGCAAGGGCATGTTAGTCAGAGTGACTGAAACTCTTCCGCTAGTCTCTCAGGTCCCCTCTGGTAGCTTTAGATGCTCCCCCAGGCAGTGCCGATGAGACTCGGGATGGCCCATGGCATTATGACGTCTGTATTATGCACTCTCCATATCCTGTTATATATTTCTTTACACCTTGGTTCAATTCCCATAAACTCAATGGATGCCACAAGATATCTATCACAACATTGCGAGTCCATTTGGAAGGGCACCCATCCCTTTGCCATTTCTACAAGGGAGAGCACAAGAGCATTTTCGGATAAGTCCCCATCTGAACCCCTTCACTCAGTGCAGTAGTGACGATAATTTTATAGAATACTGGGGTCATCATAAGAGCAGAGAATGTCATAGCGTCGAGACGTGGAAGATAAAGGCTACGTTCCAACTTCATATTGTTCAGCGAAAATGCCTCGAAAAGTTGAGGCTCTGGATCCGCCACGCTCGGTAACCGCTTATCATCCTGTAATATCGATGCAGGCTTCCGTGGAACCTGTGCGCCCGTTGTGGCTGTGCCGGGCCGATCCCGATCGTCGTAGCGTAGCCTGTCGTAGTCACACATTCTCATCATCACACCACGTCAGACCGTCGCATTCCCGCCCCAGACCCGATCCCAGCTCGACCAGACCCCCTCCACCGTTCGTTAGGATGAAACACCAGAAATATTACCTAGATGGAAACAGTTGTACTTTGATTCCTCCATCTATATTTGGCGCTGAAATATCCCTCTTTATCTGGATTGCGATATGTGCGGCAAATACATATACTGTGAGGAATATCGACACCATTTCCGCTCGAGAGGTTGGGATCCCCAGAGCACTGTCATAGCGACGCCCAATTTTTTTATCTGCTCTCTCACGCAATAGATCGGAGAACTTGACCGATCTCCATTCAAGTTTCGATCAGCATGGCGATGATGAAGTTATCATCGCCCACCCATCTAATGACCAGAGAATACCACCGATGAGCAGAATACAACCCAATCAGACCTTCAGAGTCCTCACTCCTTTCCAACGGAGATGTAGTGCCAGTGATGGGCACTCACGTTACGGTGATGACACCCTTCGTTGGAATCAGATATCGCGGATATCGATTGGAGGGCTTGAAGGAATCAAGTCAGTAACAGCTCGCACACGACTCATTTACGAACTCTCTTGGAAAGTGCCGAAACATTCACGAACAGCGCGAATCGAGTCGTTGAGTCGTGGCTGTGATAACGAAGGAAATGGCTTAAGATGCTATCAGACACTCATTAGCCAAAGCGCTTGAACATTAAGGTCCAGACACATTAGACTTACATTTTTTCTACTAGCTAATGACAGCGCGAAGAGACCGGAATCGGGATCGTTGAATGGCGGGTACGTGCAAACAGTGTGGATACCTCAGGTTACCATTGAAAGCGAGGTATGAGTTTCATTGTGTAACATTCGATGAGCAGCGACTGTACTGACCGTATCTTAAGTCCATTCATATTCACACCACCCACACCTTCTGCCCCGAAGTCGTACCGCCATAGGATGATCTCAAGAAGGCAGCGTTTGCGTTCGGATGGCCTTAGAAAGCGGCACCTAGGGAATTCACCCGCTGTTGTATGTGGGGGAAGTGACGGCAGCGTGAACGGGGTCTAACCCCCCTATAAATCCACTCTGACTCGCCCTTGCATGGGAGGGAGGTGGCGGCGACGCGAACGGGGTCGAGATAACATAAAAATCTACCTCCGCCTCGCTCTTGCATGCGAGGGAGGTGGTGACAATGCGAAAGGGGTTGAAACGACATAAAACTCACCTTTGTCTCGCTGTTCAATGCGAGGGAGGTGGCGGTGGCGCGAACAGGGTCGAACAGACATAAAACCCACCTGTCTCGCTCTTTCCTGCGAGGGAGGTGGTGGAAACGCGAACGGGATCGAAGGGCCATGAAACTCCACCTTACTCTCGCTGTTGCATGCAAGGGAGGTGGCAATGGTGCGAATGGGTCAAAAGGTCCGTCTCGCCCTTGCACGCGAGGGAGGTGAGGCGGCATGAATGAGGTCGAACCTAAGAGTCCACTCCTGCATGCGAGGTAGTGGCAGTACGAAGGGGGTCGAAATTCCATATAAACCACCTTCGTCTCCCAAATCAACCTCCATGAGCACCCGTATACGGGAGTCTGGTACGACTGCTTCGCAATCGCAAATGTGACCTATCGAGCTGGAGCAGCCGTATGTCAGGATTGTAGACTTATTTCTCCGACCGTCGTACAAGCCGAGGAACCCATTCAAATTATCCCAGATTCTTTCACGTCGATGGCACTGGGACTCGCACCGTCCCTCTCAACCTATCTTATCTTTTCTGGCTTTGCTGTTCCTCAGAACTATGGAACACAGAAAAATTTCGTCATCGAGTTAACTTCCCGGGCATATCAAGCTGCATGGGCTTCCTATTCAGATAGGTTTGGAAGTCAGGAGGGTGCCACGGCCGTACAGATTGCAGTTCCCACATTGCGCGCTAAAGTGATCCCATGGAGAGTCTTCCTTTGGATGGGGCTCCACTTTTCCATGATAGTGTTAGGGCTTCTTTTTGTTTACATCCAGAGCCACTGCGACCATCCGTGGGTTGATGACCCTACGCTCGCCGTCTTTTGGCTCGACACGAGCGCCGTTTCCCATGGATCAGATATTCACAGTACCGACCCACAGAAATCCGAAGCAGGGCTTCTTAGAGATGAAATGCTCATACTAGAGAACGCTGGCCAGCCCTCACGCTTTGTAATGTCTGTAAAGATGAAGTCGGGATAGAAGGATAACCCCTCGGGAACGCGCCACTTCCAAATCTCGACAACCAATTCCCGAAGGATACCCCCCGTTATGATCATCTCCACCTCATCTTACGTGACTCAACATTACCACAACTGGCTGTATCATCACCTCCACCTGTTACCGACTCGTTTACTTGGATACGCCGTCAGGAACCCCGATGGACTCTTCCCAACAGGATTCATAGCCTCCACCTATTACCAACTCGCTGCCTCTGAACCTCCAGAACTGTCCCAATCCCACAGGATACGGCCATTACCTTATCGCCCTAATATAACCCAAATCTGGAAGGACACACGCGCTCTCCAACTTGCACAACCGGCCAAACACGGAAGGACGCGACAGGGACGGCGCGGTATAGTTGGATTGGGGGAGTCGAAGAACTCGGCTTGGGTTTGGGGACAATGGTGATATTGTATGTGTCTAGCTCGGCCTTAGTCCAGTCGTTTCCAGCCGTTGGCGGATCTGAGGTCAGCCATGGTCGGTAGGTGGGCGCATGCGTAGGGTGATTGAATTTATGGATAACGTCAGTCCTGAAAATCAAGAGCAGAGAGTGAGACGTGCGATTGACATTTTACGAACCACCGTTAATTACATGTATATCAAGTCGAAAAGGTTCAAGTCAGCTGCATGCGATTCTAATAAGAGGTCAGAGAGAGGCATGCAAGCAGGGAAGAGAACTCACCACGCCCTCATCCTCATACCGCAACCAACCCAAACTGCCACAAAAGGTCACAAAAAAGTGGATCTACAACTCTCTTCCGCTCGTTTGTGTCACCACCGCTCATACGTCAACCAAGTCCCCAACCTCTTTCGCTGGAGAAGGGGGGGGGGACATGCGAGATTAGCATCGTGCGCTGATGCTTCTTGGTCCTTGGTTCTAGGGCAACATCTCAACGTTCAACCACGAACCAACTGGGTCTTTCTCGATGCGATAACAGGCGACGTTATTTAAATGACGAGAGGAGGTGATAATTAGGGAGAGAACGTGAAGATGCCGGGGAAATGTCGAGAAGACGTTCACATGGCAAAGGCGATGGTCTGTCCTTGACGTGGATAGCAAAAATAGAGTTATCAAGACGCCACATCAAGTTGATGGACGTCCATTGCCAGCTCTGGAGTTCGTCGATTCCCATGAACAATTAATATGAAAGCATAGAAAGGGTACCCACTTTTGGTGGTGGGTCTTCTCTGTCGTCGAAACGGCGCCACGGTGTGTGGTTTCGCGGTGTGTGGTTCCTATTCCTGCTGACTCGTTCGTGCCCAAAGGGTTGAGTTGTGTCATGCCCATCATCATCTCATACAATCATGACAATTTCCCTCTATGTTCGACCTAAGCTAGCGACTCATAGGTAAGACGAGGTTCATAATCTAAATTTAGGACTTCCCCAACTTTTTTTCTGGAGAACGCAGAGAGTATCAAATAACGACGGCTTGCACCATCAATGTTCTTGTGTCGTTTCAACGAAAATACATCCTCTACCCATCATAAGTTGGTCACTTACTAATGAGTTGCAGGTAAGTCAACGGTCATCATCAGGGAGAAAGTTAAGCACTCGCCGCACATCCTTTTGCCAACTCCCTTCCCAGAGACACTCCCCTCTGCCGCCATCCATCGTATGCCTCCCAATAGTCGGGGCTAGATAACGCTGATATGATCAAATGCCTACCATCCTCAATGTCCTCTCCGGTTAACGGTCATACCTATCGTAAGTCGGTTGCTTTTTGGAGACGTCGGTGGCGCCCTTCTGGGGGAATCGGAAGTCGATTCAGCACATTGGGACGTTGAACTTGAATAGATCTGTCAATGTGGAGGGAAATGTCGTGACTCGTCGAGGAAAGTGGTCGAGGATGACTGCTTCTCGATGGAGGGTCAACTCATGCCACCGGCCCGTCTGCGTGAGAACGCGCGTGTTCCTTCTTCTTCCCTCGATTTCTGCATCCACACCTCATTACTCTCGACGCGCTCGGCCTTCCCTCCACAGCTCCCTCCCAATCCAACCAGTTCCTTTCCGTGTCTTATCAAGGGATGAAAGTAGGTAAGTAGGTTAAGGCCCACCGCAGAGTACTTAGTGGTTGGTTGGCAGTTGAGATCTGAGACGTTGCCCTAGAACCGAGGACCAAGAAGCATCGGTGCACGATATCAATCCAAAAGTCACGTAGTGGCGTGTACTATGCCTTCCTTCGTCAACATCCTCCTTTGACACATCGCTATAACCCACCCGCGCCCGACTTCTATCTGATATGACGTGAGGCTTCTACACGGCCGCCGTGTTGTGTTCTAATTTGCAGTAAAGTATTTCGGTCCTTTGCCATATCCGCTCCCGTTGGTTCAACAAGTCCAGGAGCTCCTCGCGTCACACCGTCAGTCCGCCGCTAGTACCACTGGACCTAGTGGAGAACAACCCACAGTTGAAGGTCGCAACATTCTCCAGGCAATCGCAACAGTCGCCTGCCAGTCGTAGAGCTCAAGCCGCATGTGGCCCCTCGTTTTTTTTTTAGCCGAGGGGGGGAAGGTTCAGTGTCGGGTAGTGCGGATGCTCAGTACTCAGTGCTGACTAAAACCACGTTGAGATCCTCGACACCATCCAATCCATGCGGTTCGTCTCCTGCCTGTTGCCAACTTGTATCCTCGCGACTTATCCTTTTCTCTTTAGCTCCGTCCTCGAAGCGATGCCCCAGCTCAATGAACCTCGAACCTTACAATTGATGTCTACCCCGCCCCACTCCACCCATCCCTCTTCCTGTACGTCCTAGGTGACACGCTACGTTTGCTGTAACACGACCCTGCGAGACAGGGATGCTGTGCAGGGCTTTCATGAGCTCCAGTTCAACAAGTCGGCTGGGCCATCTTCGACTCGACCGAGCGCTTGTCCACACCTTCCTACCTTCCGGAACAGGGTGTCCTCTGCAATATCATCGGGGTGACAAGATAGCAGAGACGACGTTGAAGGTTGGGGAGTCGGTTGACGTATGAGCGGTGGAGACAGGAATGAGCGGAAGAAATCCTAGATCCACTTTTTGTCCAAGAATTTTTGTGGCAGTTTGAGCTGGTACGATCAGGTGTGGTATGAAGACGAGACCGTGGTCTGTTTTCTTCCCTGCTTGCATTCCTTTCTCTGACCACTTATCAGAATCGCATGCAAGGTCAACCCCTTTTAACTCGGTCTGCATTTAACCCACGGTGGTTCGTTAAAGTGTCAAGCGTCTCTTCCCTTGATTTTAAGTGTTGATATATTACTCTGTAGATCTTCTTGACCGAAATCGACTCGGACTTCCTGCACCTGATGTGGAGCAGCCTAATTTTTTTCAAGTCGTGAATACGGCGATTATTCCGATTGATGCTCCCGATGCCTCACCTGCCTATCGGGCCAGGAGGATCGATTGAACTCCCAGAAGAATAGCAGGATCGTGTGTTGTGTCATAACTAGTTGATATAAGTGTGGCCTGTAAATATCTCGCCGCCCTGTGTCAGGTCAGCCACCTACCGAAGTCTGATTCATCACCTTACTTCTTCAGAAATTCGACTAGGTAAAAAGTTGGGCCGATGCTATATAAAAATGTTCGAGGGATCCCAACCCCTTTAGTGGAAAAGGTTTGTCGATATCGATATTCCTCACGAGCTCATGTATTTAACGCACATATCGTAATCCAGGGAATCTTCAATGCCAAACGTAGATGATAGAGGAATTGAAGTACGCCATTTTCATCTAAGTAATATTTCCGGTATTTCATGCTAACGAACAGACGCACAGGTTTCCGCGGAAGCCTTCATGTCTCCCAACGCCTCCGCTAGCGGGCACCATTCGACACACGGTATTCATGGTGATAATCGGAGCCCCCGCGTGCGCCGTGGACCCAGCATGAACCCCTGTGGATGTACTGATTGATGTGTTGAACCAATGTCAAACCGTAACTTGGGTGGTAAGGTCATTTATGCACGTTAATCGATAAGCTATAATTTTCATCGCCCTGCGCATACACCCACTATGGCCGACCTCCTCAGAACCGTCAAGTCTGGAAATGACTGGACTATGGCCAAGCTGGACGCTTAGGATATTACCGTTTTCCCTCAAACCCGAGCCAAGTTCTTCGAGGCTGACGACTTCCCTGATCCGACGGAGCTACCCCTGTTGGGCTTTCTGACCAACGAATCTCTGGAGACGGCTACGGCTACTGCTACAGACAAGAAGACGACGCAAATTCTCCACTACCTCGACTTGGGGGTGAATCCGTAAGTGGGCCAGGAGGCAGTGGCTGTTGTCAACTTCGCGGCTGAGTTATTGCGTGGTCTCGATTACGATGCCAATAACGATAGGACCACGTTCGTCCGCCGTACAATACACTTCCGTTCCTCATTTTGTGGGGAGAACTCGACCGCTCGGAGCGATATTTGTACCATGGACGACGACGACGACATTCGATGCTGCTACAGGATGATAAGGGGCGAACGAGCATGAAGGATCCGGAGCCTCAGCTGATCGCAGCGTTCGCGCTGAATAATATGACTTGTAGAAGCCACCCCCCAGTCGACAAGCGAATCCCCCAACTGACAGCGTGCCCGAATGGAAACTATCTTTGGTGCATCGGCGGAGAGTTTTTCAGCGAGGACAGACGAGCAGTGTGCAATTTTAAATTTTACCACATACCACAATACTAACATGACAAACAGTATTTTTTACAATGACGTGTTCTGATACTCACCAGAGGAGGTCCGTTCCTCCTGCAGGCCCGAGGTCTACTTACGCTGTTGTTTGCCTCTCCAAGTGGGGGTGGCAAGGTTTTTCTGTTTGGTGCGCATCCTCCCTCATCCAATTACAGGGGGGTGTTCATTTTTCCCTCAGGAGGTGAATACTCAGCGCTTCATCAAAATACGTTTCATCATTATCGCGATTTTTGGTATTTCGACATCGCGACCCACTCCTGGGATCGGAAAAACACCAGGGTTACGCCCGAGTGCGCCATCCGGACATCGGTGGGTGTAACGATCGAAATATATGGTTATTTCTCAGATTTATTTTCTAGGATGGCAGTTTGTATCATCCCGTTCGGAGGATTCTATGACCGGAATAACTAGTAATTTTTTCCACCTTTGAACGCGATAAATCACTCAACAATCCATTAATGCAATATCTGAATAACTTATGGACATTCGACACGCAGGAATACAAGACCTCGTCAAGTTCAAAGAGATGGATCCTCGGCCTTCGTGGGCGCTTTCTCTTCCCCCAAACATCGACACCTGTCCTGGCAGTGTGTTCTCCTTCCTTCCTTGTGCCGATGGCATTGTGTTGCATGGTCGGCATCGATCCACAATATTTCTCTGTTTCTTGCTAATCTATCTGAAGGCGGCTACTGCAAGGCGTACATGAACGGTAGACTTCCTGTCAGAGTTATACTCGAAGATAATGGCTTCTCAAGTTCGTTAATAACACAAAAAAAAAAAAAAAAAAAAAAAGTCTTTATAACTCCGCTTAGCTCGTCATTCTATAGAATAACCCTCCTATCTGACGCGCCTCCTCAAACCCCTACGACGCCTCCAAAAGTTCCTGTTGCGAGTTCCTGCAAGTCGAAGTCAGGTTCTAAAGGAGCTTCACCCTCTAAATCCGCTGGGCCGGTGGGCTAACGTTCAAATGGGAAAAGCGGAAGCGTCCTTCAGATACCTACGCGCCATGCCTCCGCAGCGGACGCGCTATGGCGCTCTGGGGTGCGAAGGCAGTGGGTATATTGTTTCGGGGCGTCACGGATGAGGATGCAAGTGAAGATGGTTTGGAGAGTGTATTCTGGAATGATTTGTTTGTGTTTTCCGTTGATGCTCAATGGCCGAGCTGACGGGGCGTTGTTGGTGGGTACTTATGGGTATCAGCTGACCGGCAAGGGAAAGTGGATTAATATGACGCTCAAGAAACCCAAGGTGGAAGACGGGAAACGAGGGGGGAAGAAAAAGCAATTGGCAACTTGAAGCGCATTAAAGTACTTTGGCACTTCGCCGTATCTGTTCCTGTTGGTTTAACAAGTCCAGGGGTTCCTCATCACACCGCGGGTTCGTCGTCAGTCTTGGCTTGTAGTACTTAGTGGAACTGGTGGGGAACTATTCACAGTTGAAGGTCGCCACAGCCTCCAGGCAATAGCAACTCGGTCCCCCCCCAGTCGTCGCGCTCAAGCCGCACGCGGCCCCTCATTCTTTTTGGAGGGAGGAGCAATCGGTATCGGGTAGTGCACATCTCAGTGCTCGGTGCCGACTAAAACCACGTTCAGGAGACCCTCGACACCATCCAATCCATGCCGTCCGCCTCCTGCTCGCTGCCAATTTATATCCTCACGAGACATCCCCCTTCTCTCTACATAGCTCCGCCCTCGATGCGATGCCCCAGCTCAACGTCCCTCGAGCCTCAGGATTTTTTTGAGAATTTTTGTGGCAGTTTGAGCTGGTAAGATCAGGTGTGGTATGAGGGCGAGAGCACGGTAGGTTTTTTTTGCTCCTTACATGCTTTTCTCTCATCTCTTATTAGAACCGCATGCGGGTGGCTCGAACCCTTTCGACTTGATACGCATGTAATTCATGGTGATTAATCAAAGTGCCAATCGCGCGTCCCTCTCTCTGCCTCTTGATTTCCAGGACTGATATATTGGTGTGTAGATCATATTTCATATGACTGTGGGCCGTAAATATCTCGCCGCCTTGTGTCAGGTCGGCCACATACCGGAGTCTGATTCATTACCCTACTTCTTCGCAGATTTGACGAGGTAAAGGTTAGGCCGACACTAGAAATGCTCGAGGGATCTCAACCCCTTTAGCAGAAAAGGTTTGTCGATATTGATATTCCTCACAAGCCCGTGTATCTAACGCACATACTGTAATCCAGGGAAAGCGGGATCTTTATTGCCCACGTAGATCATGATACAGTAGAGGTTAACTCCGCTTTGGGGCTGTCATGCAGGATCTATCACCTGCATTTCCGGATGCACAGATTATTCGAAGAAAAGATGTAAGGTAAAGGAGGTGGAATTGTCGGCCGTGTGTTTTCGACTCGCGGAAGAGAGAGGTATCATGTTGAACAGGAATTATACAAGGAAGATCGTCCCGTCATACTTTTTTCAAAGGATAGACTTTGTCCGGTTCTTCGCTACCAGCCTAAACCTCTTTCACACCCTCGAATTATTTGGAAAACTCAGAGCAGGACCCCTGATAATACTGATCGAGGTCAGATACTGGAAAATGGGGGTCCCTGGGCTCCTCGGGTGGACGTTTTTTTTCGATTGTTGCCCCATATTTGGGTGGATGGCGTACCTGACATTGAAGATCCCCCCCTGACGGGTGGACAAATGTATCTAACCTCTAAAAAATCGCCAAAAATATGGAAAAATACGTAAAAATTCCCTATGTACCCCTTTTAGCATAGTTTACTGTTATCTATGGTTATCTTTTCAATCGTCGTCATCGCCACCAGTCCCTTTCTGTCGCCTCCTCGCTAGCAACTTTCCCACTGCAGCAACAATTAATGGCTTTTGTGTCTGCAACCTTGTGTAGACTTGCTGAAAAAAGAGCCCATCGAGCTCAAGAAACTCTCCATTGTTCACGGTTCGAATGGAAGACGATGGGATGTAGTGAAGGAAAGCTGCCGCAGGTAGATGGGAAAACCGAGGGAGATTGAGCTTCATCCTTGCTCCACAGGCCGTGCGGAAGTTTCGTTGTCGGTGATATTGCCAAACTTGAATTGGGAGGTACGAAAGTGAACCAATTGTATCAGCTTCGGAAACCCATGAATGTTTTGCAGTCTTTCCTCCTCCTCGTTCGTACATCGTCAAGACTATGAGAGTTCATTATGGTCAGTACTGTCAGTTCTCATACAGGGATAGCCCACCTTTCCCAATCATTAGATGACCTTCAACGAGAACAATCCCAAATGTCCCAGATGTCACCTTCGACAACATGTCTACTTTAGCTGTGGCTAAGTCTCCACTAAGTTGAATATTTGTGAAGTGTTTCCGACGTTTGGCGACCACCTATTCACATTTGGTGAGTATGGGGTTTTTTTTTAGCATAGATATCTTTTCACATACCGCTGTTGCACCACTTCTTGCCGCAGCCTGTGCATTGGCTGAATTTCCAGTCACACTACCATCTCCGGCAGCAGAACCAGCAGCATTTTTCCCCCAACGCACTTGTCGGTTGAGACCGGTACTTGATCCTTGTTCAGCATTGAGCTTTATTGCGTCATTGATTTTTTTCGCTAGAAGCTGGCGCTCGGATGGTGCTTTCTTTTCGGGTTCAGCTGCTTGATCCTCCGGTGTTGTCTTCCATGACACTCGGACACTCTCCGCCGCCTCGCGACTCTGGTTTTTTGCTCGTAATTCAACGAGCTGGGAAAGATCGTTCCCTGGGCCCACATCGAGTGTACTTGACATCGGCGCAGCTGACACTGTGTTGGTGTTTTCGTCTGTAGCTGTGCCATGACTCGCTGCGAGTAGCCCTTGTACGGCAGCCACTCCCGCTGGCCCTTGAGCTGCTATGGCTGTTAAGACGCTGGAGATTTTCCTCCTGATTTCGTCGAGGGCTTCAGGGTCATTCTCGGGTAGGGAATCACTGTTTTGGAAGAATGAGTATCATCCAATTTGTCCAATAACAAATTTACTCACATTTTCTCGAGCTCGGTAAGGTTCAATGCAGCGACTGCAAATCCGCACTGATCCAGAGTCTCGTCGACCTGATTGGTCGGCAAACCCGAGGCCTGCATGACTGCAGCTGCATCGAGGGCATTCTGCAGTTCCCGGCGGTCAGAAATTTCATCATCATCAACATTATCTTCCTCGTCTGACAGTTCCACATCATTCTCGATAGGGCTCGGAATATCTGCTGCAGGAGATGAAGTGGGATAATACCCAAGCAGCTCCCAGAGCATTGTCGACTCGTCAAAGGCTGTCTGTGATGCAGATGCAATTTCGGCATCGGTTGGAAAGAT
>Ga0307517_10008150_pt1 | contig 15072 bp, 13 predicted proteins | sample 23_EM_MG_FD_194515 | JGI IMG/M metagenome (GOLD analysis project Ga0307517, IMG submission 194515) | Populus trichocarpa ectomycorrhiza microbial communities from riparian zone in the Pacific Northwest, United States - 23_EM | ecosystem: Host-associated > Plants > Roots > Unclassified | place...
AGGAGGGTCTGCCCAGGACGCTTTTTCGCACAAGAGAACATTTGGATGTTCATGACGAACGTGATTGCCACTATGGATATCTCAAAGGCTGTAGACGAGAAAGGGAGGGACATTGAGGTTGAGGTTGAGTATTATGGCTCCGTTATCAGGTGAGCTGTCATTCTGGATGTCGAGTTGGGTACGCACTAAAGATTGAGCAGACACCTCAAACCATTCAAGTGCAAGGTGGGGTATCGGTCCGAGAAAGCGAGAAAACTCGTCGAACAGGCCAACTTACTCCACGACTGAGGGCTATTTTAACGCGCACTTGTATTGTGTTATGTGTAGTATGTCTGGGCCTGTTGTATCAACGGAACTACGGAGAATTGTTTAATCATCCTCCCTTCCCAACTAACCCCCTCCTTTGTAAATGAAGCCCGGTAACCTCGACAAATTTTGGACGTTGTACTTGTTTGGCCCGGCACGTGCCCTCGTGCTTTGTCATCCTCCTAGGACCTCTCGCAACGTACCAAACGCGAACGAAGATGCGCTTTAGTTATTTACTCTTCTGCCGCACCCACGGCGGTTCGACGGATGACCACCATGTCTACCATAACTCTTGCCGAGTCAGGCTTCTATCCCTATTTGACCACCATGCTCTCATTTACGATTTCGTCAGCGGTTTCTATGCATCACTCAGCTATCTCCGGTCTCGAGTGTAATTACGCTCGCATGTTCGCGAATACAACAGACCTGGGTTTATGACCCCACAACTGTTGGAGTCCCGGGCTCCACCGGCTACCGCCTGTCGGCCTAGGCCTTATACCTTGCTGCCCCTGCGGTACAACTGTTGAGTGGGCGTTCATCTCCATGTCTTCTTTTTCGAATGCAATGTTACAGAGTGGACCCGTCCCGGGCTCTTGCGCGCCACCTCGCGCCTATATATAGGAACCGGTCTATGCGGGGATGAAGTTACGCAACAGGCTTTTCCCCTACTCCCTCTTGCTATGTCCCCGCCGTTGTCGGAGTTGTTCCACACGACTCTCTCAGTCTCGTGTTCCGGATCCATCACCACTGCTTCCCTCACCTTGGGATTGGTATGCGTGGCATCTTATCTTCGCTGGAGGAAGAGGGTAGCGTTATACCCTCCTGGTCCCCCGCCAGCCCCCATCCTGGGTAACGTCCGGCAGTTGCTCAAAATCGACAACCAGGTACAAGCATTTGCTGATTGGGAACGGCTATACGGTCGGTTGTCGGTCATCCGTCGCGTCATATCCCCTGCTGATATACCATCTCGGTTAAAGGCGACATCAACTACCTCAGCGTCTTCAACAAGTCGCTTTTGATCCTCAATTCTCTTTCAGCCGCAAAAGATCTCTTGGAGAAGAGGGGTGCGATCTATTCCAGTCGTCCGAGATTGGTCATGATCTCCGAGATGTAAGTCACCGTTCACCCGTGTCCCCCTATTTCGATCTCACGAACTCGAAACAGGATGGGTTGGGGAGACGTCATGATTCATCTCCCAGGCGGACCCAAGTTCCGTAAACACCGCAAGATCATTCAAGATAGTTTCAGCCCACACAAGCTGGAGAAGTATGCTGCGCTGCAACGACAAGAAGCGTACAAGACGCTCCTGGACATCGGGAACTCTCCAGATGATATCCTCATGCATATGAAAAGGTAATCCCTTTCCATGTGGATTCTCCTGCACTCGCATTGACGTTTACGTAGATTCGGTACGGAACGTGCCTTCTTACAAACTCGACGAAACTGACTTATATTGATGCCGTCCAGTGTACGGTGTCGTATTGAGCATCACATATGGGCACAAAGTGGAAAGTATCGCAGATCCACTCGTCGTCAACGGCGACAAAGCGACGAGTAACTCGGTCGGAATTTCAGGACCGGGCTCTCTTATGGTCGACTTCATTCCGATTTGTACATTTATTTGACCCTCCGTTGTTAAAGAGCTGGGGCTGACCGCATATCGGGCATAGTGAAATACTGGCCGACTTGGATGCCGTTCTCGGATTTCAAGAAGCATGCTGTTTATACCCGCGCCCTAGTCGATGACCTCATGAACGTCCCTTACGACTGGGTCAAGGACAGGATGGTTGGCCCGACAAATTACTTTGTGGATTGTCTTCTCGTTAACCACAGATTCCGTTTTTAGGCCGCTGGAAAGGCAGCACAATGTATTGTGGCCGACCTACTCGAGACTATGCGCACCCAAACCGGGCCGCACAAAGAGGGGGAGGCGATCGACGAAGACGATATCAAAAGGATAGGAGGGGCGGTGTATGGAGGTGAAGTTCTCTGCTCTCTCATGTCTTCTTGAATAATGCTCAATTGGCTCACGATAGGTGCAACGGACACCGTTGGTATTCCGTTACCTTATACTTGACGGAGCACTGAGTTATCAGTTGTCCAGACCAGCTCGACATTGGCAACGTTCTTGTTATGCATGGTCAATCACCCAGAAGTGTTCAAGAAGGCCCAGGAAGAGATTGACAGGGTCATCGGAAACGACAGGTTAATAGACTACGACGATAAGGCCTCGTTACCGTATCTCTCCGCTGTGCTGAGGGAAGTTTTGAGGTGGGTCTGATTTTCTCTCAAGGCGGTAACCAGGAAGTTCTGTTTTGTGACCCAATTTACGGTTCTTAGATGGGGTTGCCCTTCGCCTTTAGGTAAGAATAAACCACAATGTATCCGTGATACAGGCAGTCCAACATGGACCATCCCAGGTATTCCACATCTGTTGATTGAAGAGGACAACTACAGAGGCTACGTCATACCCGGCGGAACGACGGTTCTCGCAAACATTTGGTGCGATTGTCGTACTTCTTGCGAGAGGCTTGGACAAATCTAACCGTTTTTGTTTTTGTTCTTCAGGGCGATGACACGCAACGAAGCTATGTACCCGTCGCCGGACACATTCGACCCAGAGCGGTTCTTTGGCCCAGAAAAGATGGCAAGTGAAGCCTCTCAGCAGGTCGAGGCCGTGTTTGGGTTTGGAAGGAGGGTCTGTCCAGGACGCCTTTTTGCGCTAGAGAATACTTGGATGTTCATGACTAACATGATTGCGACTATGGATATTGGAAAGGCTGTGGACGAGAAAGGAAGGGACATTGAGATTAAGGCGGAGTATGTTGGCGCCCTCGTCAGGTGAGCTGCCATTTCAGGTGTCGAGTTGGGCGTATGCTAAAGGTTGAGCAGACACCTCAAACCATTCAAGTGCAGGGTGGGGTATAGGTCTGAGAAAGCGAGAGCACTCATCGAGGAGGCCAACTTACTTCATAACTGAGGGTTGTTGTGACACGTACTTGGATTATGTTTTGCGTAATCCGTCTTGGCTTGTTGCGCTAGTAACGGATCCACAGAGGGTTGTTTGATCATTTCCCTCACCAACTAACCCCTCCTTTGCAAACGAAATCCGGTAACTTGACAAATTTTGATGGTCTCGGCGAAGAGAGGAATGATCGGATTTGCAACACGGGAAGTGATCCGGTCCGTGTCCTTCCTCCGAGGACACCACTATCTCCCTGCGTTCCTTACGTCCCTCTGCCGCTCCTGTTTTATTTTATCTCCCCTCCTCTCTCCACATCTTCCACTGTCTCCCCATCCATATCACGTCAACATCCGCGATGAACAGAATTTCACTCGCACGTCCACAACCAATAACCTGAAATGTAAAAACTCGTGGAGCGCTTCTAGTGCTTAGCAGAAGACGCCGGTACCACACTCCAGACAATGTACAGCAACGCAACGCAACCCCGCTGGAGGGAGCAAGACCTCTCCGGCTACTCCCATAGGCTAGTGACCGGCCTCTAACACTTTCGGGACTGATTACCAGTCTACTACTCCCAACCCACCCCGGCAACTGCTCCCCAGGACTGCGATCCACTTCCCCCTTCCAAGGAGAGAGTTGTCTTCCCGTGCTTCGATCTCGCGCACCCCAAGCCATTTTGCCATTGGAAGTATCGAAACCCGAGAAATATCTGGAGTTGTGGTATTACACGGAGGGTTTCAGGGAGGCGGGTAACAAAACCCCAGCCACCGCAGACGACACCTTCGGCGTTGTCGACACCGACGTGGGTCTTGCTCTACAGCCGATCAAAGCCGCCAAGGCCTCCCGGAACGCGATCAGGGATGAACAACTATCTTGGCAACAAATCATGACAGGTCGACACAACTTAGTTGCAACTAGCCAGGCCGGGTGACCGGGGAAACTTACCCTCGTACTCACTGAGCTATACATCGATCTGGAATGGCGCTAAGCGGACGGATGCAGCCCACCAGCCCTCATACTCTGCCAGACAGTAGCGAGAAGACAGTGGCACGGAGATATGAAAGGACGAGGCACTCCTTTCAACCCGGGCATCATCAACGAAGGTTTACCCGACCAGCTTGAAAACAAGTCCGAGATTCTAATCGTGACGAGGTGCAGAGACAGGCAAGTAATTTACTATCCAAACAACTCCAAACCAAACTAATAAACCATACCATCCCCTCCTATCTGCACCTTTTCCTCTCTGCTACGTGACGCGATGCCACGACCCTCGCGACGCCCCAACCCAACCCCACGTAACGTCCTCGCCCGTGAATGACGCTGCGATGTGCAACAATACCCTAACAGGTGGCAATAATCTATCGCGAGAACGCAATCTGGTCATCATCGGACCACAGGAATAAGGGTTGGGTTCGGAGGCGCGACCGAGACTTGGGTTGATAAAGATCGCCCAGATCGGAGTCCCTGAATGATAAATCCCCATACCAATCTCAACGGTTTTGGAGGTACAGCCCAACGCCAACGGTACACTCCCCTTCCTACGCCCGGGATCTTTGCGACAGAAATCTGGGTATTGAGCTACAGCTGACCCACGCATCGCTGGATCTCCTGACCTGCGGTAACGCGGCAGCCCTCACACCCGTGTTTCACTCCCCTCGGCCTAAAAGCCCCCCCGCCTAGTACACACACACCCCGCGACGTCCCGCCCACGCAAACATTTACATCCCAAAGGTTATCCTCGCTGTTTGATGGCTACGGATGTGCGCGAGTTATCGCAAAGTCTTAATTCCAAGGGTTTCCCCATTCGCCCTTCCCGCAAAAGAATTGACCCAAACTTCAGTATAAAATCAACGCTTCTTTTACGGACAAATAACTTGGCGCCCTCGTGGTACAACCGTCCAGTGGAGCGTTCGGCTCCCGTGTTTTCTTTTTTTGAATGCAATGTCACAGAGTGGAACTCTTCCACGTCACCTTGCGCCTATTTATAGGAACTGGTCTAGGTGGGGATGAAGTTACGCAACAGGCTTTTCCCCCACTCCCTCTTGCTATGTCCCCGCAGTTGTCAGAGTTGCTCCACACGACCCTCTCAGTCTCGCGTTCCGGATCCATCATCACTATTTCCCTCACCTTGGGATTGATATGCGTAGCATCTTATCTTCGCTGGAGGAAGAGGGTAGCGTTGTACCCCCCCGGTCCCCCTCCAGATCCCCTCTTGGGTAACGTACGGCAGTTGCTCAAAATCGACAACCAAGTACAAGCATTTAGTGATTGGGAACGGGTATACGGTTCGTCGTCGATCGTTCGTCGTGTCGTATCCCTGCTGATTTGTCATCTTGGTCAAAGGCGATATCAACTACCTCAGCGTCTTCAACAAGTCGCTTTTGATCCTCAATTCTCTTTCAGCCGCAAAGGATCTCTTGGAGAAGAGGAGCGCCATCTACTCCAGTCGTCCGAGGTTGGTCATGGTATGCGATATGTAAGTCACCGCTCACCCGCGCCCCCTTCCGATCTCGATCTCATGGACCCAAACCAGGATGGGTTGGGGAGACCTCCTGATTCATCTCCCAGGCGGACCCAAGTTCCGCAGACACCGTAAGATCATTCAAGATAGTTTCAGCCCACGCAAGCTGGAGAAATATGCTGCGTTGCAACGACAAGAAACATACAAGACGCTCCTGGACATCGGGAACTCTCCAGATGACATCCTCATGCATATGAAAAGGTAATCCATTTCCACGGGGATTCTCCTGTACTCACATTGACGTTTATGTAGATTCGGTACAGAACGCGCCTTCGTACAAACTCGACGAAGCTGACCTATATTGATGTCGTCCAGTGAACGGTGTCGTATTGAACATCACATATGGACATAAGGTGGAAAGTATCGCAGATCCACTCGTCGTCAATGGTGACGAAGCGACGAGTAACTCCGCCAAAATTTCAGGACCGGGTTCTGTTATGGTCGACTTCATTCCGATTCGTGCGTTCGTTTGACTTGCTTTTATCACGGAGTTGGGACTGACCGCGTATCGGGAATAGTAAAATACTGGCCAACTTGGATGCCGTTCTCGGATTTTAAGAAGCATGCTGTCTCTACTCGCACCCTCGTCGATGGCGTTGTAAACACCCCTTACAACTGGGTCAAGGGCAGGGTGGTTGGCCTGACAAATTACTTTGTGGATTGTCTTCTCGTTAACCACACATTCCGTTTTAGGCCGCCGGAAAGGCAGCACAATGTATTGTGGCTGACTTACTCGAGATCATGCGCACACAAACCGGGCCGCACAAAGAGGGGGAGGCGATCGACGAAGACGATATCAAAAGGGTAGCAGCAGCGGTATATGGAGGTGAAGTTCTCTGCTCTCTCATATCTTCTTGGGTAATGCTCAACTGGCTCACGATAGGTGCAACGGACACTGTTGGTATTCTGTCACCTTATACTTGACCAAACACTGAATCATCAATTGCCCAGACTGGCTCGACGTTGAAAGCCTTCTTGTTCTGCATGGTCAATAACCCAGAAGTGTTCAAGAAGGCCCAGGAAGAGATTGACCGGGTCATCGGAAACGACAGGTTAATAGACTACGACGATAAGGCCTCGTTACCGTATCTCTCCGCTGTGTTGAGGGAAGTTTTGAGGTGGGTCCGATTTTTTCTCAAGGCGGTAACCAGGAAGTTCTGTTTTTCGATCTAACTTGCGGTTCTTAGATGGGGCTGCCCTGTACCTTTAGGCCTTCCGCATCTGTTGATTGAAGAGGACAACTACCGAAGTTACATCATACCCAGCGGAACGACGGTTCTCGCAAACATTTGGTGCGATTGTGGTACTTCTTGCAAGAGACTTGGGCAAATCTAACCGCTTTTGTCTTTGTTCTTCAGGGCAATGACACGCAACGAAGCTGTGTACCCGTCACCGGACACATTCGACCCAGAGAGGTTCTTTGGCCCAGAAAAGATGGAGAGTGAAGCCTCTCAGCAGGTCGAGGCCGTGTTTGGGTTCGGAAGGAGGGTCTGTCCAGGACGCATTTTCGCACAAGAGAATACTTGGATGTTCATGACTAACATGATTGCGACTATGGATATCGGAAAGGCGGTGGACGAGAAAGGGAGGGACATTGAGATTCAAGCGGAGTATGTTGGCGCCCTTGTCAGGTGAGCTGCCATTTCAGGTGTCGAGTTGGGCGTATGCTAAAGGTTGAGCAGACACCTCAAACCATTCAAGTGCAGGGTGGGGTATCGGTCTGAGAAAGCGAGAGCACTCGTCGAGGAGGCCAACTTACTTCATAACTGAGGGTTGTTGTGACACGTACTTGGATTATATTTTTCGTAACCTGCCTGGGCTTGTTGCACTAGTAACGGATCCACAGAGGATTGTTTCGATTGTCTTCCCTTGCCAAGCAACTTCCACAGATTCGATAGGGAGGGACGTTCGGAGTAACGGGAATTTTGTCAGCGTTTGCGACACAGATAGTGTTGGGGGAGGAACTGTGCGGGGTCCGGTTCTGTCAGCTGGCGGCCCCCAGGTCGGCACAAGGTGGCAGGCGCTATTTGGTGAATTCTCGTGTCATTATCTCAGTCCAGCTTAACACCGGTTAATGCCAATATGCCCTCGACGCTCCAGCCCCTTCCCGATCCAGATCTGGGGTGTGAACGTCAAACGGTAAGGCAGTAAACTTCATTTCAATCTCTTCAGGGACTGCTGTCCCGGGACCCAGCGGTGCGTCATCGATCTCGAACATTGGAGTAGTTGTACGCGGCTGATCACCTGAGACGTCCAAAGGAAGTCCACGGTTTCGGATGTCCCACAATATCCAGTTAATACGATTGGGAATGATCTGTGGATCGCTGGATGTCCGTGTCGGACGTCCAGCCCGAAATATTTTACATTCAATGGTCGATCATCGACGATCGTCCGACTTGGATGTCTAGCGGGCCGGACGATATCTAGATCTCCCGGATTGTTGGACGTGTAGAGGTAAATTAGCCTCAAGGCTCAGGCTCCCGGGCAAGATCGTTATCGATGCCTAGGGCTAACCGGGTGTGTGCGTGTGCGTGTTTGCAACGAACGGGTCTCTCCCCAGACTCGGCTCTGTTGTAGATTCCCTGAGCGTATCTCGAGCGGAATTTATCGATGGCCACAAGAGGGGGACGGTATGGCGAGACGGGAGCATTTTACGCCTTGCATTTTACCATGCAGTGAGAATAGACGTACAACCTCTGCTCTGGCGAAGAGCTTGTCGCTAACGGTTACCCCGGACTAGTACCAGAGTTGCCGCCTTCTGCCAACCGCCTCAGTCACCCCCGTAGCCTGGCAACCGCCACCCGGCAGAACTAGACACGGGAGGTGATCCGGCACGAGCTTTCACCCAATACATATGCTCTTTGCAACATCCCATAGATCCGCACAAATTTGCATATCTTAAACGTCATCCTCATCGTTGGATGGCTATGGGCATCTGCGAGTGATCGCCGTAAAGACAAGTTTTTCCGGTCACCCACGCATCGCCCTCGTACCTCTTGCTGAGGGTAGTCGTTCTCAGGCTAGCCCCTGATATATCCCCGGGACACTCCCGGTACGTTAGTACAAGGTCTAACCCTGCTGAATTGTAAATGCACCCGCCAAAGATTTGTTTCTGTGTCCATTTGTCACATGTCACACGAATTGGTCGTCGGACCTCCTCTCTAAAGTTGGTCGTTTTGCCGCGGCCTTCCCTTCAACTAAACTATACGCCCGCTGCTCGCATGATGGCCATACTTGACTTCCACGGATCCATCACCCAGGCTCGTGTTACGATATCTCATAATCTATCCTCCCCCTTGTCGGAGACATCTCCCTTTGTTGTGCGCATCCTGCACCCGGTTACTATTTTCATGGGTTATCCCAACTCTTGACGGTTGCTACTCATCCTACTTGGATCTAGTCATTGACTACAGTCTTCTTGCCGTTGTGGCCGTCAGTAGCGATTTGATTCTCTCATGCCAACCTGTCCCCAACGAGGACCAAGGCCTTAGAACGGTTACACCCGCGTTTGCTGGGCGGCTTTCCGCCATTGCATAATTGGTATCCTGTTCCAGGTGTGTTTATTACCTTTTCCGAAGGCGGAGTATTTTGGCTCCCTTGTCAGGTGACTATCATTTCCGGTGTCGAGTTGGTGTATTCTAAAGGTTGAGCAGACACCTCAAACCATTCAAACGCAAGGTTGGGTATCGGTCTGAGAAAGCGAGAGCACTCATCGAGGAGGCCAACTTACTTCATAACTGAGGGTTATCGTAACATGTACTTGTGTTGCGTTGTGTGTGGCCCGTCCGGGCTTGTTGTGCTAGCAGATCCACATAAAACCACTGAACAAATGGCATGTTGCCTTTAGACTTTGCCCTACTCGCCGGTTGCGAACAAACCTCCCCCCAAAGCGCCGAAAAGGTTTTGAGGGCAGGTGGAGAACTGTAAATGGCTCTTGCGATCCAGCCCAACCTTTCTGTAGTACGATCATGACCCGCCCGCAACTCCAACGATTTAGTTGGCTCGGTGGGTTGCTCCTCGGTCGATGGCGGACTTGCGGTCTATCCATGGGAGTTATTATCTGCTAGCCCACACCTAAATAATATCTTCTCGTGCTAGATGAGACTGAAGTTAGACACAAAGATAATGATTCGCTCGGAGAAGAGTTCGAGGCCGACGTCGGGTGTCATGACGGTCGCAGTTGACCCTGGTGGCGGGTGCCGGTGATCCTCGGGCCGACGATCAGATCTCAGATTTTATCTCATGCGGCGCTGCGCGCTCGTTCTCCTTAGTCCATTACTATCTCCATTACTATCACACGCTGCGACTGTATTATTCATTTGTCCAGATGGCTAATGCAAGGCCGCTCAGCCCTGCACCTGTCCTTCGTCCTCAACATCGGTCGAAGTCACTTGTGAATCCTGCGACCCCTTCACTATGTCACCATGGATGCCCCGCAACAACCAGAGGCATTTGTGCACCGATACTGCCGATGCTCCAATCGTGACAAGCAATCCGCTGATGGAAGGGTGATGGAGTGACACAGACTGACGCATCTAGAGTAAGATGCGTACATTTGCCCCCATCCCTTTGCGAGACTCTCGTCCACGTGGATGCGTTGATCCAGCAGGCCCTGGTTCCTTTTGATCCCGCAATCAAACCACTGAACATCCATTTGACAATATTTTCGCGCGAACGGAAATGATAAGAAATGACGGAGTGGATATTGTAACCGATTCCTCGCATGATGCCGTGCCACACGCTTACCACACATTCCAATGCCACGGGCTTGAGCGAACTGAGTGCGTATTCATCGAGCCTGCTTCTTGGTTGGACCGGTGTAGGGCAACAGTGGCCGCCGCAGAATGTGGCTAAGAAGTTATCGCGCCTTGTGTATAAGGCCCAGGGCTGGCAGGTGGCGGCGGAGCTCGGGACTCCAATGGTTGTGGGGTTGGAAATCAAGGCCTATTGTAGTCGCATTGAACGAACATGCAAGCACAACTATACTCGAGACCAGAGATAATTGAGTAGTGCATAGAAACCACTGATGACGAAGTCACAAACGTCAGTAGGACGGCCAAATAGGGGTAGAAGCCCGACTCGATAAGAGTGATGGTGGAAATCAGCTGAACCACCGCGGAAGCGGTAGAAGGTTAATAAGTCCAAACAGCATCTTCGTTCGTGTTTGGTATACTACGTGCGTTGCGAGAGGACGGCAAAGCATGCCAAGGCCACGTGCCAGGCCAAATAAGTACAACGGAGTTGCATCGAAAAATTAAGGTTTGAGGAACAGAAGTGGCCAAGACCCCGGACGTAAACGTCCCAGGAATACTCACGCAACTCCGGGGTGGAACGGCTTCTGCGTATCCCAGATTCAGAGATCTCACCCGGACATATATGGGTGGGTAGGGTTTCTGTTAATTGGGCGAGTGCACCCTCAATTCAGACTCAGGGCTGGTACTTGAGGTTGGATTCAAGCCCAAGTACCCCGGTCACCCACGCACCCTCCGCCGAGCTCATATCTCTTCTAGGGTCAGGGTGATCCCACCTTATTCTCCCAGTATATAGAGAGGTGGGGATGAGGTTACACTCCAGGCTTTCCCTTGCCTTCTCTTTCTATGCCCCCGCAGCTACCGGAGTTGTTCCACGCCGCCCTCTCGGTCTCGTGTTCTGAGGTCGTCACCATTGCTTCCCTCGTTCTGGGATTGATATGCGTGGTGTCTTATCTTCACTGGAGGAGGAGGATAGCGTCGTACCCTCCTGGCCCCCCACCAGACCCCATCTTGGGTAACGTCAGGCAATTGCTCAAAATCGACAATCAGGCACGAGCATTTGCTGACTGGGAACGGCTATACGGTTGGCCGTTGTTCACTCGTCGCGCCGTATCCTCCACTGATACCTTATCCCGGTCAAAGGCGACGTCAACTACCTCAGCATTTTCAACAGGTCGCTTTTGATCCTCAATTCCTTTTCTGCCGCAAAGGATCTCCTGGAGAAGAGGAGTGCGATCTATTCCAGTCGTCCTATATTTGTCATGATGACTGAGATGTAAGTCACCGCTCACCCGCGTCCCCCAATCTCGATCTCATGGACTTGGAAAAGGATGGGTTGGGGGGAGCTCCTGATTCAACTCCCATCCGGACCCAAGTTCCGCAAACACCGCAAAATCATTCAAGATCGGTTCAGCCCCCGCGCGCTGGACAAGTATGCTGTGTTACAACGACAAGAAGTGTACAGGACGCTCTTGGACATCGGGAACTCTCCGGATAATGTCCTCAAGCATATAAAAAGGCAAGCCCTTTCATGGGGACTCCCTTAGGCTCACGCTGATGTTCGAGCAGATTCGGTACGGAGTGTGTCTTCTTGCAGACTCGACGAAACGGACTTATGTTGACGTCCCACAGTGGGCGGTGTCTTACTGAACATCACATATGGGTATAAGGTGGAAAGCATCGCGGATCCACTCGTCCTCAACGGTGACGAAGCGACGACCAGCACCGTCACCATTCCAGGGCCGGGTACTCTTATGGTTGACCTCGTTCCGATCCGTATGACACTTCCCGTTATTACGGATCTATGGCTGACCGCATGTCGAGCGTAGTAAAATACTGGCCGACTTGGATGCCGTTCTCGGATTTCAAGAAGCACGCTGTCTATACCCGTGCTCTGGTCGATGACCTCTTGAACGTCCCTTACAACTGGGTCAAGGGCAGGATGGTTGGCCCAACGAATTACTTGGTGGACTGTCTTCTCGTTAACCATAGATTCCATTTTTAGGCCGCTGGAAAGGCAGCCCAATGTCTCGCTGCTGACCTAATCGAGACCATGAATACTCAAGCCGGGCCGTACAGGGAGGTGGAGACGATCGACGAAGATGATATCAAGAGTATAACAGGAGTCGTGTACGGAGGTAAAGTCCTCTCTCCCGCGCCTTCTTGGGTAGTGCTCAATAGGCTTGTGATAGCCGGATCGGACGCCGTTGGTATTCTGTCGCCTCATGCTTGATGAGACACTGAGTTGTCCATTCCCCAGCTCAACTCGGTATTGGGGACCTTCATGTTATCCATGGTTAACAATCCAGAAGTACTCAAGAAGGCCCAGGAAGAGATCGACCGTGTCATCGGAAACGATAGGTTGATCGACTACGACGATAAGGCCTCGTTACCGTATCTCGCCGCTGTGGTGAGGGAAATTCTGAGGTGGGTCCAACTTTCGCTCGCGACGACAGCTAGGAAGTCTGGCTTTATGACCTATTTTGCGGTTCAAAGATGGGGTTGCCCTGTACCTCTAGGTAAGGATAAACCACAATGGCTCCGCGATATAGGCAGTCCAACATGTATCATCCTAGCTCTTCCACATCTGTTGACCGAACAGGATAACTACAGAGGCTATGTCATACCCAGCGGAACGACGGTTCTCGTAAATGTTTGGTACAGTTGTCGCGCTCCTTAAAAAAGATTTAACAAATCTGAACATTTCTGTTTTTGTTCTTCAGGGCGATAACACGCAACGAAGCCATGTTCCCGTCGCCGAACACATTCGACCCAGAGAGGTTCTTTGGTCCTGAAAAGATGGCAAGTGAAGCCTCTCAGCAGGTCGAGGCCGTATTTGGGTTCGGAAGGAGGATCTGTCCAGGACGCTTTTTTGCAGAAGGGAATATTTGGTTGTTCATGGCGAACATGATTGCGACTATGAATATCGGAAAGGCTGTGGATGAGAGAGGAGGGGACGTCGAAGCCAAGGTTGAGTATTTCGGTTCCGTTGTCAGGTGAGTCATCACTCTAGACGTCAAATTGAGTTTATTCTGAACGTTGGGCAGACACGTTCGGCCGTTTAAGTGCAAGGTCAGGTATCGATCCGAGAGAGCGAAAGCACTCGTTGAACAGGTCAACTTACTCCATGGCTGAGGGCCGTCGTAACACCATGCGCTCGTATTATGCCTCGTAGCCTGCCTGGGCTTGTTGTACTAACGAATCCGTGAAGAATTATGTCAATTGTCTTCCATTGCCGAGTAACCCACTCCTTTGCAAACGAAGCTCAGTAACTTCAACATATTTTGATGGACTCGAAGAAAGAAATAATCGGAGAGTTATATACGAAGGTCTTGCGACACGGGTAGCATTCATCAGGATAACCTAGAGTCAGCTTCCACATATTTGGAAGCGCTTGGGAGGTACAAGGTTTCCTGGAACAAAGGAATCAGCCTGGCAGTGATTCCAAGCGCTTCTGGCATTGACAATCGTCTCGAAGCGCGTGGACGGGCTCCCGGTTTAATTAGTCGGAGGGCATGGGAGCGCGTTGACGTTTGGGAATCGTGACCGAGTTTGTTTTTTTTTTTCGCTTGGTTTGTTCCGGTGCGATGTATTTTGACCGAATGCGCAATATGCAGACTTGCGAGGAGTTGTACACGGTCAAAGCGGCACCGGCCTCCCCGAGAGCAGCACCGGTGGCCTCTCAAATATCGGTGAGACGAGTGACCAAGGTAGCGTGGGTAAAACTAGCAATCGCAGCGGACAAGTGGGGCGAAACCTCTGGCCTGCGCCTGGCCATCAATAAATGAGACATCGTCTTATTTATTTATTCTGAGGGAAGGAGATTGAGGTTAAGGCCGAGTATTTCGGCTTCCTTGTTTGGTGAGTCGTCGTTCTGGATATCGAGTTCGGTTCATGCTAAAGGTTGAGCAGACACAAACCGTTCAAGTGCAAGGTTGGGTATCGGTCCGAGAAAGCGAGAGCACTCGTCGAACAGGCCAACTTCATAATTGAGGGTTGTTGTAACGCTTACATACTTGCATTATGTTTTATGTGTTCTGTCTGGGCTTGTTGTACTTACCGACGGATCCATGAGGAACCGCCGAACAAATGATATGTCGCCCTCAAAATTTACCCTGCCTCGTATTTATTGTCGTTTATGACCAAACCTCTCCCACTCGTATAGGGTTCGGGGACGCAAGCGGACGACTCCCGCGATCGGGCCTGCCCCGTCTGCCCGTGTGGTCGTGGCTCGCTTGCGACTCGAACGTTTCTTTTTTTTTTCCTTTTTGGCTCAGTGGGTTGTTGTCCTTTGGTCGACGGTGGAGTTTGGACCCGAATTCTGCCGCGATTGGCGGTCTATCGATGGGGATTCTCTTGCTGAAGGAAAATCTCGGGAGCTATTATTTGCTGCGTAAGGTTCGACTATGGGTAGGAATATCGCTAAAGGCTACAATCACATTACATTTCTCTCTAGATAAGCATACGCGTACACGGTGGTGGGCGGTGAATGAGGGTTACCAATAAGCTACAATTGTAATACCGAGCGG
>Ga0307517_10008152_pt1 | contig 15068 bp, 10 predicted proteins | sample 23_EM_MG_FD_194515 | JGI IMG/M metagenome (GOLD analysis project Ga0307517, IMG submission 194515) | Populus trichocarpa ectomycorrhiza microbial communities from riparian zone in the Pacific Northwest, United States - 23_EM | ecosystem: Host-associated > Plants > Roots > Unclassified | place...
GTTTCAATCCGGCTATACCATGCACGAGGGGCTTGTTTAAGGCCATATAATGCCTTTTTTAATCTGTACACCTTGTGCTCTTCACCTTTCTTCTCATAACCCCGTGGTTGCTCAACAAACACTGCTTCATTTAACTTGCCATGCAGAAAGGCACTTTTGACATCAAGTTGATACACATTCCAGCCATGTCGAGCTGCTGAAGCAATCACCATTCGAATTCTATCCCATCTAGCCACCGGTGCAAATACTTCAGTATAATCAATGCCATGTTGTTGAGCATATCCTTTCGCCACTAATCTAGCTTTACACTTGTCAACTTCGCCATTTTCATTGAGTTTAGTCTTGAAAACTCATTTTACTCCAATTTTCTTCATTCCTCTAGGCAATCTGTCAGCTCCCAAGTTTCATTTCTTTCAATTGCGTCTATTTTCATTTTCATTGCAATTCTCCATTTGGAACACTTCACTACTTCTTCAAATGTGACTGGATCAATGAGTGAAGTGAACAAAAGTAAGTTTTGCTCAGTTTCTTCTTCTGTAAATTCTCCTCCACTCACATAATCTTCCGTCCAGAATGGCACTCTTCTGCTTCTTCTTGCTGGTGAACCTTCTATAGTAGAACTGTGCAAGTTCTCTGGCGAACTTTCTGTGCTTCTCCCTACTGCAAATGATCTGCTCCTTTCTTCTGGTGACCTTGCTGTTTCAACTTCTGTTGAGTGTGCTGCAAGTGACCGTGAATTTTCTCTAGCAGGATTGCATAAAGATGAGCTGGCTTCTGCACTGGCTTCTGTATTACACAAAGGTAAGTTAACTTCTGTTTCTTCTTCATCTTCATCATTTTGATCAGCTTCTGTTTCTTCTTCTGCTTCATTTTGATCACGTTCACTCTCTTCTTTATAGATGTCTCCCCACTCAAGAGTATCAGAAACTGGTACTTCATTATTCCCCTGCCAATTCCAACACTCATGTTCATCAAAAACCACATCTCTGCTTGTTACTATCTTCCCGAATATTGGATTATATAGTCTATATGCTTTAAACTCTTCACTCATCCCCAGTAGCACACATTGAAAACTTTTATCATCCAGCTTTTTTCTCAAATTATCTAGCATATGAACGTGCCCAATACATCCAAAGACCTGAAAATAGTTCACATTTGGTTTAACACCACTCTAAGCTTCTTCACGAGTCATCTCTTTTACTGCCAAAGTAGGACTTCTATTAAGCACATGTGTTGTCCAGTTGACAGCTTCTGGCCATAATTTCTTTGGAACTTGTTTCCCCGATAACATGCTTCTGACCATGTTCATGATAGTCCTATTCTTGCGTTCAGCCACTCCATTTTATTGGGGAGTATAGGCTGCAGTGAGTTGTCTGCTAATACCATGAACTTTGCAAAAATTATTGAACTCAAGAGACGTAAACTCCCCACCTCTATCTGTGCGCAAACAGCAAATGAAAGTTCTTGCTTCTTTCTCAACCATGTTTTTATAATTCTTAAAAACAGTGAATGCTTGAGAGTTTTCAGCAAGGAAGTATATCCACACCTTACGGCTATAGTCATCAATAAAACTTATGAAATACCTTTTCTTGTTGTTGGAAACAGGTGTGATAGGACCGCAGATATTAGCATGAATCAGTTGCAGCCTTTGAGATGATCTCCATAAACTTCTCTTTGAAATTGCCTCCCTGTGTTGCTTACCCATCATGCAATCGATGCAGATTTTGGATGAATCTTTCAACTGTGGTAATCCTCTGACCATTTGTTTATGCTGCAATATTCTTAGACCCTTATAACTTAAGTGTTCATATCTGCAGTGCCAGAGATGAGTATTGTCTTCAATGATTGTTTGAAAACAGTTGGAAGTTTTCGGTGCAATTGTTGCATGCAACATGAACATTCTGTTTGCAGACATTGTTGTTTGCACAATAAGTCATCTCTCTGGATGATAGAGTTTACAAATTCCATGCTTGATGAAAACAGCTACTCCCCGTTCTTGCATTTTTCCAATGCTTAAAAAATTATTTCTCAACTCAGGTATATAGAAAACATCTGTGATTACCTGAGTAATTCCAGCAAGTTGTAACCGTATGGTACCCTTTCCCAACACAGCCATTTTTGAATCATTCCCTAGCTTTACAGATTGATGAAATTCTTCATCAAGATCAGAGAACCACTGCTTATGTGCACACATATGATTACTGCACCCTGAGTCAAGAAACCAGACATCTTCTCGTCCTGATTGATTATGCTCCACATATGACATTAACAACAACTCTTCTTTCTCCTCAAGCTCTACATAATTTGTTTCCTTCTCCCATTTCGGACATTCATACTGAAAATGTCCCAATTGATGACATTTATAACACTCTATTAAGGCTTTGTTAAATGCTGGATTGATTCTTCCTCTGCCTCTTCCCCGAAATGCTCCACGTCCTTGACTGTCTCTTCTCCCACCAAATCTGTTATCATATGTAACTTTCAATGCCTGCTAATCTCTTTGGTGCCCATTCATCCTCTGCTCATGGACAAGTAAACTGCTCTGTAATTCATCAATGGTTAATGTGTCTAAGTTATTAGATTCTTCAACAGAACACACCACATAATCAAACCTTGAAGTCATTGATCTCAATATCTTTTCAATGATCACGACTTGTTGTATATTTTCACCATGAATCTTCATCTTGTTGGCTATGATGAGTGTTCGGGCAAAATATGCATTAACACTCTCCCCTTCTTTCATTTGTAGAATTTCAAACTCTTTTCTAAGAGCTTGAAGCTATGCTCGTTTAACTCTTGTAGATCCCTGGTATTTCTGCTTTATGGAGTCCCAGATGTGCTTGGTTGTGTCTCTATTAAGAATTGTTTCCATAATAGTCCGATCAATAGCTTGAAATAAGTAGTTTTTAACTTTCAAGTCTTTCAGTTTTTGATCTGCAATAGATTGTCGTTGTGCTTCAGTAATTTCGACTCCTTCAACTGCAATAGAAACACCATTCTCCACCAAGCTCCAGTATTCTTTTGAGCGAAGAAAGTTTTCCATAAGCATGGACCAATGATCATAATAACCATCGAACTTAGGAATTGCAGGTTGGACAAATGAATTTTCAGCTGTCATTTGATAACTCTCTCTGTGTTTAAAACTCTCTGTGTTTAACTCCTCTTAAGAATAACTCTCTGTGTTTAACTCTCCATAAGAAACTGCAGTTTCTTGTCACTCACGACTAAATCCTATAGCCTGCTCTGATACCAATTTGTTGGTTATAACACAGCTTACTGCAAATTGATTGATGCTGCACTCAAAATGTTATTCAAATCAACGTAAAGGTTGGCTTATATAAGCCTTACATGATGGTGAACAGAAAACTTAACAACCCATGTTTTACGTGGTAACAAATAGGAAATCAGTTATAAACTTAGTTTACGTGTCCTACTAAATAGGATTTATTGAACAGAAATACTTTGACAATGTCAGCAATAAAAAATCTCAACACATTCCATATGTTTTTTTGCAATAAATCTCTATAAGCAATTGGAATAAGTGTTTGCATAAACACATGAAAGTTATGACTCTTTATTTCAGACAATATATATTTCTCTAAATTCACCATCTTGTTATGTCGAAGCACATTCATCAAGAAATCACATACTCTTAAGTTATTCGTAAATAAGAAACAATGCATTCTTATATAAGGTAAATGTGGTTTGGGCTTTGTGATACATAACCTATTATTAAAAAGCTCTATATTCCAAAAGTCATAATACAAAGTTAAATCCATTATAGCTTTCATATTATTCTTTATTTTTCCTTCCACGTTCATAACCGTGTTAGAAATATTATCAAACACATTGTTCTCGATATGCATGACATCCAAATTATATCGGATAACATTAGTCTTCTAATAAAAAAAGCTTTTAAAAAATACTCTGTTTTATCCAATTATGAGGTACACCAAAACTAGTAAACTTCTTTTTACCAAAATAAAAAAAAAAATAGAATGTTCTCATACTACGAAACTACATTATCTAATTCTTCACCTGATAGTACTGGTGGTGCAACATCCCTTTCAGCTTTACCTTTCAAAAAGTCTTTTTTATTGTTTATGTATTGATGATAACTTGGTAAGAATCTCCGGCAGCAATTAAAAAAAAAAAAAAAAGCTTTACCACTATTAATTAAGGTAAAGGCCTTATTATTTTTCATACAGTATGAATAAACTAATTTTTCTTGTATGCTCCAATTCAAAACTATACTATGCATAAAAAAAATTATTTATAGTTTACATCAAAATTATATTCATTTAAAAATTTTATTTTTTTTACACATTATATGTGAAATTCCTAAATGATTATAACTTATTCAACTTGTCACATTGAAGGGAAACTTGTATATTGTCGGTAATTACCGATCGACGTCACAAATTTCATTGTTAACTTCGTAATTATTAAAAGAAATTGCACAGAATTCTATAATTAACAATACTCTAAAAGGCGTGGGGAAAGTACTGTTGCTTTCCCCACGCCACATGTTTTTTTTTTCATATTTTTATTTGTATTTCTTTATTTTCTTTTTTTTTTCCCACATTTTTTTTCATTTTTTCCCTTGTTTTTGGGCTTTACATGTATTTTTTCTAAGATTGTCTTTTTTTTTTGTTTTTTAAATTTTTTTAAATTTTTTTTATATGAAACTAGTTGAAAATTTAGTTAAGTAGATTTTTTCTTTAAATCATTATAAATTATTATAATTGTTTTTTTTTAAATGGATCTATGTCGATCGCTTATGTGTCACATTGCCGACTTATGCGTACTGTAGCGTAGAAGGAGACGCTAGCTAATGAGCATCCAATGGAAAATCTTCTTCGTCTATTATTCTTCTGCTTCCTTTTGCACGGACCAACAACACCTTGATAAGACAGCATTCATGTTTTTTTTTGGTCTTGAGCTCAATTGAGCTCTCGCCATTACTTGTCTATAAGGAAAGAATATCAGAGCTTATTTGAAAAGATACTTTTTGTATGTTTGATCATTGGAATCTTTTTTTTTTTAAGAAAAGCTCTTTGTTTCAATCATGTTTTTGACACTCTTTGTTGTAAAAACTTTCTTCATTTCAGGGATGACAAAATTAAGGGAAGCATTTCCTCGTGAATCAACAACCAGAGGCATTGGCATCTGGCATTCTTTGTGCTGCTCCCATACTCGTAAACTCCTCACGTTTCTGTCATTTTCTATGTTCTTCGAGCCGGCAAAATTGCTCCGGCCTATTGACAAGAACTTAATTCCAGACCATATTATTGAAATGAGTTTTAATACATGCAACGCAGCGTTTAGCAGATGAGAACTAGACACAACATGCATCTCCACATCCCCTCTGCCGTCTAATTAATTGCTTGGCTCCACCGACGAGTGTCACAGAATAACAATTTTATCGCCTGTACACTTGTTTGATAGGAGTGTTTTTCTAACTCTCTCTCTCTCTCCACCCTCCCCCTTTACAACTCTTACAACCTGGGAAAATTAAGATTGAAGTTCATCTCAGCAGATGAAATAACCCAAGAGAGACAAGAACCATGACCCCGAAAGACACACACAGCATGTCCAAAGCCCCTTCCTTCTTCAACCTCCTCTCCCTCCTCTCCCTCTTCATTTCCAAAAACATCCCGTACCTTTTCCGTCCCTCCATTTCCCTCCTCCCGCTCATTCCCTTTTTACCCTCAAACCCCGTATTCAAAACACCCAAACTACCCTTCCCGTTTAAGAAAACACCATCCATATCCTCCACTTGCAAGCTCACTCCCCTCACCTGCATCTCCCCTCCTTGGGCTCCCCCTCCGCACGTGACCACTATCCCACACTGCACACTCTCTGATGCTGATCCTCTCTCTCCTGCCGCCAACACTGTCGCAAACCGCGCGTGCACTTCGCCGCTGAGCCAATGCCTCTGAACCGACACCGGTTTGTGACTCGATAGGTTCACCGACCGTAAACGGGTCGGGTCAAGCAATATCCAGCTCAAACTCAAATCACCAGCCAGATCGCGACATGTTTCCTCAGAACCTGAATTCGGTATGGGAGTCGGACACGTGTCCTTCGGATCAAGCATGTCGATTCTGAAGGGAGAGCACAAAAACCACGAGCTTGAGGTCTCTGTTTCTACAACCTTGGAAAAAATCAGCTTATTTTTGTAATGAATATCGACGGCTGAGATCAGTTCTGATGGATGGTCGTGGTCTCGTGGGGGATTTACCCGGGGGCCTGTGGTGAGAGGGAAGGATTCAGAGAAGAGAGAGCGCCAGCCGCTGGGTAAGCGGGAGATTATTTCGCGTATACGTGGCGTGTTAGTGGAAGGCCAAATGGAGTGGCATATGTTGGTCCATAAGTCTTGTTGGGATGCTAGTGAATTTAGTTCGGTGGAAGTGAATGCGGTGGAGACCAAGGAGAGGCCGTCTAGTCGGTTTAGGATGTGGGCTTGGAGGATGTCCGGGTGGATGGTGGAGATTGAGGTAGCAATGGACGGTTCCACGGTGGTAGTTGCGGTGCTGGAGGAACACGGTGGTTGCGTGGAGAAAGACATGTATGGTGTATTTTTTGTCTCCTTACAAAGAAATACTCTAAAAAAAGGTTTTTGTGCGGGGGCGTTATTTGAGTGTAGTAGCCATTCGACTTGTTCACTTTATATAGGACTTTTTAAGGAGTGTACTTGGTGGCTTGTTAAAGGCCCCTAATATTGTCTTTATTAACGGAAATGACATTCCTTCCGAGTTGCTTGAACCATAGATTTTAAATCCAGTCCGGCAGTAAACTCAGCCTAAGATCCATGTCACAGGCTTTGATCGGCTCACAAGTTTTGACTAGATCATCATATCAATCTTTTTTTTAATAAAAAAAACTATATTTTCTTATTGAAAAAAAAATTAATAGGTTATAACTGAATTTTTAATTAGTCCAATTAAATTCTTTTCTTTTCCTAAATTTATTTACTCGACGTGTCAGGTCAAGCCAGGTTTCAAAACCTAGTATGAATTTTGAACCGGTCACAAAACAGGACCACAGCCTTTGGCTCTTGGTTCCGTTTCCCTTCAAAAACAAGTTACTATATTTGTATTTTTTATAATTTTTCTTGAGATAAAGAAACGATATCAAGATTACTAATTCCATTTCTTTGAAAACTGGTTGCTGCTGGTCTTGGCAACTAAATAATGTGTACACATGCTTTATTGTTAAGGATTAGTTTGACTTCCTCTTGAGCTCTATCTGGCTGTAATTTGATTATTAACTAAATAGTGGATATAGATAAATTAATAAATCGGTGTGTTAATTGTTTCTATAATTCAATCTTTATTATTTATCAAAACTAGATTGTAAGAAAATTAATTAAACTAGCGTACACCATTCTTGGTTAATATTTTTCTTAATACTTCTTTCCTAATTAAACTTTTGATCACCTGACTTATTTATGTATTTTCTATTTTTATTTTTTAAAAATAAAACAAATTGAAAAAAGAATATAAAATTGATGAAGAAACTAAGCTAATAAAAAAGGATTAAAATTATAATTCTTGGAACAACAATAGCATAGCCTATTAGCTTGGTAAACAAGAAGGGATTAAGTGTATGTCTGGTTAGAAGGTTAGAAAGGTATTCGTAATATTTTTTTGTTTAAAAATATATTAAAATAATATTTTTTTATTTTTAACATCAACATATTAAAATAATAAAAAATACTAAAAGCAATTAACTTAAAGTTTTTTAAAAAATTAAAAAAAATTTAGTTGAATCACATTATCAAACCGTGCTGAAGTTTTTTTTTTTTTTTAATTCATGGTTGAAATTGTGTTTTCAAATAGCATGGAGAAGAGAAAATGGAAAGAGTGGCAGCGAGGTAGCTGAATTTCCTGTAAATTCTCGCATTTCTGGAGCCCTTGAATCTCGTAAACTTTCAAAGGATGTGAAGGGGCACAAGATGGATCCTACAAAATTAAATCCAGCTGAATTAGGATTATTAAATTGGTTTTTGACTCTCAGACAACTTCATGTTCATCATTTTCTCACTAATACAAGACTTGTCCAATGGTTATCATGTCACCCACTCCAAAAGATTATTAAAACTTATTTTCCAAATTAATACCGTTCAAATAATAATTTTCACTGTAATACAGAAACGGTGACTACTCTTATAATATATGCACGCACATATAAATCACCGTCACCAATAAATTATGCATATGTTAAATGCACAACCATTGATCACACTAATAATATATGCAAATAATAACCACAAATATAGCATATGCATAATATATAGGTCGTGCATAAATAAATTTGCGCGACCAATACACTGTGTATATGCTAAATATGCAACCACTTGTGTGACTACATGCGTGACCTATAAATTAATCATGTATTATATACCCAACCATTATTCGTGTGTAATAGTCATATTCAGGAATATTTTGTCACCTATACTAGTTGAAAAATAAGTTTACTGGCCATGTTAGTTTGAAAAAAACTCCACTTAAAGAATGTAATTTTAGTGATGTAGTTTAACTGATGAGACTCTAAGTTTACTTTTTAAAGGTTATCAGTTTGAGTCTTACGAACCTAAGATCGTTAAAGAATTATATATTCATTACCTTCAACACTTAAATTAATAAATAAAAAAAACTGGAAAAATATACGTACGTTGATTGAATTAATTGAATTGAATTTCTTTAATATATCTTTTTGTCGACTTTGATTACTAAATAATTAGAGGAATTCATAAACAAAAGTATTTTGAGCTGATCCATGACGTGCGCCAATGGTGGGAAATCTGCAAACCACCGTCATAGGGCTTCTTCGCCATCTGGTGCCGGCTATAGTCAAATTGTCTTGTAAATTGGATTTTTATAGGCAGCGTTTTTCTAGTTGCTCCGTCATTTATGACGTTGTACGATGATCATGTGAGGTTGAAATTTGAACGCCACCGTATATTTGCAGATATTTTATATCAATTTGCAAATGGGGGGAGAGCGTAGTGTCCCTGTCGACGGGCACCCTTTTCTTTACGCACGGAATGCCATACGTGCTTCCTCGTCAAAAAGACTATAATTACACCATCTAACGTTTTTTGACTTTCGAATTAAATGCTGTTTTACTTCCAGAATCATGTAGTGTGGACTCATGTGTATCTGGATGACGTCTCGGGTCTATATTTTCTTTCTAAAAATAATATATAAGTATTGCAAGCTGGTGTTTTTATATTATTTTTTATGTCTCTAGATATGGTCTTGACTGATCAACTAAAATGATTTTATTTTAATCAAATAATTAAAAAAATAAAATAAAATAATAGATGAATAAAAAACAAAAAAAAAAAGATCATGATAACTTGAGAAATAGATTTTTTTCAAGAACAGAAAAATAATGGTGTTTAATTTCCATTCAATTAAATATAGAAGTGTAAAATTAGGTAAAGGGGATAAAAAATAACCCGAGTTAATTCAAGTCAATCCGAGTTAGCATGATAGACAAGTAATCTGGGCAATAAGAGTCAAGTCAACCCGGGCCAACCTACTAAATCCACATTTTAGATCATGAGATCGAGATAACTCAATAGAAAAAAATCAAGGAAAACCAAAACTATTTTTTAAAAAATATAATGATGAATGATGAAATCATAAGAGAAAATAAGCCAAAAAAGATGTCAACCCTCCCCCCTCCATTAAATTTTCAAACTTGTGACATAAGTCATTAGATCGGAAGCACCATGTATGAAAAAACCATAAAGCCTAATCCCTAACAAATTAAACAATAAATAATGAAATTAGGGGGAAAAATCTATTACACATAAACGATGCAATACAAAAAATGGTAATTAAGAAAATGATAATAAAAATTAGAATACAAAATAAATTAGAGGGCAATTATAATTTTTTTATTGGAGGGTGAAATTGAAAAGAAAAATAACTCTAACAAAATATCAAAAGAATGAGAAAGAAATTTTAAAAAAAATATACCATAAATTTAGATTGAATGATGAAATTAAAAACTAATAGAATCTTTATAAAAAGGTAAAGAAAAAAAAAGGATAATGACCAAATTGAAAAAATATATATGATAAATTGGGATTGAATAATAAAATTAAAAATAAATAAAAATTATATAAAAGGATTGAGAACAAAAAAATAGAAATTAAAAGAATAAGGACTGAAGTTGAGATTACAACAATATAAAGGACCAAGTTGTAATTTTCAGGGGAGGAGAGAGAAAATAAGAAAAAAGCAAAGAAAGCCCCACCAGTGAAAAATCATCTCCTATTGGCTACACGCGTCGCACCATCAAGAAGAAAACGCGAAGGCGATCCCAACGACACAAAGGCGAATTATTTTCCTGTGCATAAAAATTACAAAAAACAAGTATATTCCTAGATAAATTTCTAATAATCAATACGAAAAGATTGAAATACCCCAGCAGTAACGCCATTGATTTTTCCGGGGATTAGTAAAAGGTTTTCTATATGCATGCTGAATTTACCTTCCCCTCTTTTTCTTTTTTTTATATACATATATAAATTGAAGAGCAATTTATCAGATAAAGATTAAAAGTAATCTGTCTAATGGACCCTTGAATAAGTAGTTGCTTTTCTTACCGTAATTAATTCAAAAGGCAAGATATGTAAGACCAGCTCTTTATTGATCAACATGAACTTGGCTAATAATTTGCTTGTTAGATTCAGATCAGCTCCAGAAAATGACATTTGGAGACTTATCAAGAAATATATATTATAGTCTAACGGGGAGATTTTATTATTGATTGTTTGAAACCTGAGATCGAGGGCCGGTATTGGTTTAGACTTCGGTCATCAAGTGCCGTTTCTGTTCTGGATTTGCGAATCTGATGGGACGCAGTCGGTGGGGTTGGATGTAATGTATTTGGTTTTGAATTAAATTTTTTTTTTAATTTTTTTTTAATATTAATTTTTATTTTTATTTTTTAATTGTAATGTTTGATTTTGGATCATTTATTAAGTTAATTATTTTTTTATTTGCATCTCTTTACACTTTATTTTTATATTATATTTGGTCTCAATTCTTTTAATCATGATGTTTTTGGTATTGAATCCTTTATTGAATTAATTTGTTTCTGGATTTCATCCCTTGACATTTTATTTTTATATCAAATATAATCCTTATTCTTTTTAGTTATTCTTATCTTTTTTTTAATTGAAATTATCTTCTAATTTCAACCATTATGATTTTTTTTTTTACTTTTGTGTTAAATTTGATTTTCTTTCTTTTCAGGTTTATATTTTTTAAATCGTGCTTTTGTTAAAAAAAAATTTCATGTTTATCCCTAATTATTTGGTTGGATTAGCATTTTACATTGTTATATTTTATTTTTTGCCTTTTACGTTGTGATCTGACCTCATGATCTGTATCATAAATTTTGAAGATTGGACCGGGTTCGCTTCAATTATTTTTAAAAATTTCATCCATCATCATTGAATTCGTTGAATATTAATTTTTTTTGTTTTTTTATGTTTTAGATTCTTTTATGAATTTGATTTTTCTTTTTTCTTTTTCCCTTTAATTCACTATTTTATATATATATATATATTTAAGGATTGATATAATACTACTTACGAGTTTTAATGATTTCATTTGGTTTTGCTGGTGTTTTGTTTTTTAATATTTTTTTTCATGAGTTTTTTTCCTGATTTTATCATTCTACAGTTTAATTCATGGAGTTCGACAATCATTATTATTTTTAATTTTTTTTATAATGAGTCGTTGATTTTATTTTTTGCTTTTTAGAATATAATGATAGTGCTTTGGCATTATATTTTCGGTAAAGAAATTGACCCCATCCAAAAAGAAAAAGGGTTTTCGATTTTAACCTCTTGAGAGCTACTGGAACTTGACCGGAAAACTGCCGGAGCTGGGTGGAACCAAAAGGGGCAGTAGTGGCGATTGGGGTGTTGTGGGAGGTACTGTAGTGTCTGTGGTGTCTGTGGTGTTGAGGATGAGGGAAGAAAAGGGATGAACAATATCAAGGTTAAGGATTTTTCTTCTTAGAAATTAAATTAAAAACATACAGGAGGATCAAAATCAAATTATGATAACCATACATTATAATAATATATGTGGCCGTGGTTTTAAAAAATAAATTTTAAATAATATATTATGCATGCTGGTGATATTGATATTTTTATTTTTATCTATTTATTAGGGCACGGAAAACGCTCTAGGAAACGGTGTTTTGAAGGGCAAGAGAGCAATCCGAGGGGATGGTTCAAGTGACAGTAAAGAATATTTACATTTGATTTAATAAATTATTAAATTCATGCAGCAATTAACCTTTTTAAAACATCTCCCTGTAATTTCATTCTTCAACTAATCGTGCTATCCTTTTCACTGTATCCTGCGTAATGCGTACATCATAAGTCAACTCTCCCTGTTCTTTTAGGCTTATCAACTTTTTTATCATACCATTTGCAATTCCTTACCTCTTGAAAAAACTAAAATGTCAACAGATCAGCACCTGCTCCCTTTTAATTATTGCACTCCATAGGGGTATTTATATCAATATCAAAACTCGGGAGTCTGTGCTTGGCAGTGTAGTAACGGTTACTTTTCAAATAACTTTTTGTACCGAAATGCATGTCAATGATGTTTTTTTATTTTTAAAAAATCATTTTTGACATCAGCAAATCAAAACGATCCAAAACGTACAAACCATATTAAATTTTAACAAAAAAAAAATTAAAATTGTTTGGGAACGCGGTTTGCACCGCGTTCCCAAACATGTTTAAAAGATTAGTTAAATGTTGCTTTTTGAGATTGCAAGTGAAGTTGCTAGCCATTCTCTTGCTAGCTTCCTTTTAACACTACATATTTATAATGAGTTCCAATGCATTATAGGCTAGTTTATTTTTGTGGTTTATTATTTTTTAAAATATTTTTTGTTTGAAAATTAATATTTTTATATATTTTTTATAATTTAATATGTTGATATTAAAAATAAAAAAATATTTTTATATATTCTCAATTGAAAAATACTTTTGAAATACACTCTATATCATATTATCAAATACACACTAACCCCCATGACACAACATTAGTTATTGCCATTTTCCAAAAAGTGCACATTTTAAATTTTCAAATTTTGAAATGCTTGGGATTGATTATACAAAAAACAAAATCTGTCTTTGAGAAGTTCACCTTAACAATACATTGATTAAGTTCGATCGATATAGTCTATGGAATGGATGAAACGTTACATCTAGATAGTAAATAGATGACTTTCTTGGTGAGTCATCTATGGAGTGTTATGAAGATAGTATTGTCCATTTCAATTGTTTAATCATTATCATTGAGAAGTATAGAATTGTAAATTGTAGGAATTGTAAAGGTTAAACTTGTGATTGCCCCCTTCAATATTAATAAATTATGGTTTAAGATTTTTAAACTACTAATAATTGAGTGCAAGATTTGAATGTCTATATTTTTAAATTGAAAGTAGCTTCTTACATATATAAATTGTAATCTAAGTAATTATATAGTGTTGTTATGTCTTTCAATTGTTTTTAAAATTGTATTATGTCTTTTAATTGTTATAATTTCAAAAAATAATGTTTTGATTAAGGTTTGTTTAATAATTGTATGCAAATTGGATTAAATATAAATATATAAAAACCTATTCCGATCCAATACATTAACGTTATTAGTTGGAAATAGAGTTTCAAGAGTTCATAGAAATAGCAGATAACATTTAAGAATAATCAAGACTAAATAGAAATTGAACTTTCACTCATCTCAAATCAAATCAATGTTTAAAAGAGAAAGACATTGTAGATTTTGATGATTTTATGTTTTGGCACCACCTTATTCAAATTCGATCCTTTGTAAATCTCAATTTTTTTATGGGGATTCAAGTTGGTAAGGGTGTTTAAGGTACAATCGTAAGCAATTTTTCGGTTTGAAAAGTAATTTTAATAACCATGATTAAGTGTATGAAACAACAGTTTGAGTGTATTAAAAATATTTGATAGGTATGTAGAAATTATATTTAATGGTGGCATAATAAATATTAAATCAAACATTAATTTATATATAACTAAAAACAATGGATAAAGTTTATTGGTGTGAATGATGAGTTTGAGGAAATAAACAAATGGCACAAATCTTACAATTTTGAGCCAACTTCAAAAATACATTTTAAAATGACTCATGTATATTTAAAATCAAATAAATATTAAACTAGCTTTCAAGGATTTATTCATCTTTACACTTCTTTAAGCATAGTAAAATGATTCATGTACCTTTACAAGCAATATTTTTTTTTAACTTGCGTTCAATGGGTTTTTTTATCTTTTCAAAATGGTTTTTTTATATATATAATCAAGTTGACTTATGAATAATTTGTTCATTGCATTTCTCTCATGTTGTTTGAGTGTCGCGTGTAGTGGTTTTTGGAGGTCAAATGGTGGCTTTCAAGGCAGAGTTAAAATTATATCAGCAGCACCTACATGTCTAGGTAGTGCGTATGGCCAACCGACCTTAGGTTTAGTACTGACAACCTTTTCTTTTTTTCTTTCTTTTCACCCCCTCATTTATTTCCATGCTTGCCCTTCAATTTGTTTTTCTTTAAAATCTAGTCTTTATTCTTTTGGTTACTATTTATTTATTTGAAATGATTTATATAATTTGATTTTTTTTTAATTTCATGCTCTTTTAATTTTTTTCTGTTATATTTGGTTTACATTCTTTTGATTGCTGTTTATTTTATTTTTGATGGTTCTTAGAAATTTTTTTATGATTTTATCCTTATTTAGTTTTTTTTCCCTATTAAATTCGATCCTCATTCTATTGATTGCTATATTTTTTTACTTTGGCAATTTTTTTGATTGATATTTTTTCTTTATTTCATCCTTATGTATTAAATTGGTTAAAAATTAAGTTTAATGGATTTCAGGTTTAAAAGATTAACTTAGGTTTAGGAGATTTACCTAGATTTGTTTTTCTTTTTTTAAGCTTATGTTTTTTTTTTAGTTTCATCATTTGACATTTATTATTTGCTTTTTATATAAA